>Ga0315274_10006498_pt1 | contig 17020 bp, 11 predicted proteins | sample YL17G02_20_MG_FD_203700 | JGI IMG/M metagenome (GOLD analysis project Ga0315274, IMG submission 203700) | Sediment microbial communities from Yellowstone Lake, YNP, Wyoming, USA - YL17G02_20 | ecosystem: Environmental > Aquatic > Freshwater > Lake > Sediment | place: USA: Wyoming | collected...
CAAAGACCCCTTTTTTGATAGGGATCTAAACAACTTCCGCCTGCTTTTTGAACTAAGGGCTATAAGTGTCGGTATCATAATTACCAAATCAGATGAATTAAGTGAGATCTTTCAGACCATGGGAAGGGACATTTGGAATAAATATGGCTGGTCCACTACTTGGATGAAGAAACTATTGCCCAGAATTGAAGGTGGCGGTGGAGGAGGCTGCCCCATATTGGTGTTCGGAATAACCAGGAAGCTCTACGAGGCAGATAAATGACCTCCGGGAAAGTTGGCTCCAAACAAGTGGTAGGCAAGGATTTATTATCCCTGGGGCTTAGGAAATATAAGACCATTCTTATAGATCCGCCTTGGCAATTTTCAAACCGTACGGGGAAGATGGCGCCTGAGCATAAGCGCCTGATGAGATATCCTACAATGAGTCTTCAACAAATAATGGAACTTCCCATATCACAACTAGCTCAGCCCACGTGCCACCTATATTTGTGGGTGCCCAACGCTCTGGTTCTTGAAGCATTGGAAGTGATGAAAAGGTGGGGATTTACGTACAAAACAAATATTGTCTGGTACAAAATACGGAAAGATGGGGGGCCGGACGGTCGAGGCGTAGGCTTTTATTTTCGAAACGTAACTGAGCTCGTCCTTTTTGGCGTTAGAGGACATATGCGAACCTTGGCCCCGGGGAGAACGCAGGTCAATGTCATTAGTTCCCGAAAACGCGAGCATTCAAGGAAACCCGACGAGCTCTATGCGATTATCGAAAGGTGCAGTCCGGGACCTTATCTTGAACTTTTTGCAAGACACGAGCGAGCCGGCTGGGATCAATGGGGCAATGAGGTGGGCAATAGCGAAGCTAAGGTTTTCCCTGCATATCGCGGTGGAGAGATCGAGACTAAGAGGCAACTAAATCTGTTGGAGAATCGACCCTTTTTTGGTCCGCGACATAAAACATCTTTAGTAAGCACCCCAAAAAAGAAGCGTCTCCCCTTAAGCAAGGTGGGCACAAGGACTAACTGATCTTTTTAGGTCAAAGCCCAATAAGTTTGCCTGCCTTTGTTTTGCTTAAATCAGTGCCAAAATCACGGGGAGGTATCTATGTTTTGCTACTGGCTAGTGTACATTGAAGTTCGCAATTTTACATAGGAGGTAGGCCATCGTAAACTCTCTTCGACGGCAAAATCGAATGAGAGGAGGAGTTTTACTACGATGGCCCAAAGGCATTAGGCCGTGTCACCTATGTATCTGAACGAGATCACCGATCATGCAATAATTACCCCTTGCGGTCATTGAAGATTTACCCCCTGACCTAGAAGGGGGTTAACGCATGAGCACAAACAGTGTATGTTCCCTCCCGAAGATCGGATAAGGAAAAGAGGACCGTTAGACTAGACCCTGCTCCATCATCGCCCGGGCTACCTTGAGGAAACCGCCGATGTTGGCGCCGTTGACATAGTTGCCCGGGGTCCCGTAGGCGGCGGCCGACTCCACGCAGGTCTTGTGAATGCTTTTCATGATCTGGTGCAGCCGCTTATCGACTTCCTCCCTAGCCCAGCTCAGCCGCATGCTGTTCTGGCACATCTCCAACCCGGATGTAGCCACGCCTCCGGCGTTGGCCGCTTTGCCCGGAGCGAACAGGATCTTGGCGTCAAGAAAGATATCGACACCCTCAGGAGTCGTCGGCATGTTGGCGCCCTCGGCGACCACGTACACGCCGTTTTTGACCAGATTCTTCGCATCCTTGGCGTTGATCTCGTTTTGAGTGGCGCTGGGGAAGGCGCAATCGGCCTTGATGTCCCAGAGCGGGTTGTGATCCAGGCCTGGCGTCAGGGGCGTGTAAGTCACTCCCTTGAACTTGTCCGCATATTCTTTGATCCGGCCCCGCCTGACGTTCTTCAGGTCCAAGACAAAATTGAGCTTTTTCGAGTCGATCCCGGCCGGATCGTGAACGACACCGTTGGAGTCAGAGAGAGTCACGACCTTCCCGCCGAGCTGGTTGATCTTCTCGATCGTGTACTGGGCGACATTGCCGCTCCCGGAAACGAGGCATGTCTTCCCCTCGAAGGTCTGCTTTCTCGTGGCCAGCATCTCGGCGGCGAAATAGACGGCGCCGAAGCCCGTCGCTTCAGGTCGGATGAGGGAGCCGCCCCAGTCCAACCCCTTCCCTGTCAGCACCCCGGTCACCTCGTTCCTTAGCTTTCGGTACTGGCCGTACATGAAGCCGATCTCGCGTCCGCCCACGCCGATATCTCCGGCCGGAACGTCGGTGTCCGGACCGATGTGCCGGAAGAGTTCGCTCATGAAGCTCTGGCACAACCGCATCACTTCGTTGTCGCTCTTTCCCTTGGGATCGAAATCGCAGCCGCCCTTCCCTCCGCCCATAGGTAGGGTCGTCAGCGCGTTCTTGAAGACCTGCTCAAAGGCCAGGAACTTCAGGATCCCCAGGTTGACCGTGGGATGAAAGCGGAGGCCTCCCTTGTAGGGACCGATGGCGCTGTTCATCTGGATGCGGTAGCCGCGGTTAACCTGGATCTCACCGGCGTCGTCCATCCAGCTCACCCGGAACATGAGCACCCTCTCCGGCTCGGCGATCCGCTCCAGGATCTTGGCCTTACGGTACTCGGGGTGCCGCTCGAGGACCAGAGAAATGGAGTTCACCACCTCATAAACGGCCTGGTGGAACTCGGGCTGGGCCGGGTTCTTGGCCTTGGTCTCGTCCATGAAGTCCTTGACATAATTGCTCATAAATACTCCTTTGTTATGAAATCTTGTGCGATGAATTTTTATAATTCACCGTCCTCCTTCATAACGCAAAATTGTTAGCGGTTTATTTGGGTTGTGTTGGGATTTCAATAAATATGGGCCCGTTTTCTCTGGGGCGATCCGCTTCCTTGACTTTTGCCAGGGCTCAGGTTATTTTTAAAAGAAAAAGAGAGGAAAGACGGCATGGGCAAAGAGGCGTTCAATTCGTTTGTTACCGCTCAATTCCAGTTCGACCGGACGGCGGAATGGCTGGGGCTGGACCTGCCGACCCGCGAGCTCCTCCGCTCTCCTTTGCAAGAGCATCAATTCCTCATCCCCCTCCGGATGGACGACGGAAGCGTCAGGATCTTCCGCGGCTTCCGTGTGCTTCACAACGACGCCCGTGGACCGGGCAAGGGAGGCATCCGGTTTCATCCCGATGAGACCATCGATACCATCCGCGCCCTGGCCATGTGGATGACGTGGAAGTGCGCTCTGTTGGATATCCCGCTCGGCGGAAGCAGCGGCGGCGTCGCCTGCGACCCTCACTACTTAACTCTCCGAGAGCAGGAGCGGCTCTGCCGGAGCTGGGTCAAGCGGCTCATTCACGAACTCGGTCCCCAGGTCGATGTCCCAGCCCCTGACATCATGACCGGCGCCCAGCACATGCTCTGGATGCTCGACGAATACGAATCCCTGCGCGGGGAGAAAGTCCCCGGGTTTATCACCGGGAAGCCGGTCGGGATGGGCGGCTCCGTCGGCCGGCTCGAGGCCACCGGCTTTGGCCTCGTCTTCGCCCTGCGCGAAGCGCTCAAGGAGCTGGACATGTCGGCAGACGGAGCGACGGCGAGCGTCCAGGGATTCGGCAACGTCGCCCAGCACGCCGTCCGCCTTTTCGAGCAGATCGGCGGCCGGGTGGTCTGTGTATCCTGCTGGGACCAGAAAGACGCCGTCTCCTATGCCTATAAAAAAGAGCCCAGTATCGAAGTCCAGGCTCTGGCCGGGATCACGGACCGCTTCGGCGGGATCGACAAGGAGAAGGCCGCAAAAATGGGGTACGAGGTTCTCCCCGGAGAAGCCTGGCTATCCCAGGACGTGGACATCCTCATCCCCGCGGCCGTCGAGAACCAGATCACAGAGGAGAATGTGCGGCTTATCCATCGGCGCGTCCGGATCATCGCCGAAGGGGCTAATGGTCCGACCACCGTCGACGCCGACCGGACGATCGGCGAGCGGGGCGTCCTCGTCATCCCGGACATCCTGGCCAACGCCGGGGGAGTCACCTGCAGCTACTTCGAACAGGTCCAGAGCAACATGAACTATTACTGGGAGAAGGACGAGGTCCTCGGGAAGCTCGACGTCAAGATGACCTCGGCCTTCAACGATGTCCTCGAGTTCGCCAAGAAAAAGAACCTGCCGATGAGAAACGCGGCCTTTTCCATTGCCGTGGCACGAGTGGCCCAGGCCTGCAAGGACCGCGGGTGGGTTTGATTTTGTCTGATCGGCCGCCCATTTCGTCCTTCGACCGCCGCTTTTTCACCGGGAAGGAGAAGTTCACGGCCATCGGCCGGGGCGACCTGGGGGGAAAAGCCCACGGGTTGGCCCTGATGAAGGATATCCTGGAGAGTCGGCTGGCCGAGCAGTTTCGCCCCGAGATAGAAATCAACATCCCCACGCTGACTGTGATCACGACCGATTTTTTCGACCTATTCATGGAACAGAACGCTCTCAACGACCTGGCCGTCTCCAACCTCCGGGACGATCTCATCGCCGGGGCCTTCCAGAAGGCCGACCTCCCCGCCCAGCTCGTCGGCGACCTTCGCGCCCTGATCGCCCAGGTGCAGACCCCTCTGGCTATCCGGTCCTCGAGTCTGCTCGAGGACGCCATGTTCGAACCGTTCGCCAGCGTCTATGCCACCAAGATGATCCCCAACAACCAGATGAGTCCTGACTCCCGGTTCAATAAATTGGTCGAGGCCGTGAAATTCATCTATGCTTCGACCTTCTTCAAGGACGCGAAAAACTATATCCGGGCGACGAAGAACACGACGGCGGATGAGAAAATGGCGGTGATCATCCAGGAGGTCGTCGGGGTGCGCCGCGGTCAGCGTTTTTATCCTCATATTTCCGGAGTGGCCCGGTCGTATAACTTCTATCCCCTCGGCCATTCCAAGCCTTCCGACGGAATCATCGACCTCGCGCTGGGCCTGGGAAAGGCCATCGTGGATGACGGAATCGCTTGGTCCTATTCGCCGGCTTATCCGCGGGCGAACCCGCCCTACAACACGCTGTCCGACCTCCTCAGCCAGACCCAATCGGAGTTCTGGGCTATCAACATGGGACGGCCGGCGGAGTTCAACCCCATCAAAGAGACAGAGTACATGATGAAGTTCAGTCTGGGAGACGCGGAGAGGGACGGGATTCTTCAATTTCTCGCCTCCACCTACAGGGCCCAGGACGACAAGATTGTCTACGGGATCGCCGAAAAAGGCCCCCGGGTCATTGACTTCGCACCAATCCTTAAGTTCGACCTTCTGCCTCTCAACGCCATGCTGAAGGAGTTGCTGAAACTCTGCGAGGACACATTGGGGAGGAAGGTGGAGGTCGAGTTCGCCCTGACTCTCGACGAGCGCCGGGGAAAGCCCGCCCGGTTCGGTTTCCTCCAGGTCAGGCCGATGGTCGTTTCCTCGGCCCAAGTCGGGGTGTCGCCGGAGGAACTCACGGGCGAAAACGTCCTTCTGGCATCCGAATCGGCCCTCGGGAATGGCGTCCTGGAAAGCATCCGGGACATCGTCTATGTGAAGCCCGAGAGTTTCAATGTTCATTATTCCGAGGCAGTCGCCTCCGAGCTTGAGAAACTGAACAGTGGGCTGGTTACGTTCGACAGCCCCTACCTTTTGATCGGCTTCGGCCGCTGGGGGACCTCCGACCCCCAGGCCGGCATTCCTGTGAATTTCGGGCAGATCTGCGGCGCCAAGGTCATCGTCGAGTCCGCCCTCCCGGAGACAAGCTCCATGCTCAGCCAGGGCTCCCATTTCTTCCACAACATCACCAGTTTTCGGGTCTTTTACTTCTCGTTAAGAGCAGAGGATCAATATAAAATCGACTGGGACTGGCTCAACAGTCAAACGACCGTCGAGGAGACGGACTATGCCCGCCACGTTCGGCTCCCCTCCCCCTTGAAGATCAAGGTCGACGGGACCACCGGCCGGGGAGTGATTCGCCATGACTGAGCAACCGAAGAACGTCGACACGCTCATTTGGTTCCTGTCCGAACGGGCCAAGGAGCTGAGTTGCCTCTACAAGATCGAGGAGCTCCTGAACAAACCGGACACGAACCTGGCCGATATCTGCAGAGGGGTCATCGAGGCCATTCCGCCCGGCTGGCAGTACCCGGATATCTGTATCGCCAAGATCACCCTGGAAGGGCATTCCTGCCAGTCGGCCAATTTCCGGGAAACACCGTGGGTCCAGATCGCCGACATCAAGGTCCAGGACAAAAAGGTCGGGAGGTTAAGCGTCTACTACACGGCGGAGATGCCTCATGCCGACGATGGGCCTTTCCTGAAAGAGGAGACAAAACTCCTGGGGACGATCGTCGAGAGGCTCGGACACTACCTCCTCTATTCCCGGATGAAGCAGGCTTACCAGGATTACCAGTCGGCCCGGCAGGACGTCGCAGCCCACAAGGCGGAAGAATGGCGGATGGCCCTCAATTTCCTGCGCCAGACCAACAAGAACCTATTCCTCGGTATCTCCCGCCGCATGCTCAACTTCCTCAGCTGGAGCGGCATCCAGGAAGCCGAGAAGATCCTCCAGAAATCGCTGGCCGGGCAGAAGGGACGGACGGCGGGCTATCTGGAAGACGACAACCGTCCTTATCAAGTGGCCTTATCCACTTTTACCGAGAAGCTGAGCGATGAGACCTTCCGGCTGGCGGCCAAGCACCTGACCAGCGAACAAATCCTCGTCAACATCCAGAAGTGGATTCAGGAGGACCGGCTGAGCTTTCTCGTCCAGGTGACCAACAGGAACCTCTCCCTGGCCCAAGTCGTCGACGCTATCCGGAGATACCATCACATCGCCGCCGAGGGGATCGAGCTTCCCGCGGCCAGCAAGCGCGGCGTCCTGGTTTCTTTGATCCGGCGTTTTCTATCCGACCAGCCCGAGTTTATTCATACCGCCGTCGAGCACGTCGAGATCGACGACTTCTACGAGATCCTGGACCACATCGTCTTCTCGCCGGAAAGCCTGGGCAAGCTGGGGGGGAAGAGCACGGGGCTCTATCTCGCCAAGCACATCCTCAAGAGGTCGGCCGAATCGCTGAGTCATTTCGGAGAAGTCAAAATCCCCAAGACGTGGTATATCACTTCGGACGGGCTCCTGAGTTTTCTTTCCCATAACAACCTCAACGAGGTGGTCGAACAGAAATACAAGGACATTAACCAAGTCCGGCTGGAGTACCCCCACATCATCCAGACGTTCAAGAACTCGCGTTTCCCCACTGACATCATCCAGGGGCTGTCCATGGTCCTGGATGACTTCAAGGACCAGCCCATCATCGTCCGCAGCTCGAGCCTGCTCGAGGATCGGGCGGGTGCGTCCTTTTCGGGGAAATACAAGAGCCTCTTTCTGGGCAACCAGGGCGGCAAGCAGGAGCGGCTGGAAGCCCTGAAGGAGGCCATCGCCGAGGTCTACGCCTCGACCTACGGGCCGGACCCCATCGGCTATCGGGCGGAGCGCGGGCTGCTCGATTTCGCCGAAGAGATGGGCATCATGATCCAGGAAGTCGTGGGCACTCGGGCGGGAGACTATTTCTTGCCTTCCTTTGCGGGGGTTGCGTTCAGCCGGAATGAATTCCGCTGGTCGCCGAGGATCAAGCGCGAGGACGGCCTCCTGCGATTGGTGCTGGGGCTGGGGACACGGGCCGTCGACCGGACGAGCGACGACTATCCCGTCCTGATCGCCCCCGGGCAGGTCGGCCTCCGGGTCAATGTCACGGCCGACGAGGTCGTCCGCTATGCGCCCAAGAAGGTCGACGTCATCAACTTGAAAACGAACAGCTTCGAGACCATCGAAATCAAAGAGCTGCTGAAGAAATGCGGTGAGGACATCCCAGCTGTCGATAAGATCGTGTCCGTCTACGACGGCCAGTGCCTCCGGAAGCCGCTGGGGAGGGCGGTCGATTTCGAGAAAGACGACCTCGTGGTCACGTTTGATGGCCTGGTCAGCGAGACATCGTTTATCCCCCAGCTCCGGCAGGTCATGCGGCTCTTGGAAGAAAAGCTCCAGTCGCCGGTGGACATCGAATTCGCCGCCGACGGCCGGAGTTTCTACCTCCTCCAGTGCCGGCCGCAGAGCTTCCTGGAGGGCGGCGGCCCGGCCCACATTCCCAAGGACCTGCCTGAAGAGAGAATCGTCTTTCTGGCCAACCGGTTTATCTCCAACGGCAGCCTGCCCGACATCACTCATATTGTGTATGTGGACCCGGAGAGCTATGACGGTCTCTCCAGCCAGGCGGACCTGCTGGCCGTGGGACGCGCGGTCGGCCGGCTGAACAAGCTCCTGCCGCGGCGCCGCTTCATCCTGATGGGGCCGGGCCGCTGGGGAAGCCGGGGAGACATCAGACTCGGCGTCAAGGTCTCCTACTCGGACATCTCGAACACGGCCGCTCTGGTGGAGATCGCCCGGAAGAAAGGAAACATTCTCCCCGATCTCTCCTTCGGCACCCACTTCTTCCAGGACCTGGTGGAGGCCGAGATTCGCTACCTTCCTCTCTACCCCGACGAGCACGGAACCCTCTTCCAGGAAAGCTTCCTCAGGGACTCGCCGAACATCCTCCCCCGCGTCTTGCCCGAGCATGCGGATATCGCGGATACCGTCAGGGTGATCGACGTAGCCGAGGCCGCCGGAGGAAAGGTGCTCCGCATCCTGATGAACGCCGACCTCGACGAAGCCGTGGGATTTCTCGTCGACCCCCGCATCGACCCTCCCATAGCTCCGCTCTCGAAAGAGATAGAGAAAAAACGGGCCGAGAACCATTGGGCCTGGCGGCTCGAGATGGCCGAACACATCGCCTCAAAGCTGGACCCCGGGCGCTTCGGCGTCCAGGCGATGTACGTGATCGGCAGCACCAAGAACGCCACGGCCGGCCCGCAGAGCGACATCGACCTCCTCGTCCATTTCCGGGGCACCAAGAAGAAGCGACAGGACCTGATGACCTGGATGGAGGGCTGGAGTCTGTCTCTAGACGAGATGAATTTCCAGAAGACGGGCTTGAGGAGCGGCGGAATCCTCGATGTCCATCTGGTCACGGATGAGGACATCGCCAAAAGGACAAGTTATGCGGTGAAGATCGACGCCGTCACCGATGCGGCCAGGCCGTTGCTGCTCAAAGATGGCGCCTGCCAAGCGGACAGAGAGCGCTCCTAGATCAACTCCCGGGTGGCGGCGTCCAAGCTATCGAGATCGAAGCGGACAAGCGAGAGCTCTGGTCCATCGTGAGCGGCTGAGAAGCAGTGCGTGCTGCCGATCCGATCCCGCCAGGAGCCGGAAAGCCTAGCCGACTCATGGACATGGCCGTGAAGAGTCAGGAGCGGCTGGCGGGCTTCGATGAACCGGCGTACGGCGATGCTGCCGAGATAGCAATCAAGAGGAACATGATCGATCATCTTCCCTCCCTGGGCCGACAAGTCGAGCTTGGTTTGGTAGGGGGGTGTATGGAAGAGGAAAATCGCTTTGGCCATGTCTTGGTTTTTGGTGAACCGGTCTAGATCGTCTTTGATGGTAACATATTTCATTTCCTGCTCGGAGACGGGATAGGACCGCAAGCCCTCTTCCGGTGAGATGGCGTCCGGATCGGTATAGCGGGACACATCGTACCGATCCCAGTCTTTCAGCCGAAATGGCGTCGGGGGAACATAAGCATAGCCATAGATGGCGAATTTCCCAAACCTGACTCTGCGCTGATGGATATACTCCCAGATGCCGCGGGCCGCTGCATCCAAAACCGCCGCTTCTTCAATCCGGGCGTCGTCATTGCCCATAATCAGGAAGATCCGCGGATAGCCGTCCCCAAGCTCCCGACGCAAAATCAGAAGATTCTTAACCAGGAAATCATTGATGAAATCCCGATGCGGAAAATCCAGAGTCTCATGGGCGTGCCACACATGGGGGAGAAAGTCGCCGCCGATGAACACGGCCTCGGGCTTTTCCCGGAGGACTGCCTCAAAAAGCTTCTGGTATCGGCCTATCCTGCCGTGGAGGTCGGAGACATAGAAGGTCATAGACACAGGGAGAATGATAGCGAAAATCCGAGGGGGCGGCAACTCCAACGAATTCACCCCTGAGAACGTTCAAAGAAGAGGACTAGGGACCTTCGCCCACGTTGAACTTGTAGCCGACGCCGCGCACGGTCTGGATATACTTTTTGGCCTTGCCGAGCTTCTTCCGGAGGCCGGTCAGGTGGTAATCAACAACTCGCTCGGTGATCGGGTAACCGTCTTCGCGGACATTGTCGAGGATTCGAGACCGGCTAAAAACCTGGTTGGGCTTGCCCGCGAGCAGGGCGAGAATCTCGAATTCGGTCTTGGTCAGGGCGATCGGCCGGCCGCCCGCCAAGACCTCGTACGCTCCACGGTTGATCACCAGGCCGTCGATTTCCAGCGTCGTTTTTTGATCCCCCGCCGAGTGGGCCCTCCTCCTCAGAAGGGCCTGGATGCGGGCCAGCAGGACTTGAGGCTCAAAAGGCTTGGTGACGTAATCGTCGGCATAGTCTTTCAAGCCGGCGACGATATCTTCCATCCGTTTTTTGACCGTCACCATGATGACCAAGATCTCGGAGGTGTTCGGATCCTTTTTCAGGATGCCGCAGACTTTGTGGCCGTCGATTCCCGGAAGCACAAGGTCCAAGAGGATGAGGTCCGGCTTCTCCCTCCTCACCAGCTCCAGGGCTTCCTCGCCGGTCTGGGCGCAGAAGACCTCGTAGCCTTCTCGCCAAAGGATGAAGGAGAGGCTTTTCTGAAGGTTGACGTCGTCCTCGACACAGAGAATCCTGGCTTTGGGGTGGGTATCTTCGCTGGCCGATTTCATTCTGGACTTTGCCCCGGCCCCCTCATTTTAACGAAAACCAAACAAAAAGCAAACGGAATCAAAATACTCGACCGGAGAAATCTCGGGGTGCTTGTCGTTAAGCGGGGTGAGAAAATATCAGCTGCTCAAACTTCGCTCCCTGTAAACCGTAATCCATTTTTCGACGATTTCAACCAGGGTCTGAAGCAGTCCAGTACCGCTGCCGTGGATGGGGCGGAGCTCCTCGGCCAGCTCGGGGTAACCCCTGCGATCGAGCCAGGAGGAGATGATGTCGTTATCAGAGTAGGGCTGAATCGTCTCCGGCGGCAGGGAGCGAAGGGCCGCCAGGAGATCGGGCAGGTGAAGGATTTTTTCCCCTCCCATGGCGAGCGGGGTCCGGTCCAGGCGCGCTATCTCGACCTGCAGGTTTCTCTTGAGAAGGGTGATGAGCTCGCGGCCTCGGCTCCTCCTGGGGCGCAGCCTGTCCCCCAGCTCGCGGTAGCTGTGCATGTAGAGCCAGGTCGAAAACTTGTCCTTGTCACCGTAGTTTTCCAGTATTTGGCGCAGCCGGCGGGCCTCCTCGGTATCCTTTTCTGCGTCAAGAAGGATCCCGCAGATCTCCCTGATATTCCTGGCCCGCCGGAGCTCCCGACCGTCATCATCGGAGATGAGGAAGTCTCCCATCCCAGTGAAGTTGAGGATGTACTCTTTGAGCTTCTCGAGGCTCCCAGGATCCCCCTTGGGAAGGACGAAGCCCAGGCCTTGAAGTTCATGGGCTTCTTTCGCTTTAGAGGCGATAATCACGGGGATACGGGGAAAGCGCTTGTTCACCAGCCGGATGAGGTCACGGCCGGCGCCGCCCTGAAGTTCGTTTCCTTTGGGGAAGAAGATGTCCGTAATCAGGCAAACGACATCATCCCCGTGACCCCGGGGGAGCCAGCTCTCGCCGCTGATCTTGGAGTCCTCTTCGACCCCAAAAAGAAAATTGAGGCTTTCTTCGTAGGTCCTGGTGATCATGACATCTGCCCGCTGGCCGATGATCGCATACAGCACAGGAAGGAATTGGGAGAACCAGCGCGGCTCGTCGTCGACAATATGGAAAATGAACCGCCTGAGGCTGGAATGTTTTTTGATGTTGAGCAGGTCCTCCGCCGCCCGGACTGCCGGCAGGATGATGCTTTCGGGGGGAAAGGCGTCCCGGTTGACGGCAAAAACGAGGTCGGCGCCGGCCGCATAGGGATACTTCTGCCAAGCCGCTTGAGGGGGTGCGTATTGGATGTACGGCTGGAACGATAAAAGGATAAAAACGGAGTCCGGACTCCGGGCGCGCAGCTTTTTAGCGTCGAGGATGGCCAGTCCGGTGTCATCAAAGAGGAAGACCGACGGTTCTCCGGAGGCGGCTGCAAGCACCGACTGGGGATCAGGGAGGACCTCCGTCTTTAGCCACGGCATCTTTTCGTCCAGGACCTTCCTGGACTCGCGGACCTGTCCGTCGGCCGCAAAAAATAGCGCCCGCTTCATCTTGACGGGGTTGATGATCCGGGGGATGAACTGGTATTCTCGGGAAACGCGGCTAGTCATTCTCGGAGACCACCTGACAGCGCTGGCTTATGGAATCCGCATACACGGTGACGGGACGCGGAAAGGCCAACACCGAGAGCGCGGACTCAGGATGAGGTCCGGAGAAGAGCCACGTGTCAAAGGCATCAAGCTGCGGCGTGACATACCCGTAGATGATGTTGTTGCTCATCAGGTTGGTCAGGAAATGGGTGCCCTGGGTTCCATACATCCGGGTCTGGAGTCTCTTCTGATCCTCGTCAAACCCGCCCTGGATCATGTACAGGAAATGGCTGCCATAAATCCCGCCGGTCATGCTCCCTTCTTCGGGCAAAGGCTCGGGCCGGCCGGCCACGTCCACTCCGTATTCGAAGATCGCAGCCGCCTGGTCGACATCTTTGAAGTCGACAAAGATGCCCCAATCCGGGTTCTTGCTGCCCAGACGGCCGGGAACGACCAAGATGTATTTCTCGCCGCGGCCCTGCATCTCCCGGTTGACATCGATGATCCGCTTTCTGACCGCCGCCTGCATATCTCTTGAATAGAGGAAAGGAGATACCACGACGGCAAACCTGATGTCCTTCTTGACTCCATGTCCCTGGGAGTTGGTGATCGACAGATACGTGCGAAGGATCTGCCGGGGAACGGGGAGCGCCTCGAACCGCAGTTCGGGGAGCTCGGTCAGCTGGACGATGTGAAAGGTCCCCTCTCTGTTCTCCTTTTGGGAGAAGTCGAGGTTGAAGACAAACTCAATCTGGAAATGGGAGGAGATGCGGGCGGAGATGGTCTCCATGATCTCGCCCAGGGTTGTCCTGAACCCGAAGTGGTTGTTCTGGATGAGCTCCTCGATCGTGATCAGGTTGTTCTGGATCCCCAGGAGTCGGATCTTGTGAAAATTGGCGAACCGCACATGGAGCTTCTTCATCGTCTCCAGTTCTTCCCCCTTGAGGTCTCTGTTCCTGGTCAGGTCCAGAGCGTAGAAATACTGCTGGCCGTTCCCGATCCTCAGGAGATCGAGGGGGATCGGGTTACGGATGGTGGCCATGGAGATGACCGGAAAATCGTCCAGGACGGTGGCGTAGCCGTGGCCGAAGGCGATCCGGGCGAATCCCTCCTTGGGATTCTGGTTCTTCAGGGCGTGGGGAAAAAATGAGCTCGCGACACCGGAAATGTAAGGGTAATAGACCGGGCCGGCGAACGTGTCATCGAAGAGTCCCGGAATGGGGTTGATGACGATGGCCATCTTTTCCCGGCTGTCGTGCGGCTGCTTCCGGCGGAAGTCGTCATAGATATGGCCGATCGCCAGGACAGCCTGAGCGACGCGGACCTTAGGGTCGGGATGGTTGTTGGGCAACATGAAGGAGGCGTTCTCGCCCGCATGAACGGGGCCGATGCCGGCTGTCGTGCGGCCCGCCTCATTCGTGGCCGACGAGCGGATACCCAGGGGGATTTCCCCGAGTTCGTCGATAATCGAAGTGACCTTTAGAAGCTCCTGCTCCCCGAGCCTGCAGTTGTTCTCCAGGTACCGGTCATAGAAATCCGTGGCCAGGATGCGTGTCTTGAGCTTACCGACTTTCAGGAGGGAAATCTCGTTGATCCTGATGAGTCCGGCCCCCTTCCCTCCGGGCGCCCCTGACCCATAGACTTTAACGTCGCCTTCTTTCTCGGTGATCGCGATGCTCATTTTGCCTTTTTTATATTAGGACAAGCCTGTTTTTTAGTTTTTTTGGGCAAACTCGCGTTCACCTTGGTGGAGGCGGGTCGAATCCCGCTCCGCCGCGTTTAAAGAAGGAGGCCTCGGTCGCGTAGGTGGCTGTCAGCCGCTCCAGCTCGGCCATTTTTTTCTCTGACATCGGCTTGAACTTCTTGGCGATTTCGACATTCTCTTCGACTTGTTTAACGTTGTCGCAGCCGATAATCACCGTGTGGACTCGTTTGGACAAAACATAACCCATCGCATCTTTCATCGATGCGACCCCGCCGGGCCGCAAAAGCCGGCCGCGGGCCGGTATCTTCATGGCGATGATCCCCATCCCTTTCTTATTGGCAAGGGGCAGAAGCTTGGTCTGGAAGGGGAGGATATGGGTATCTGAACAGTTGAGGGCCATGAGGATCGTGTCGAAATCGAAACGATTGATCCCTTCGATAAGGACATCCGGATCAAAGTGACCGGTGATGCCCAGGAAGCGGACGATCTTCTCCGAGCGGGCTTTGACAAGCGCCTCGATGGCACCGTCCTTGCCGAAGATCTGGTCCAGTTCCTCCAGCTGGCTGATATTGTGGAGCTGCCACAGGTCGAGATGGTCGGTCTGCAGCAGGCGAAGGCTTTCTTCCAAAAGTTTCAGTGAGCCGTCGCGCGTCCGATCGCGGGTCTTAGTGGCTAAAAAAACCTCTTTCCGCCGAATCTTCATGACTTCGCCGATATAGGTTTGGCTGATCCCTTGACCGTAGCGCGCTGTGTCGATATAGTTCACGCCGAGGTCGATAGCCCGGTTAATGATGGCTATCGCTTCGTCATGGGTTCCCGGTTTTTCGAGAGTGGCCTGGCCGCCGAGGCTAAAAAGCCGGACGCGATGGCCCGTCCGGCCGAGGGTACGCTCGGGCATCGGCGCTCGAGCCCCCAACGAGGGCCGGCCTGCCAGAAGAAGGCCCATGGTGCTTGTCGCTCCGGCCTTTAAAAAATCCCTTCGAGTCAAATTCGTCATGCCCGGACTCCTTGCTCACTGGATTCGTGTGGATGACTTCCCCAGCCGTTGTATCCGAATCTGCGCCGCCGAGTCACCCACACTGTCCGAAGTATAGGCACAGCCGTAGCGATAATGCAATATTTTTTTACCACTTGATAATTTGACAGAAAATTGCTTTTTTCGCGGCGCAGTAGATAGCCACTCCAGCCCATGAATCTCTCCTATTGCCCACACGGGCTATATACATCCGGCCGTGCGGCCGAAGGCCCATTAAATGTCTAAAGAATGGGGAAGGGTCAATGGGAATTCTAGCTGAATATATCTATTATAATCGATAATACTTGACAATATATTCTAATATATCATAATATATCAGTATGGAATCCGTTTATTATTCCTTAAATCCCTGGTGGGAAGGCCGTAGGTTCGAGACCGGCATCCGGCGAGAGTTCTATCTGAACAAGCTGAAGGCGTCTCTTGAGCGCAAGCAGATCGAGGTTCTTATCGGAAGTCGAAGGGCTGGAAAGACGACGCTTCTCCGGCAATTCATACGGGAGCTTCTTGATCGCCCGGTAGATGCCAAGGACATCGTTTATCTGGCGTTGGACCATCCATCTCTTGCCGGTACCACTCTTTCAGAACACATCAAGGCCGTCCGGAAGCTTTTCTCCCACGATCTGGGCCGGCGTCTCTTTCTCTTTTTTGATGAGGTCCAGGAGAGCCCATCCTGGGAGACTGAGCTCAAGGCCCTTTATGACGCAAACGACCTCAAGGTCTTCTGCAGCGGGTCGACGTCGTCTCTCCTTCAGAGCCAGGGCGGCAAACTCACGGGACGCCAGATCGTCAACCGGGTGGACTTGCTGTCCTTTTCCGAATTTGTAGATTTCCGGGGAGGGCGGCCCTCCTTCTCGGAAGACTATAAATTCGAACGCCTGGCTGATGAATTCCTCCTCCATGGCGGCTATCCGGAGAACGCCCTCCACCCCTCTATGGAATACCTCGCCAATTTGATCGATGATATCCTGTCCCGGGACATCATGAGGCTTTTTCCCGTTCGTAAACCCTTTCTTCTCAAGGAGCTTCTCCGCCTTCTGGCGGCCTCGGTCGGCTCAAGGACGAGTTTCAACAAGCTTGCCAGGGTCCTCGGTGTCAACCTGGAAACGGTGAAAGATTACGTCGCCCATCTCGAATCGGCTTTTCTCGTCGCCCCCCTTGAGAAATGGACGAACTCCTGGTCCGACAAGGTCTATGCGGCCAGGAAGATCTATCTCCTGGACAACGGCATTAAAACGCTCATTACGGGCCCGGGGGATGAGGGGGCCAAGGCGGAGGCGGCTGTTTTCGCCGAGCTTCGAAGACGGGGTGTTCCCTGCGGCTATTTTGCCGAAAGCGAGAGGGAGGTGGATTTCGTGATCGGGACGGCCGTCGCGCCTCTGCCCATAGAAGTCAAATACCTATCGTCTTTCGATGGGGATGATCGGAGATATGCCGGCCTCAAGCTCTTCTTGAAGCGCTTTCCGAAATCAATTCGCGCCGTCGTTGTCACCCGTGCGGTCGATAAAGAGGAAAAGATCGGCACGACACCGGTCTGCTGCGTTCCGCTCTGGAAGCTTCTTCTGGACGGGGACGTGTATCTTGCACGATAGGAATCGGGCCAACTGTGAGTATGCTGAAAAGTTACGACGTTGCGATCGTGGGAGGAGGAGCGGCCGGACTGGCCGCGGCGATCAGCGCCGGGCGGAAGGGACACTCAGTGGTCATCTGCGACAGAATGCCGCGGCTCGGAAAGAAGCTCCTCATCACCGGAGGCGGCCGGTGCAACCTGCTTAATGAAAATCTAGCGCCGGGGGCCTTCACGACTACGAGCCGGGAACTCGTCGCCTCGGTTTTTGGACGGTTTGGAAAGGAGGCGATCCGGGGCTTCTTCAAGGACCTGGGATTGGAGATGGTTTCGGAAGGCGCCC
>Ga0315274_10006499_pt1 | contig 17020 bp, 10 predicted proteins | sample YL17G02_20_MG_FD_203700 | JGI IMG/M metagenome (GOLD analysis project Ga0315274, IMG submission 203700) | Sediment microbial communities from Yellowstone Lake, YNP, Wyoming, USA - YL17G02_20 | ecosystem: Environmental > Aquatic > Freshwater > Lake > Sediment | place: USA: Wyoming | collected...
GTTGGTTTTGGGAGAAGAAGAAAGAAAGGAGAGAGGGAGGGGGGTGAGAAAGAAATCAAGAGCTTGTCTCGCGGCGCGCCCTAACTCTGCTCTCTCTCTCTCTCTCGGAAGAAGAAGGTTTCCCTCTCTCCTCTTCTCCCTCCCTCTCAATTCTGACCTTCTCGGCGAGCCCCGAAGCGTCGAGGACCTTCTCCATGAAGGAGAGCGCGACCTCGTTGAAGTAGCCCTGGTGTTTTGCGTTTTTTTTTTTTTTTTAGGTCGAGTTGGTGAGATTTTTCCGTTGTCGGTTTTTTCTCGACGAGCAGCCGACGACCAGCCGCTCTTGCCCCCCGCTCGCTCGGAACTCGCTGTAGCTTCGTTTTTCGAGCTCGCTCTCTCTCGTCGCATCGCTCTCGCTCTCTCTCTCCTCCCCCTCGAAACCCTCGCTGTTCCTCGAGATGGTGCGGGCATCGACTTCCCTCATCATTCGCGCTCGGAAAGAGGGGGCACGCGGGGCGCGCGTATCGAAATTCGGCCGAGGCGGAACTCAAGCGCGCCTCTCACTCGAAGATAGAGAGAGATGCGACAAAGCAAAAAGCGAAGAAACCGGCAGCGGCAGTCACCACTCGATCAATTTCCATGCCCCCTCTCTCCCCTCTTTTCTCTCCTCTCCCTCCATCGCTGGTAGTTTGACGCCCAAGAGCAGCAACAGCAAACAACTCACCGACTTGCGAATGGCGTTGATCAGGAACGTCTTGTGCACAAAGTCTTCTTTGGGAGGCAGGTAGCACGACGTCCCGACGAGGTACGCGCGCTGGCCCTTGAGGAACTCCGGCTTCAGCCTGGAGGCGACGGCGGAGACGTTGCCTCCCCTGGCCTCGCGGGAGGAAGGAGCGGAGAGCTGCTGGGGGCCCGTGGGGGTCCCGTCATCGCTCCCGCCGATGTCGATGCCTGTTTTCGAATGGTTTTGATTTTCAAGGGCAAAGTGGGGAAATTGGAGAGGGAGAGAAGTCAGCGACAACTCGATGAAAGAGCTTGGCTTGCTGCATGTTTCGCATCTCCGCTGGGAAAGCGGCTCCCGGGGTCCGATGTTCTCTTTCTCCAGCCGAATCATGCACGGCACCGGGCATCATGCCACCGCGCAAACGAAATGCTCAAAGTTCCCCGAAGAGAAAGGCATACGGAGAGGGAGCGTTTTTTTCTTTCTTTCGATTTGCGTGCGGCGCGAAAGAGACCGGCGACGAGCGTTTCCATTTCATCAATTCATCGTCTCCTTACCAGCGGGGATGTCCGGCATCGTTCTTCGATTCACTTTCTTGCGAAAGGAACAGAGCAATGAGAACGGGTTCCGAGTTCTGAGGGGCAAGCTTTGCACGGAGTGAAGAGCGCAGAGGGCGAGAGAGAAACTCCGAAATGGAAGAAAGGGAGCGCCTTGGCTTTCCTTTTTTGAGAGAGAATAGTGAAGACCTCCCTTACGACCCCTCGATGAGATTTTTATTTCCCTTCGTTTTTTTGCAAAACTTGAACCTCTCCTCCTTTTTGCCCGTGCCTCGAGATGGGGCAGCGAAGTGGAGCTTGCTTGTCAATGGGCGCTGCTTTTGATTCGGCCTCTGCTTGCTGCTGGAAAAAAAACGCTGCTCGCTCACCTGCTCGCTCTTCGCTCCCCCTCAGCCGCTGCTGCCCGTCTCTCCCCCTCTTGGCTAGGTCGACGAAGAAAGAGAGAGAGAGGCCTGTTTGCTGCCTTGCCCTTGACTCGCTAGCTCCTTCTCTCCTTGAATCACTTACGATCACCTGGGGATTTCGAGACCGGAGAACACGATCATCAGTCTGTTCTCGCTAGAGAAAAAGGAGGAATAAGAGAACACGAGAGCGGCGGCCTCCTCTTCCTCCTCCCTTTCTCGTTTCTCTCGTTCACCCAAAAAAGCGGTCGAGGTTTTCTTTCTCGCTCTCATAAAATCTTTTTTCTTAATTCCTCTCTCTCTCTTCTTCTCATCCGCGATGCGAAGGCTGCTCTCCTCGGTGGCCTCCGCGGCGCTGCGGTGCCGAAGCGGAGGAAGCAGTCACAGCGTCAGCGGCGGCAGCGGTGGAGGAGCTCTAGCACAGGCAACGGGAGCGGCGTCCATATCTTCTTCTGCGACCGCCACGGCGGCCGAGAGCAGCAGCGCCGCTTCTTCGCTCGCTCGTGCCATCAATGCCCCAGCGGCGACGATGGGCTCCTCTGCGCTCCGCGGGCGCTGCGCCTCGACTCTGGCTCCGGCCGAGGCCAAGGAGGAAGCAGCTTCTGCGTCACCCCTGTCCGCCTCTTCTTCGGTGGAAGAGGCGCCGAAGAAGCGGGTCGGCCGGAAGGCGAAAGCGCAGCAGCAGGATTCTTCGCCGGAAGCGGGGGCGACACCGGCGACGTCGCTCTCTTCTTCTTCTTCTTCTTCTTCTTCTTCTTCTTCTTCTTCTTCTTCTTCTTCTTCTTCTTCTTCGAAGAGCGACAAGACGGCGACGGCAAAGAAGAAAAACCCTCCCCCTTCCTTTTTCGCCCCAACCGACGCCTCCGACCCCCTGCTGACCGCGATCGAGAGGTTTTCTGCTTCCGGGGACTTCCTCAAAGCCGTGACGACCTTCAAGAGGGCGGCGAACGAGTTCGTCTTCACGCCCGCCTCCTCCTCGGCGGCCGGAGAGGAGGAGCACGACGGCGGGAAGACCTCCTCTGCGGCTGCTGCTGCCGCCGCCGCCGCTGCCGCTCGCCCTCTCCCGCCCTCGCTCGCCGCCGCGTCGGCCGCGAGGGACGCCGCGGTCCTCCTCTCGGCCCGGGCTCCCCTGCCCCGCCCCGCGGAGCTCGGCACCTTCGGCGGCGGAGACTACTTCGAAGGAGAAGCGGAGGCGGCGCGGCAGCAGCAGCCCGAGGGCGGCGGCGGCAGGCGGAGCAGCTTTGGCGGCGGCGGCGGCTTCGGCTTCGGCGGCTTCGGCGGGAACGACTGGGAGTCCGACGAGCCCGTTTGGTTCAGGCAGCGCCGCGAGCGTCTCAGGCTGCGGGAGCACCGGGAGCTCCGCCGCGCCGAGCTGGAGCGCTTCTCGGCGCAGCAGCGCGGGGCCGCGAGCAGCAACCTCCGGCTTCCGGCCGCCGCCGCTCGCGGCCCCGGACCCGCCGACTTCGACGAGAACGCCGACCCGCTCCCGGACTCGCTCTTCGCGCCGACGTGGGAGGCCGCGAGGGGCTCCCCACCGATGCCGCGGGCCGTGAGCTTCGAGGTGCTCTACCCGGCGCTGGCCCTCTCGGCGCGGGCGGTGAGCGCGGCCAGCAGCGGCGGCGGCGGCCCGCGCGAGGGACGAGGCGAGGGGGGGAGCGGCAGCGGCAAGGGCGAAGGCGAAGGCTTCCACCACCACCACCTCGTCTTGCCCCCGCTGTCGAGGCCGGCCCTGAGGGCCCTGCTCGCGCGCGCAGCGGAGAGCGGCAGCGGCGCCGTCGGCGGGGGGCCCCTGGCGTCGTTCTCGCCGCCGCTGGAGCCGAGGCGCGGGGGCGGCACCGGAAGCGGCGGCAGCGGGAGCGGCAGCGGGAGCGGCAGCGGGAGCGGCAGCGGCCGCGGCGGGAGGAGACCGCGGTCGCTCGCCGGCTTCGCCCTCCTGCGCGAGCCCTCGCCGCTCGCCGCCTCCGCCGCAGCGCAGCTCTTCCTCGAGTCGAAGCTCGGCGGCGGGGGGCTCTCGGTGGAGGAGACGTGGCTCGTCGTCGCGGCGACCGCGAGGTTTGCTCCTCCCTCTCGCGCCGCCGCTCTTGCTCTCGGTGGCGTCGTCGGCGGCGGCGGCGGCACCGGCGGCGGCGAGGGGGATCTCGCCGCCGCCCGGGCGGCGCCCTTCCCCGCCGGCTTCTCCTTCGACTTGCTGCTCGCCGAGGTCCTGGCCAAGGACGCCGCCTCGCGCTGGCAGTGGCGTGACCACCTCGCGCGCGGCGCCGCCGCCGTCGTGCTGGCAGAGAGGCCGGGCGGCGTCGCGCTGCCCCGATCCGGAAGCGAGGAGGGGCCGCCGCCGCCGCCGCTCTCCGGCGCCGCCGCGGCGGCCCGCGTGATGCGCAGCGCCGAGGGCAGGGTCCCGCCGTGGGCTCTGGCGTGCTCGCTGCGCTCCGCGGCCGCGAGGGGCGACCTCCGGGGGGTCTCGGAGCTGCTCGACGCCGCGCTCGGGGCGCCGTCCCCCTCCCGCGCTTCGTCCCCCTCCTCCCCCTCCTCCCCCTCCCCCTCCTCCTCCGTCGCGGCCAGGGTCCTCCGGCACGCCTCGCAGCAGACCGCCGAGGCCCTCTCTGACGTGCTCGACGCCTGCGCCGCCGCCGGGCAGCGGGGCGGAGCCGGGGCAGCAGCGCCGGGAGGGGCGGGAGCAGGAGCAGCGGGAGCAGCGGGAGGGCAAGGAGACGCGGCGGCCGCGGCGGAGACGGCGCTGCTCGCGAGGAGGGCGTGGCGCTTGCTGGAAGCGTGCCTTCGCGCGAGGGGGGCGGCGCTCTCGGCTCCGGCCTCGGGGGGCCGCCTCTTCTTCGAGGACGAGGCCTCCCCCCTCGCCTCTCCCTCCTCCGCCGCTGCCGCCGAATCGGAGCGGGGCGAGGAGGAGGAGGGCGACGCCGACGCCGACGCCGAGGGCTTCGCGCCGCCGCCGGAGCTGGCCTTCGACGGCGGCGAGGGCGAGGGCGAGGGCGAGGGCGAGGAGCCGCCCCCCTCTCCTGCGCCCTCGCCTCCGCCGCCGCCTCCCCCCCGCCGGCGGCCCCTGTCCCCGGCGCTCTTCTTCGCGGAGACGCTCGACGACCCCGACATCTCGCACCCGGCGCGGCGGCGGGGCCCGGGCGGCACCGGGGGCAGGGGCGGCGGAGGCAAGGGCGGCGGGGGCAGCGGCGGCGCCCCCCCCCCCCCGGCGAGCGCCTACCACTCCCTGGCCGCCGTCCTCGCGAGGGCCGGGGACGTGCGCGGGGCGCTGGCGGCCGTCGCGGCGCTCGAGGCGGCCCACGGGCCCCCCCGCGGCGCCGGGGGCGGCGGCGGCCCCGGCGCGGGCGGCCCCCCCGCCGGCCCCGTCTCGCCGCGCTCGCTCTCGCTGCGCGGCAGCGCCGCGCTCGACCCCCACCGCGGCGGGCTCCGCGCCGCCGCCGAGGCGCTGGCGCGGTCGGCCGAGGCCGTCGACGAGGCCTACTTCCTGCTCGAGGACGCCGCGGCCGAGTGGCAGGCGGCGGCCGGGGCGGCGGCGCGCGGCGGCCCCGGGCCCGCCGGCGCCGGCGCCGGCGCCGGCGCCGCGCGCCCGCCGGCCCCCCCGCCGCTCCCGTCCCCCGTCCCTCGCGCCGCCGCCGACCTGGTGCTCGAGGCCTGCGCCCGCCGCGGGGACTCGGAGCGCGCCCTCGAGACCTTCGACGCGTACGCCGACGCGCTCGGCCTCGAGCCGGGCGCGTCGGCCTACAGCTCGGCGGCGTCGGCGCTGCTCGCGGCCGGCGGCGAGGCCGCGGGCGAGGTCGAGGGCCGGGGCGGCGACGGGGGCGGCGACGGGGGCGGCGAGGGCGGCGGCGGCGGCGGCCTCCTCCTCGACGGCGACCGCCGCCACCGCCGGCGCCGCGTCTTCCGCCCGCCCAACCGCAACGCCGCCGCCGTCGCCGCCGTCGCGGCCGAGGCCGCCGAGCGCGGGCTGGCCTCGCCGCGCCTCGCGCGCGTCGCGTTCACCGCGGCGCTCGAGGGAAGGGACGCCCTCTCCGCCGGGAGGGCCCTGAGGCTGCTCGCGCGCACGCTCGGGGAGCAGGTCCAGAGGCAGCGGCACCCGCAGCTGCAGCTCGAGAGGAGGAGCAGCGGGAGCGAGAGCGCGAAGAAGGGCGGCGGCGGCGACGGAGAGAGGGACGTTTTCTCCGCCGAGGCGGCCGAGGGCCTCGGCGCCGCGCTGCTGCCGCGCCTGCTGCTGGGCCGGCTCCGCAACGCCGCCGGGGCGTGGCGCGACTCGGAGGCCATGGAGGAGGTCGAGGCGCTGGAGTCGATGGCCGCGGCGAACGGCCGGGCGCGGCAGCGGCGGGGGCGGCAGGGGCAGCAGGGGAGGCAGCGGGGGCAGGGGCGGGAGGACGAGGCGAGGGGGGCGGGGGGAGGAGGAGGAGGAGAGCCTCGGTCGTCGTCGGCGGCGGCCGCTCAGCCTCCTTCTTTTCCTCGCGCTTCCTCCGAGTCGCGTCGTCACGGAAACGGCAGCAGCAGCAGTGGCGGCGGCAGGAGCGGCAAGCAGCAGCGCTCCTCGGGGGGCGCGGGAGGCCGCTCGGCGAGCGACGAGGAGGAGGTCGCCGCTTGAGGAGCACGGGAGAAAGGAAAAGAAATAGAGAGGTAGAAATAGAGAGATGAAAATAGAAACTTTCCCGTGTATTTTTTATCGCAGTAAAAAAAAAAACCGAATTCGAACCCACTTGACTTCAAGGAAGACAAAGGAGAGAACGCGAGAGACGGGCACCGAATGAGATAACTAGAATGGAAAAACAAAAGAAACGCAGAATTTCTCACAGGGCAAAAAAAGAGAGAGAACAAAAAAGGTCGAAAAGATCAAGAGGAGCTCTGCATCATTTCTCTCCCTCCCTCATCCCTCCCCCTCTCCACTCAGGCGAACCCGGCCTCCGCGCCGTACGCGGGCGCAGCAGCGGCCGGCGCCGGGGCGGCCGCGGCGGGAGCCCCCGCGGCCACCTGCGCGACGCCCGACTCGTCGTCCTTGGGCGCGTGCACGGTGACGACGTCGGGCAGCGGCGTCTTGGGTCCCTCCCTTCCCGTGGGGTCCCACTCCTTCATGATCTTGACCTTGATGCCCAGGACGCCCTGGCGGAGGAGCACGTGGCGCACGGCCGAGTCGACGTACTCGCGGACGGGGTCGCCCGCGGAGAGCATGTAGCTGTTTTTTTTTGAGAAATTGAGACGAGGAAGAAAATAGGTTTTTGTATGGTGAGTTTTTGAGTTCCTTTTCTTGTTCTCTCGCTCCTCGAGCTTCTCGGGGTCTCTTCTTCCTCTTCCCCCCCTCTTTTCTCCTTCCCCTGTCTCCACCCCAAAACCGCCGGAAGCGAGAAAAGAAGGAGAGAACCGAAAGAAAAAAAAGAGAAAGAGCGGGAAAAAAAACGCCCTTACCCGTCGGAGAACTTCATCGCCTTGGCGCGCTGCGCCCTCAGCTTTCCAGAAACGACCACCTCGCATCCCTTCGCCCCGGCCTCCATCACGTAGCGCAGCACGCCGTAGCACGCACGCCTGACGGCGAGGCCTCCCAAGAGCTTGTAGCGCAGCGACTCGGCCTGCGCGACGGCGCAGAGGCCGCGCGAGGCGACCTTCTCAGCATAGAGCTCGACGCTGCCGTCGGCGAAGCGGAAGCGCTTCTGGACTGCGGCGGTGAGCTCGCGGATGCGGCGGCCCTTGACGCCGAGGACGTCCTGGGTGCGCGTGGCGCGGATGATGACCTCGGTGCGCATTGGCGTGACGCGGACTTCGACGCCGGAGTAGCCCTGTTTTTGTTTTTTTTTTTAAGGAGGTCGGGGAGGTGAGGGTTTCGGGTTTCAGGACGAGGGAGAGGAGCGACGGCTGATTTCGCGATCGCCGTCGACTTGTCCCGGCTCCCTCTCGCCGTTTCTCTTTCTCCTGTGCTCTTCTCCTTGCTCTCTCTCTCTCTCTCTCTCTCTCTCTGCGATTTGAATTACCTGCTCGGCCAGCTCGCGGGTGAGGAGCTCGTTGAGCTCGGCGTAGAAGACGCCGTCGGCGACGAACTGTTTTTCATTTTTTTCGAGTTGTTTTGAGGGCGAATCGAGTGAGCGAAGGAAAAATCGCGCGCGGGCCTCGGATCATCCGCGGCGCGCTCGCGAGGGAGGATCCTTTCTCCCATCGAAAAAACACGCATCGGGATCGAGAGATCTCAGAGGGAGCCTCTCGGGCACACATATCGGGGGGCGCTCGAGCAAAGAGAGCGAGGAGGAGCGGAGATGGAGAAGACCAAGCGCGGCGGCGGCTTTGGCCTCGGCCGACGCTGCCGACGACGACGGCCGCCATCTTTGGGGCCCTCTCGCTTTCCTCCAACGCCTTCCATCGCGCTCCTCGGGCTTCGACCGGAGGCCACCGAATAATGCCTTCGCAACGCCCCAAAGGAGATTGCGGAAAGCTGGTGCGATGCTTGAGCCGGCGGGCGAGCCATCAACCAAGGGAGGAGGGGCCGCCGCCGATCGAACAAAGGTCGATCGCCGGCTGAGACATCACTCCCCCCCTTTGGCTGCTGCTGCTGCTGTTGCTTCGCCGTTCGCCCGAGCCGCTGCCCGTCGTATGTATGTATGGGCCTTGAGAGGCGTACCTTGCGCTTCTTGCTGATCTGCGTCATGGTTGCCTTGGAGTGTCTGGTGAAAGACAGGGAAGGACGAAGGGGCTGGGAGAACAAGAGAAAGAAAAGTGAAGAAGAGAGGAGGCGGTGCTCGTCGCCTTGTTTTTTTTTTCCTCCGCTGCTCTCCTCCGCCTCCCCTTCGCTCTCACTTTTCTCTTTTCTACTCCTCGCATCTCGACACGGAGCTCTGCGCACCACCCCCCCTCTTCGCTCTTCCTCTCGCGCCTTCTCCTTGCGTCAACATGACCTTCCTTTGTCCGTCTCTCGCCCTGGCGGCTTGAAACGTCAAAGAAGGCGACGAAACGAGGCGAAAAAGGTCCGAGGCGTCCCCCGCCGCTCTTCCGTCACCGTCCATCGCTCGCCGCCGCGCGGCCTCTCGGCGACCTCGAAAAAAATGTCGAGAGCCTCCGCCACCCTCGCCGCCGCCCGCCGCGACGAGCTCGTCGCAACGGTCCAGCGAGCCGCGCGCGAGGCCCTCGAGGCGTCGGAGAAGGAAGTCGACGCGGCGGAAGGGTCGACCGACGCGGCGGAAGGGTCGACCGACGCGGCCTCGGCCTCGACCTCGACCTCGACGCCGGCGACGACGCCGGCAACGACGACGACGACGACGACGACGATGCCGGCGACGACGCCGGTCCGCCTGTCCGTCCCCGAGGCAGAGGCGTCGGCGCTCGCCCGTGCTCTGGTCGCGTTCTTCAGCGAGGGCCTCCGGGGACAGCAGCAGAGAACGGGGAGCGAAGAGGCGGCGACAGGCAAGCACTCCGCCCCCTCTCCTGCTCCTCCTCCTTCGCTCCTCCTCCCGCTGCTCTCCTCCATCGAGGCCGCGTTCCCGCTCTCCCTGGGGCGCAGCGGCGATATCGCCCGAGAGCAGCAAAGAACAGGGCAGCTGGGGCTCGAGGAAGCCTGGTTCCGCTCCGCCGCCGGGGCAGAGGGCGGGCTCGCCTCGCTCGCTGGCGCGCTGCCGGAGCAAAGGCAGATCTCAGCGGTGCACTACGTTTCTTCCTCTTCTTCTCCTTCGGATCATTCTTCCACTCCGCCCGCTCTGGACAGGGACGCCGCCGCGGAGGTCGCCGCGGCCGTGGCCCCACTGCGCGGGTACATAATGCTGCCTCCTCGCCGGCCGCGGAGGCGGAACAAGGAAGTAGAAAAGGAAGAAGAAGAGGAAGAAGCGGCAGCGGCTGCGGCCGCGGGCAACCGAGAAGAAAAAAGAGAAAAGATCGCGTCTCCTCCTCCTCCTCCTCCTCCTCATCCCGGAAGACCCCCTTCGCGGATAACGATAGCCGACGGAGTCGTCCCCGAAAAGCCCCTCGCCCCCGCGGACACGGGCGGCATCTCCAACTTGCGCGCGAGGCTGGCAGCTGCGGCGGCGGTGGCCGCGGCCCGGCTCCCTCCTTTGCCCGCGACGAGCGCGGCCTCTGCCGCGGCGGCGACGAGCGCGGCGACGAGCGCGGCGGCGACGACGCTCACGGCGGCGACGGCGACGGCCGCGGCGACGGGCGCCGCGGCGAGGGCCTGGGGCGCGGCAACGGTCGCCGCGGCTTCCTCCTGGGCCAGCGGCGGAGGAAAGCAGCAGCAGCAGCAGCAGCTGCTGCTTCCTCCTCCTACTCCTCCGGAGCTGAAGCCGCTCGTCTCCGTTCGCCTCGTCGCCGTCGCCTTCGAGGGAGGGGACGAGGGAGCGAGCGTCGAGATTCGAGAGCTCGAGGAGGAAAAGGAGACGCCGCCGCTGCCCCAGCAACCTTCTCCTTCACAGCCGCAGCCGCAGTTTCAGCAGCAACAGCAGCAACTCCTCGCTGCCTCCTCGGGGCTCTTGGCCGCGGGACGCTCCGCCGCCGCGGCGGCCTCTGCGGCTGCCGCCAGGGGCCTCTCTGCCGCCGCCGCGGCGAGGACGGCGAGGAGTCTGGCAGCAGCTTCCGCTTCCGCTTCTGTTTCCGTGCCTTCGCCTGCTCCCGCTGCTCCCGCTGCTGCTGCTGCTGCTGTTGCTAGCATCAACGTCAGCGGCGGCGGCAGCTCCTTCTGGGGCTCCCTGATGCAGCCGAGGGCCACCGCCGCGGCGGTCGCCGCCGACGCTGCCGCGAGGAGCAGAAGCAATGCAGGCGGCGGCGAAAGCGGCGGCGGCCGAGGCCAAGGCGGCTTGGAGGGCGGAGAAGGACTCAGCGACCTCGAGTCCGGGGACTCTGCCTCGGCCCCCTCGAGCGTCTTCGACGAAGAGGAAACTCAGGAGCTGATCGAGGAGATGGCCGCGATCCTGAACGAGAAAGACGGGATCGGCGGGGAAGGAGGCGCGTTCGGGTCTCGGAGCCGCGCCGCCGCCGCCGCCGCCGGCGGCGCGGCCGCTCTCTCGACGACGGCGGCGGCGGCAGGGACAGCGACAACGGCGACGGGTCCGGCCCTCCCTCGCTCCGTCTCCGTCTCCGTCTCCGCCAGGCGACCCGACATCGGCCACACGGAGTACGAGATCAGGGGGGAGCGAGGAGCGGGAAAAGGAGTGGGGGAAGAGGGAGAGGCGGCCCCGCCGCTCCTCGCCGTCGTCCGCTTCAGAGAGGTCGCCGCGCTCGGAGAGAGGCTGCGGAAGCTCAGGCTGCGACGCCCTCCTCCTTCTGCTGGGGCTCCTACGCTCCCCGGCGCCTCAGCCTGGGCTGCTCTCGAGGCCTCCAAGACCGCTCGCGGGGGGGCTCGCCTGGCGGGGCCCGTGGTCGCGGCCCGGAGGCTGGCGATAGAGGAAGGACTCAACGCGTCTCTGGCCGCGGCGGCGGCGGCGGCGGACGAGAAGAAAGACGCCGACGCCGAAGCAGCGCCACTCCTCCTCCGGCAGCTGCTCTCGTCCTTCCTCTTGTCCTCCTCCTCCTCTCTCTCTTCCCGCTCTCCGCCGCCGTCGCCGCCTCCCCCTCCTTCCAGGATGCGCCTGCTCATGGAGCCGGTGCCGGACCCGCCGCCGAGCGACGCGGAGCTCCTCTCGGCGCAGCGCGGGGCTTGCTCTTCCTGCGGAGAGCGGGTGGGGCTCCCTGCTGCGGCGAAGAACGGGGCGGCAGCTTCCTCGGCGCCTTCGCTGCTGCTGCTGTCGTCCCCTCCTCGGGAAGCAGCTCGCGCTCTCGCTTCCGTCCGCTGCGAGTACTGCGTCGCCCTCCAGTGCCAGCGCTGCTGCTCCGGGGGGCACAGGTCCGCGCTCCCGCGCCTCGTCGCGTGGTCGTTCGATTTTTCGAAGGGGCCCGTCTGCGACGCGGCGGCGGAGTTTCTGCGAGGGATCCGCTCGACGCCGCTAATCCACATCCCCTCCTCTTTTCCCTCCGCTTCGTCCGCTTCGGCATCGAGCGCAGACCTCTACTCGAGGGTGCCGAGCCTGAGGGCGGCGAGGGAGGCGAGGGCGAGGGCGTCGGCGGCCGTCGCTGCCGCTGCCGCTGCCTCTGCAGCTGCCGCTGCTTCCGCCGCCTCTGCCGCGAAAAGCTCTTCTTCTCCTGCCCCTCCCTCCGTCCCCGCCGCGCTCCTCGCCGCCGCCGCCCGCGCCGGCCGCGATCACCTGCTGCGGCGCGGGGAGGAGGACTGGTGGTCGCTCGCCGAGCTGGAGGACGATCTGCATTCGAAGGGGGCCTTCGCGAGCCTGCCTGCCTGGCTTGAGGCCGTCGCCGCCAAGGCCCACGGCGCGGCCGCTGCCGCTCGCGGGGGGCAGGAGCGATGAACAAGTTGTCGACTTTCTACCCTTTCTCTCTTTTTGTGTGTTTTTGAACAACAGTAAAACTACATTTGTAAAATGAATCGGAGGGCATTGGGAATGAATGCACAAGAAGAGAAAAGAAAGAGAGAGAGAGAGAGAGAGAGAGAGAGAGAGAGAGAGAGAGAGAGAGAGAGAGAACGAGTTTTAGAAAGAGAGAAAAAACGTGCTTTGTTCGAAAACAAAAAAACAAAAAAAAGGAACTCTCTCTCCCTCTCCCCTCTTCTCAAAACCGCCGCTGCTTCCCCTGCCTTCCCCTCCGCCCCAGCGAGTCCAGCGTCGCGTAGACCACGCGCGCCCACTCCGCCACGTCGGCTGGCGACGACGCGAAGATCAGGTCGTCGCTCGACGGCGAGGAGGGGAAGGCGGCGTCTTCTTCCTCACTGTCGCCCGCGGCGTTGGGGTCTTCGTGCCGCCTCCGGCCGCGCGGCTGCACCGCTGGAGCAGCAGCGCTCATCTCCAGCGCGAGAGCCTCGACCGGGTACCACGCCCACTGCTTCTTGTAGTAGGCCTCGACGATCAGCCTCGCGAACCCGGACCAGCGGCGGCGCGAGGCCTCGGAGACCGCCGGCGCCCGCGACCAGCGAGCGATCCCCAGCGACGCTGCCCGCGCGGCCGCGTCGGCGCCGTCGCCGCTGCCGCCGCTCCCGAGCGCCTCGGCGGCGGCCTCGGCCGTCAGCCACACGAGCAGCACGTACGAGGCCGCGACTGCGGGAAGTGGCGCGTCTCGCTCGCGGGCGTGCGCTCGGGCGAGCTCGCGGTCGAGGTCGGGCTCGGTCCAGCCGCAACAGTAGGCCTCGAGCGCCGACGCGGTAAGAGACTGCGTTTTTTTTTTTTTTTTGAGAGAGGTCGGGAAATGGAAGGAAAAAAGGTGAGTTTTTTCCCTTTCTTTCTGCCCTCGTCCTTGCTGCTCTTGTCCTCTTGTCAATCCGCATCAGGGTGTATCAGGGAGTCCCTGGTGAGGGTGCCTCCTCTGAAAAGAGGAGCAGATGGAAGAACAGGCGCAGGGGACAGGGGGCGGAAAGGAAAGGAGGCGAGGCGGCTGCTGCCTGCTGCCTGCTGCTGCTCGCACCCTCTCTTTTTCCTCCTCTCTTTCATAAACGTCACCACCGATCTCAAAAGAGGAAAAAAACGCACGTCGAGGGCCCTGCTAAAGGTCAGGTTGCGCCTGGCCGGGTGCACGACGCCGAGGACGTCGGCGGCGACCCTCGCTTGAAGGCTCATCGTCGCGCTCCTGCTGCTCCCGCTCCTCCTCGCGGCTTTGCCGCTCCCGCTTCCGCCTCCGCCGCCGCTAACGCCGCCGCCGCCGCTTTTCGGCGAGGCGGAGGGAGAGGAGGCCCCCGAGGAGGACTCGGAGCGCCGCCGCCGCCTCTGCTCGTCTTCGTCTTCATCGTCGTCGCTGGGGCCGCTGGAGTCGCTGCCGAAGCCGCCGGCGCCGCGGACGACGGGCGGCCGCGGCGGGGCGGCCCTCGCGGCGACGCTCCTCGCTGCCGCTTGTTGCCGCTGCCGTTGGGGTCGGGAGAGGAGCGAGCCACAGGGGCAGCACCCGCTCGTCACCATCGTCGCCATCGTCGTCCTCGGAGGAAGCGTGCCCGCGACCGCCATGCTCCCTATCTCGGCGCGGATGGAGAGCGTGGGCGGTGCGATGTGTCGAGCTGGTCGGGACGGGGAGAGCAGCCCGGGAAGGGCGCGAGAGGAAGAGCGAGGGGAGGGAGAGCTGAAATCGAGGAGAGCCGAGAGAGAAAAAGTGGAACAAAAACAATCGCGCCTGCATCGTCCACTTTCCACCTCCTCGGAAAACAAAAAAGCTCGAGAGCCTTGAAGGCATCTATTTTGCATCTAGAGAGAGTCAGAGAGAGAGAGAGAGAGAGAGACCCTTCTGGTTCTCTCTCGATCTCTCTCCCAGCGCCATGCTCTCGCCAACCTTTAGGGGCAGCGACGGAGACGGTCACGGGAAGAAGCAGCCCTCGCTCGACCACGGGAGGCTGCAGGCGGCGCTGTTCGCTGCAGCCACGGCGTCGTCTGGGGGTGTCGCCGGCGCCGATGCTTCGTCGAATCCTCCCTCGAGAATGCCTCCCGCCGCCCGAACCACCAGCGATGACGACGAGGAGGACCACGAGCCCGCTTCCGCGTCCGGAGCGGCAGCATCGACTTTGAAGGCCTCATCCTGCCGCGGGCGCGCGCCCGCGGTCGGGGCAGCGGAGTGAGTAGAAGTTGAAGAGGGAGACGAAGCATTTCCCGAGGTTTTTCCGTTTCCTTCCGGGACGCCCGACTCACCCTGACTTTTGACCCCTCTCCCCGACCTCGGCCTCCCCCCCAAAAAAAAAAATCTTTTTCCTTTCCTCTAGGTCTCCCACCGCGCCCTTCCTCGAGCACCAGGGAGGCCGCCTCGGCGACAACGCGTCCTCGTCCGAGGCGATGTCTTCGAGCACCGAGGTCGCAGCCGGAGGAGAAGAAGAAGAGGCCGCCGCCGACTCCGATCTGGAAGGAGGCGACGCCGGAAGAGGGGCCGGCGGCGGCGGCCCTCTCCTGCGCCTGGCGCTGCGAGCGCGGCGGGAGTTTGTCGCCGTCGCCGCCACCGCCGCCGCTTCTCCTCTTCCTCCGCTCGCGCCTCCGAAAAGGGCGAGGAGGCAGCGCCGCGCCCCCGCTGTGGCGACTCTGAAGGAGGAAGGCATCGCCTTTGCGACGAAAGGCGGAGCAGCGAGGGGAGCAGCAGCAGCGAGCTCTTCGCCGCCGCCGCCGCCGCCGCCGTCGTCGCTCCTCCCCGCGCTGCTCCCCTTTTGCGACATCCTCGGCGCCGAGGCCCTGCCCCGCAACGCTTCCTCTTCCAACCCTTTCCTCTTCCTCCGCAACTGCGCCGCATCAGCTTCTCCGCACCGCGAGCCGTGGCTGGTCAGGGTCCACACGGTCTCGAAGGGCTCCAAGCTCGGCGACTGGCGGCCGCGCGCCGTCTCGCTGCTGGCGCCGAGCTCCCGCGCCGCCAGGGCCTGGGCGCGCTCGATCTCGCGCTCCGCGGCCTCGTCGCACGCCGGAAGGCCGCGGGCGCTGCTGGTGCTGCTCAACCCCTTCGGCGGGTCGAGGGGCGCGGCGGCGCGGGTCTGGGCTCGCGTCGCGCGGCCGCTGCTCGAGGGCGCCGCCGGCATCCGCTGCGAGGTCGTCGAGACCGACAGCGCGGGCCACGCCGAGCGGGCCGTCCGCGGGCTGTCGCTGGAGAGGCTGCGGGCGCTGGACGGCGTGGTGGTCGTGGGCGGCGACGGGCTGTTCCAGGAGGCGCTCAACGGGCTGCTCGCGATCCGGTTTGGCGGCAATGGCGGCGGCGGCGCCTCCCTCCGCGCCCTCGAGGCCTCCCGCCTCCGCCTCGGCCACGTCCCCGCGGGCTCCACCGACGCGCTGGCGTGGTCGATCCACGGCACGCGGTGCCCCGCGGCGGCGTGCCTGCACGTCGCCCTGGGGGACGGCGCACGGCTCGACGTGCTGGCGCTGGGCCCCGTGCCGAGAGGCCTGCTGCTGGCTCCTCCTCCTGCTTCTGCCTCTGCTCCGGAGGAGGGCAGCGGCGGCGGCGGCGGCGGCTTGTCGAGGGACGACGCCGCGGGGCGGTCCCCGCTGACGCCGAGCGGCGCCGCGACCTCGAGCGGCGGCGGCGGCGAGGGCGACGGCACCTGTTCCTCTTCTCCCGCTGCCGTCCCCCGTGTTCCTCCTCCTCCCCTCCCTCCGGCGGCGGAAGAGGACTGGCCCCCGCGCGCCGCGGCGTGCATGGCCTCCTGCGGCTACTTCGGCGACCTCCTTGCACTCTCGGAGAGGATACGCTGGCTGGGGCCCGCACGCTACGGAGTGGCTGGGCTGTTCGCGCTGGCGCGCCTGAGGAGGTACGAGCTGCGGATACGGTACCTCCCTGCCGAGGAGGAGGAGGGAGAGGAGGGGGAGGCCGACTGCGAGGGCGGGGGCGTGGGCGGGAGCGGCAGCGCCCCGGCGACGCCCCGCACGCCGGCCGCGGGCCCGCTGCTGCCGGGCGCCGTTGGCCTGGCCTTTGCCCGCCGAGCAGCGGCAGCGGCGGCCCCTCTTTCTCCTCCTCCCTCCTGCCCCTGCCCCTCCGAAGCGGGATGGAGGACCGACGAGGGCGCCTTCTCGGCCGTGCTCCTCGCCTGCCTGCCCTGCCGCTCCGACCGCTCCGCGGGCGGCGTCGCGCCCGACCGCGCGATGGCCGACGGCCTCGCCTCGCTCGTGCGCGTGCGCCGCTGCTCGCGCCTGCAGTTCCTGCGGTTCCTCGTCGCGGTGAGCAGGGACGGGGCGCGCGTCGTCGAGGGGGCCGCGGTGGCGGCCTCCGCGGCAGCGGCAGCGGCAGCGACTGCCGGTGCCGCCCCGGAGGGAGGGGAGGAGCAGGGGAAGAAGGAGAAGAGGAGGAGGAAGAAGAAGAGCGAGAGGGGCGGCGGCGGCGCGGCGGCGCTGCCGTGGGTCTCTGTCGTCGCCGTCCGCGCTGTCACCGTCGAGCCCCTCCCCTCCAAATCCTCCTCCGCGTCTTGCTACTCCCCTCGCCTCCCCTGGAACGCAGACGGGGAGACGCTGCCCCCCTCGGGGGTAGCGGCCGTGGTCCGGAAGGGCCTCGTGCGCGTCTTCGCGAGGCCTCAGCTCGCCGACGAGTGATTGTTTTCCTTTTCTCCTTCTTTCTTTTTCGTCTTTTTTTTTCCCTCCTTTTCTTTCATGCTTCTTTTCCCGTCTCCGCTTCCCGAATGACTGCATCAAAAAACTGTCCTCTCCCTCTCCCTCTCATCATCAGAATTCAACGAGTGTAATAATAAGAGAAGTCAGACAAAAAGAGCTGCTTTCCCTTTCCTGAAATCCGTTCACGTGCGGAGAGAGAGAGAGAGAGAAAAAGAGAGCGCGCGCGCGACAGAGAGAGAGGAGGTCGAATCCGAGAGCTCTCTCCGATTCTTTTTTTTTTCCCGGAGCTGTCGAGCGAGGAGAAGCGAAATTTCCGTCGGCGTTGCTTTTTTGCCTCTCTCAAGAGAAAAGAGACGAAGA
>Ga0315274_10006501_pt1 | contig 17018 bp, 20 predicted proteins | sample YL17G02_20_MG_FD_203700 | JGI IMG/M metagenome (GOLD analysis project Ga0315274, IMG submission 203700) | Sediment microbial communities from Yellowstone Lake, YNP, Wyoming, USA - YL17G02_20 | ecosystem: Environmental > Aquatic > Freshwater > Lake > Sediment | place: USA: Wyoming | collected...
GAGAGACGGCTGCAGCGCCCGAGATGACAAGGGTCGTGGTAGGTTACTTTCTTCTTTATCTCATTTTTAAACGAAAGCTTTCCTTCGCTGATCATCTGGTCAATGTACTCTACCGCATGAAGCACCTCAAAAGGAAGTTTGGTCACCCTTTCGTAGTCCCTCTTCAGGGTGCTGTAGCAGCCAGCGCAGGAGGTGATGACTCTTGTTACACCGCTCTTCTCCAGAGCCCTGATATTGTTCTCTGCCCGCTCAATGAAAAGGTCTCTCACCCCTATGCGGAGGAGCGGACTGCCGCAGCATTCTTCTGCCTTTCCGAGGATTCCAAAATCTACGCCGCACTTCTGGAGCAGTGAGGCGGTATGCAAAGCAACCTTTTTCGTCTCATGCTGGAAGGAATAGGTGCACCCCACGAAGTAGGCAACCTCTGCCTTTTCCTTGCTCAGGTCTTTGATCCTGAGCTTCTTTGCCCAGGCATTTCTCCGGCTGCGGGGCTGCATCCAGGGGTTGTTGTAATTTCTGATGCTGTCAACAATGGGTTTATGCTCCGGGAGCGGACCTTTACCCTCTGAAACGAGTTTGGCACGGAATGCTTCGATATTCCTTCGCGGGAAGCGGTTGTTGATACGGGAGCAGATGTATTCGCAGGCACCGCAGCTGGTGCATAAATAGATGATCTCCAGCAATTTAGGGGAGTCCTTCAAATCCCCTTCCAGATAGGCGCGGATGATATCCATCCTTCCCTGGGAGAAGTAGGCGTCAAACTTCTTCTTCGCACCGCTGGGACAGATCTGATAAAACTCCTCGCTCTTGAGGTGCCAGGGATAGACATGCTTGCACATGCTGCAACGGAAGCAGTTCCATGCCTGGCGTTTAAACTCTTCTAATTCCTTTTCCAGTTCGAGCAAGAGGTCTTTCTCTCCGTAGGGTTCGAGAAATGAAGAATAAAGAATTCAGGAGTCAGGAGACAGGAGTCAGAATATATTTTTATTCTGGATTCTGACTTCTGTATTCTGAATTCCCTCTCTCCTATTCACATGCCCCTTTGACCCTGTTTTTCAAAAGCACAACTTCCCAGGATTCATGATCAAGTTCGGGTCAAGTTCTCTTTTCAACTTCTTCAAATACTCCGTGTACGTTCCTGTTTTCCGGTAGATCATCTCTGCCCAGATTCCATAGGGCGGATCAAAAAATGCACCTTCACCGATGAGTTTCTCACTTACGGTCTGATAAAAATCCTGAAATTGCTTTTTCTCTCTGGAATCATCAGGATCACAATGGAGATCAAACTGGCAGAAGATCGCCCGTCCCCGCTCAATGGGCAGAAGAAAGCCGCCGATCTCCTTTTCAGGATAGTGACTGCTCCGTGAAAACTCCCTGATGATTGCATCAAATTTGGCGACCTGGGTATTTGGAGAATAAAAACTGAGGGGATGGATTGTCCCCTTGAAACCGTATCGCTTCTGCATCTGTTGTGGTTTCAGGGTATCAGCGAGGATTATCTCAGCCAGACCGTTCAATCCCCCGACGGTCTTTTCAGGAGAGATGCCAGCCTCCCTGACACTCGCATCCCGCAGGTCCTCCTCTTCGTAGGCAATCTTCTCCTCTGCTCTCCGGTCAAATCCCGCCGAGATGATGATCACTGTCCAGGGGGGAAGTTTTTTAAGGAGGTCTTTAAATTCTTTCCGCTGCGAGGCATTCCATTTGTCAGCGCCGTGGATACCGACATAGGTGCCGGCCTTCAGCTTCTCTTTCTCTTCCGGTGTATCTGTGAAGAGGAGAGAGGCCAGGTTGAACGCATTCAGTGCAAAGCACTCCAGACCGAGCTCTTTTCTCTGGGTTGCCCGGATTACAGCTATTGCTTCCGCGCTGTTCTTGCAGCTGAAGAAATGGGCTGCGCGCATTTTTGGTTTCTTCATGATTTTTATTGACATGCTGGTGACGATCCCCAGCGTGCCGCAGGCACCCTGAAAGAGCCTCCAGAAGTTAAGGCCAGGGCCGGTCGGCTGACCTACGTAGCGCCCTGGGCCGCCCACCGCCTGTTTCCCCACATTGAAATATGTCCCGTCAGGGAGCACCAGTTCATACCCGAGGATCAGCTCGTTACCGTAGCTGAAATCTGTGGCTGTGCTCGGGTGGTTTCTCTGGATGATGGTTGAGACGACTGAGGCAGAAGGCATGGCAAAAAGAGGGCTTGCAATGCGGAAACCTGCCCTATCCAGTTCATCCTGGAGTTCTCGGTAGGTTACACCGGCCTCGATGATCGCATTCCACTCCTGGGTGTTGATCCTTATGATCTTCTTCATCTTCTCCAGGCTGAGCACGATCCCGCCCCGGGCCGGGACAGCGGCACCGAACATGTTTTTGCCTGAGCTGTAGGGTACAATCGGTATGAGGTGGCGGTTGGCAATGCGTACGATTTCCTGCACCTCTTCCCGCGTCATGGGCATGACAACGAACTGAGGAAGGCAGGGAGAGGTGAAGCTCTGATCCTGGGAATATTTCCTGAGGGTGGCCTCATCTGTGAATACTCTATCTTCAGCAGTAACCTTGGCAAGCTCTCTACGAATCAGATTGATATCGTAAGACATACTTATCCTATACCTTACCTTGCTTACTGGTTGTCAAGAAAAATTTCTTGATGAAAAGTGGTCGTTAAGATACATTGAACTACCGGAGAGCCACCGTAGCTCAGCTGGTAGAGCAGTCGATTCGTAATCGACAGGTCAAGGGTTCGAATCCCCTCGGTGGCTCCAGGAATATCAAGGGGTTACAGAGATGTAGCCCTTTTTTGTTAGGATTTATGGGCTTATGCATGGGATACCACCCTCAAAACCTCATCAGTAGAGGGATTACAATGACTGACCTTCTCATTTTTACCTACTTGGTCAACGTTTTGGTCAACATTTGCGGAAGCGTTGCGAAAAAAGCCCTGAAATACATTGACTGCCTGTCTCTTATCATCCATGTCAATGGTATTGTAACGGTCAAACATCGCCCTCGTGGAATGCCCTGTGATATTCATAATCACAGATTCCGGGACCCCGGCTTTTCGCATGTACGTATTGAACGTGCGCCTCAGGTCATGGTAGATTAAACCATCTTTAACAAACCGACCATAAGGGATCTTTGCATCTCTACAGGCCCGGATTAAGGCGTTCTTTATGCTCTTAACTGGCTTCCCCCTATACAGGAAAATATGACTGTCCTGGATACCCCTGGGAATTTGTGAAAGCATTGAATAGAGTTCGTCACAGATCGGTATATCGCGCTTCTCTTTATCCTTGGTATCCCTGGCCTCAAGTTTTATGGTCCGGTCTTTCAGGGAAACTTTTCCCCAGGTAAGGGGTAGAATCTCCCCCAGGCGCATTCCTGTGTAACAACCAGTGACAAAAATCGCCTTCGCATGGTGCGGCAAATGAGCCAGGAGGCTGTTAAATTCATCCGGTGAAAGAATCCTATCCCTGGCATTTGAATTACTCTTGAGCATCTTCTTAACCTTTTTAAACGTCCTCAAGGTGTCCCCGCTTATCAGGTCGTTATCAAATGCCTTGTTTATCATGCCCCTTGCCGCGCCGATCTCCAAGTCAATCGTTGCGTCTGCTTTTCCTTCTGCCTTCCTTTTTGCCTGTAGATTTTCCAGGTCACAAGGCTTGATCTGACTCACGATCACATTTCCGAATACAGAATTGAATTTTTTCAGGTCAATCTTTAACGTCCGGCAATAGGAAAGGCTCTTGATCTTCTCAAGGTTGAGATACCAATCCGTCAATTCCTGAAAGGTCATTTTGGTTTCGGGCTTGACGTCAAATATCCGGTTCTCCCTCTTCTGGACCCTTCGCTTACTTTCAAAATTGCGGGCCTCCTCGATGGAATAGGGATTATCCTTAAACACTTCCCGGCGCTGCTTTCCCCCAGGGAGCCGGTAGGTAATCCAATACTTCGCCTTGTTTGTTCGCTTCAATTTGACCAGATCGGCTCCACAAGAGCAGAGCTTATTTCGTGATGATTGTTTTTTGTGACACAAACATTCAACTAAGACCGCCATTTTTTAACCCTCCTTCCGTCTACATTAAACAAGCCCCATCCTGGCAAGTTCAGACATTTCCTTCTTGCCCGCTCTGACAACTCGATAACCCAGGGCAGTCCATGAGAACAAATCCAATGCGTCCCCATCTTCCAGAACAATGACCGGCTGGCCGTAACTTGACGCTGAATGTTCTGTTGTGACCCTGGCTTTGATCCTGTGCCGCCTTTTCTCCCCTAAATCTTGATAAGAAAGAATCATCCCGTTCACCTCCTTCTGCTTGGAATTTAAAAGTCTTCCAGATTCCCGCCCTGCGCATTGAATGTGCCTTGCTCTTTTTTATTCACAATTCAAAATTTCTTTTCTTCTTTGCCTTTTCTCGATCCAGCAGCCAGGTGTCAACTGCCTCTTGCCTGAAACGAAGGGTGCCTTGAATCTTTATATGAGGAATGTCAACACCCCGGGAGATCCAGGAATAAACAGTTCCGGGTTTTACATTGAGGCAATCAGCTAATTGCTTGGGTGTGAGAAGTTTCATTTCTTTTGCTTTTGTCACGTTGACGGCATTTGCCAGCCTTACGATCTGCTTTGTCTCCTGTTTTCTTCTTGTCACTTTTCGCCTCCCTCTTCCCCTTCCATGACCTTTCTCATATCCTTTTGTTAATCATATCTCTCTTGATTTTTTCCCATTCTTTTTTTGTAAATTTATCTTCTTCATCATGGTCCTTCTGAATACCTCGCAAAAGCCATACGGGCAATGCAAGATGAGGACGGGGCTGCATACCGCTACTTAAATCCAAATCATTAGTTTTAGTAGAGGCATGAGATATGATTGCAACCAGCCTTCCAAATTTATCAACAACTGGTCCGCCAGACATTCCTCCTTCGATTTGGTCGTGGGTTTTAATAACAATCGAGGGTGAATTTTTCTTGGTGTCGTATTTGATTGCTTCCCCTGTTATCCATGTTTTTTGATGAGTATAGATATAGACTGGAAATTTTTGAAATGCTCTGACTTTATCCATAAATAGCTCTACCGGCTTTACCTTTTCACAAAAATCTATGAATTTATCATTCTCATCCTCAAAATCTTGAACATCTAATTGACCGAGGACCGCTATATCGCTGACAGGTTCTACAGCATAGACTTCTACTTTTAATCTGCCATTTATAGTTTCAATTTCTTCGATAAAATGATCTCCAAGTACCATATAACCTTCACAATTAAAATTAATGCAATGTGCAGCCGTCAAAATAAGTTGATTTCTAACTAAAACACCTCGACCCTCTTTTTTCGATATTTTGACCGTTGCATTAGCAATCTTATCTTGAAGACCTTTACTTATCATTCTTCTCCTTTCCTGGCCTCACGGCCTGCTAAAGTTCATACTTCCTTTCTTCTCTTTGGGCCACACCTTCTCTAATTTCAGGTTGTCCGGGATTTCACATAAAAACTCCGCCTCTTGCCTCCCGTTGTCATAGGCATAAATCAAAGACTTATCCACCACCACCTTGAATACTGTTGGTTTTTCAAGATGGAATCTCTTTGCAAACCATATTGCTCTCTCCAGGGATCCGGTCCAGGATATCCCCCTAATTCTGCGTGCAGCCCCACGGCCCGAGACGCCTCTGTAAATAGTGAATGGACCATCTCCGGGCAGTGGTTCGCCAGATTCAAGGAGTTTTTTTCTATCAGCTATTCTAAAGAGCAACTTAACACCTGCAAGGGGCCACCCCGAGAAGTTCGTTCGCGTCTTTTCGTATGCAACAAGCAATGCTTTCTCGTAAAGACCGCATTGCGTGAGTGGCGAGATATTATCAAAAATGAAAGCCAGGTTCTTGGTATTCGACATAAGGCACATAACACCTTCAATATCGTTCTCAGCCTGGGCCTTCTTTGCCTCCTCAAGAAAGTACGAATCAACGCGGGATAAGTTCAGATCCATTCACCCCTCCTTTCATCTTAAATAAAAAAGCCGTCCTAACCCCAGGGTGGTTGTGAGGTAACGGTGCTTTTGGCAGGGTTCCTCCCCTAAGATCAAGACGGCTATGTTTGTGACCAAAAATAAAAACACCATTTAACCACTCACAACCATTTTCACTATAAGCGCGGTTAAGGAAGGAAGTCAACATAATTCTTTGGACACTTTTGGACATTGAAAAGAAAAAAATTATCTCCTTAACCACTCAATGTCTTTCCTGGCAATTTTCCATTGACCCCGGCCCCCGATCTTGAACGCGGGAATTGCCTTTGCCCAGATCCGCCGGTAAATGGTTTTCGTGCTGACACCATAGGTCTCAGCTAATTCGTTTACACTTAAAAAACCCTTCATTTCATTTACCCCCATACCATACCATTACCCGCCTATCGTTTGAAAATTTTCCCTTTCTCAAGATAGGCAATTTTTACAAAGAGAGGGGTTTCCGCCGGGCCTCCCTACTCCCTTCCTTCTCGGATTAGTCCCGAACCGGTAAAAGTGGAGAGGGCAATCAAGGGTTTGGCACTCCCTTACTGCCTTTGAGGTCAAGTTACATTCAAGGCATTTGGAACGGATAGCCTTAATCGGAGTAAACCGTTTCATCAATCACCGCTTCTTTTCCAGCTTTACCTCTGCATCGAGCAGGAGATCTTCAAGGCACATCGTCTCCTCGCAACCACCTGAGATTTTCCCTCTCTCGATCCGCAGCAGGATCACCCGTCCTTATTCTGCCGGCCCGCTCATCCCATATGACAAGACCCGGTAAAATCGGTTCCTGTCTTGCAATGCAGATCATTCCACATAATGAATTTGCCCGGTCATCATGTAAACCTCGCGGATGGTCAATAATATCCCGGCCAGCCGTACCCTTGCGCCGCTCTAATTGCCGCAGTTCCTTTATCATCTCCCTATCGTCAAGCAATTCAACCAGGCCAGCATTGATGAAAGGAAGGGCTTCCAGGTAAGCGCCGGATTTACTTAATGGACAGATACGGTAAGCAATCCCCTCTTTCTGAAAGCCCTCCTTCACCCAGGCCCCTGCATACTGGTCCCCCGTCACCTCGCGGAGCCCGTATTTCTTCAAGATGTCTGCATACTCTTTGACCGTATCATAGACATTGCCGCCACGCCGCGCCCTCAAAAGATCCTGAACGATCTTTTTGTCTTCCCGGTGTCCAATGGATAGGGTGAAAGCATCTTGACCGCCTCCCGATGGATCGGCAAAGGCAAAGTAACTGACTTTCTCAATGAAGGGAAGTTCGATCCTTCCGGGAATGACAACACGATCAATCGCCTCAAGAGGTAAGAAGGCTTCCAAGTCCTCTCTAAATTCCGCCTGCCATTCCGCCCGCGCCGCCGCCGGGTCTTTCAAGATCTCCTTTTCGATGAGCTTCGATGAAAGCGTGGGATTCATCAAAAGAGACGGAGCCCGCCACACTAAAACCTCTTCATCCTCTTTGCCGTAATACTCCTTGAAGACTTCATAAAGCAAACCTTGACGGCTATACGGTGTTGATATTGAGATCAAGAGGCTGTTTGGTATTGTTGACATGCCTGGCCTCAGCGCCGTGTAAATCTCGGTATCGGGATTACTGCCCTCGATTCTCCAAAAGGCTGTTTCCTCTAAGATCACAACCGGGATCGTGTAACCCCGGACCGCCCGGAAAGAGCAGGTATGAACCGCTATTGTTATCCGGTTGGTCAGTTCAATCTCTTCAGCTTTCTCGTTTTCAACATAGGATTTGAAAAGAGGGATTGAGAGAATCGCCTTTATGAATCTGAGGATAATACCGGCTTGCCTCCTATCCGTGGCTATCAGCATGATCACCCCGCGCTCACCTGGGGCCAGGTACGGCGAGAAGTCACAGAAGAGGGCCAGGAAGACGGCAATGATCGAAACAATGAAACTCTTCCCGCCGCGCCTACCAACAATAAGGTAAACTTCTTTAAATGGCGCAAGAGGCACGATCTCCCGGCCAGTACACTTCCGGTATAGGGCAAGGTCCGTTTCGGTCAAGGGTAGGGCAAAGCAAACCTTGAGTGCTGTAATCCACGCCTGCCAGCTGCTAATATCCCGGAAGAGAGAACCGAAGAGTTTTTCATCGTTGATTGCTTCTACTATGTTAAGCACCGGCGCGGATCTCCCTTAAAATTCCCTCTGGGTGACAAACGTTTCTACTGCCATTTTTAAGCCGTTTAACTTGTCTAACTCTGAGTTGTGTTTTTCTATCTCCGAGTTAAAAGCGTCTATATCTAACTCCGCCTCTATAGCCTCTTTGATCTTGTCTATTAAAACATCCGGCCTTAGGGCGTCCAGCTCTACTGCTAACTCCCCGTATTCTTCCATGTGTTTTTTTGCCCGGGAATCTGTCTTTTTTAAAGCCTCTGGGCTGTGGGGTAACTCATGGGTCTTTATATCTTCCACGGTTAAAGCTATTCTCTTGAAGTGTATTCCGGGAGTTCCCAGCTCATCGGTTAAAGTGGTCTCCATTGCCCTCAACATTTCTACCCCGGAAGGGTCAAAGTCTCCGAAATAAAGCATAACCGGAATTTTTTCCGGGCGTCTTAAAAGTCTCTCCCTGTAGTCATTTAAAAAACTGACAGAGCTAAAACCCCTACAGACTACTACCGGGACAGTATAGGGAGCGGCAGCTTTTATAAAGATAGAGCTGAGAGCATCTTTCTCTATCCATACCTCTATATATTTTTCCTGAGTCTGCAATATGTCCCTTCGATAATCTTTAAGAAATTGTTCAATCTCTTGTTTTATAAAACTGTCTGAATCTTCCCAGCCGGTTAAATCATGATAAGTCCTTACCCTGTCCTCTATACAATTCCAGGGGATAACCTCATAAATTCTTGCCCACTTTAAAAGGTTAGAAAGCATTCCATATTGACTGACTGAGTTTTCTATATATCCCTTGCTTACCAGTTGGTAATAAACCTGTCTCAAGGTAAGCGGTAAATAGTCTTTCAGGTCTTCCAGTATGTCCTTTACCTTGCTTAACTTGTCTAACTGGAAGGGTGTCCACTTGAAAGTTCGTCTTTCCACTGTGTCCCTATCCTCTAAGAGATGAGAAGGCACCCAGGCGGTCCAGGAGATCGATTGTGGACAGAACACAAACGACCCTCACCTGACCCCCCCCTCACCCTTGCCTTTTGTGGCAATCCCCAGCGGTGACAGATTATCTCCCATCTGCTTAACGCCTTCTGACTGGATACCAGACGCGGAGACTGCGATTTGCAAGCCTGTTTTAATTGCAGGGTCAAGGACAAGCAGATTCATACTGTCGCCTCGCTTTTTCCCTTCAGATATGTAGTGAGATCGAGCGGGTCCTTCACCTTCGCTTGTAAACCTAACGCCATAAGATCCAGGCGCAGCGAGTTGGCACAGGCAAGATAATAATCGCGGCTTCCCTGCTGCACATCCTCAAGTATGCCAACCTCATACAGGTGGCACTTAATCGTTTTGCTTATCACCCTTTCAATAAGGATTGACTGCATTATGCTTGGAGATCCGCCCAGGTGTTTCACGAGTTCCTTCCGAAGAAAGCTCATGGTTTTTCCTAACCGGCTCCTACCGTCCACCTTAGCCTTTCTGAAATCGACATAAAGGGCATGTTTAGGTTTTCTACCGCTTGTGGCGGGTAAATTCCCTTCTGATTTCTGCTTTTCAGTCATGTTTTTGTTGACCAAGTGTTGACCAAGGTTTCGCAATCCCCCATCAGTTCTAAGTTCCCGGGCCGTCCACTACGTTGTTAATCGACTGTATCTATGAACCGCTCCAGGTCCCTAATATCAAACCGAACAGCCCCACCAATCCGTTTTGGTTTGATAGGGAAAGGCTTCTTGCTTTTTGGAGCTACGCCGTTGTAGAGAGTGCGCGGCGATAACCCCAGGTAACAGGCTGCCTCTTCGACCGATAGTAACCGTTTCTCTGTGCTCATATTTCCTCAACCACAATCCTTTAAAGCCCTTATGTTTGCAGAATGCACTTTTCCAACCATTTCCCCTGTCCCCACCCTAAAACTGTCACCACTTTTGTCACCAAGTACCATTTTGACCATTTTAGCCTTAAATTTCATAACTTTGCTGCACTGTCACCACCTTACACAAAGAGAGTTAGAGGATTTATTTTAAACTCTATATATTTATATAGGTGACAACCTATTTTCATTTTAAAATTCAATAAGATATTATTCATTTTCCCTATGGTGACAGATTTGGTGACAATTTATCCTCGTAAAGAATACCGTTTATATTCCTTGTCAAAGACAACCTCCTTTGCCCGAAGAAGGTTGTTGAGTGCGCTGTTATAAACGAAAATTCCAAAACGGTTGTAATGCACCTTTCTCTGAAGATCACGGGTCTGTAAGGGTCCCCGAGATAATGACCGCCTGACCATTTCTTCCATCCTGGCAATATTACTCTCGGCATCTACCGGGTCACATGTCCGCCTGACTTCGAGTTGCCAGTGAAGCAGGGTAACAACATTTTCTGCAATATCAGCACTTATTGAGGATCTCATCTCATTAACTGCTAAGAGAATCATGAGCCGTAATCCATAGGCGTCCAGGCGCTTTGTGAATGGTGAGGATTCCTGGTTGAAGTACCACTTATCGAATATCTCGCGGGCCTCATCCGTAACCGGCAATCTGACCTGTTCACCTTGGAAGTTTGAAAGAAGGGTTCCAAGCTTTTTCTGAAGAGGTATTATTTCCAGGCGTGGGATTTCCCGGGGTATGCTGAATCTCCGTTCTCCCCGGTCATGAACGAGCCATAAACGATTCAGGAAACCGATGTCTAAAAAGGTGGGTGTCCACATTCTGCTAAAGGTGTCCAAGGTAGAAGCGGCCAGCATTGAGAGATAAACGTCATCCAACTCGATGCTGTGTGTCTTGGTTGCGCTGTGGAATTTATTGCCTTCAAAAAATGTGTTGACCGCCGGGAGTAATGTAGAACCTTCTATCGTGGCCTTTGAGACAAAGCTCTTGAGTTCATCAAAAACCAGAAAGAGCCGCTTAGAGCTGTTTTGGGATTCGTCCAGTTTTCTTGCCAAGCCCTCTGCGCTTCCTATCCCGTGACAAACCCTGAACTCACCTTGTTCAAGGGTATTCTCAAAGAATTGGACGGTCTTTTTTATGGATTCACTCTTCCGGTCATCAGCACTTTCCCCGATGTTTACGGTATAGAATCGGGGTTGTGGTGAGATCTCGGAGGCCAGTGTAACACGGTCAGAAATAAGATTCCCAAGACAGGTCAGGAAGCCGAAGACAAAAAAGCTATACGGTGATTCAAGGTAGGTGCTATAAAGATCCGCAAATTCCCCGGCCAGGCCGCCTATGGCTTCGCGGGGAAAAAAGAGATCTGAAGCTTCTGAGGTTGATTGCTTTTTCTCATCCTGTGTTTTAATTACTTCTGTAAGGACGTAATCCAGATCATCTTTAGCGAGAGCTGGTTTATTAAATCCATTCCAGACAAAAAGCAGGTTCCGAACATCGGGAAGCTTCAACCCCTCATCAAAATAATGCTTTGCGAGCTGCGCCGCAGCGGGTTCCCTTAATTCACCTTCAACACCTGCTTTGATAGAGGAAATATCAAGAGTGCCTACATCACCTTCCATTTGCATAATTTTCCGCTCTATCTCAGGATTGACGGCCATTCCATCTCCTTCTTCAGTCTCAAAAATTCCTCAACCGCCCACCGATCCGCCGCCTTTTCCCGTTCATCGAATAACCTGGGATACATCCACTGAAGAACTATTCCGCATTTTCTGCCGCTTACGAGGTGACCAATCTCATGACCTATCGCCACAACCGCCGCCTCTTCCAGGCTAACCTCTATACCAAAATTCTTTTTTATCTTAGCAGCCAGTAAGCCACGGTCAAACGTAGGATCGATGGTGATCATCATCTTCTCGCGGTGAAACATCGCCGCCGTCCCTTCAAAATAATGATCCTTCCCCAGTTTGATCTCTTTGATCCCATATTTCTCGCAGAGGTCCATAATTGGACTAATCCACTTCCCGGGCAGTATGGTTTGAAGAGCTGTAAGGGAACCAGCACTCATCAACTGATTTTACTCCGCAGGCTATCAAGTTCTTTACGTACTGCTTCCTTGGTAAGCCGATTTATTAGATCATCCGGGATTTTTATTTTTATTGGTTGTCTGTGACGGCATTCAAAAAAGGTCCCGTCAGACTTCTGGCATAAATTAGCCCCGCAATCGCACTTATGCCCGTCCTCAACAAACTTGAAACCCAGGGCCTTATACTCAGGAGTTTGAGCAAGTGCGTTAGCAGGAACCGGCACGAGTGAGTATTCCAAAATTTCATACTCAGTGATTGACCGTCCTGGTCCTCCATCAATATAGGTCCATCGAATGGGGATAAATCCAATGCTCCACGAAGGACAGAAACCTTCGACTGTCTTGCGCCACAATCTCTTCCCGATGTCGTCATCAAAGAACTTTGTCCGCGCCTCGATCCCTGGATACCCTTTGAATGTACCGGGTCTTATCCATAAAGGTCGAGCTATTGGTTCAGCTCCGTAACGAGGATCTTTCCCATGGGCAAACATCGTCACAGGTCTGCCAAAAATCCGCATTCCATCGGCGTAAAGCAGATCTCCCGATCTGTCCGGAACCTGAACAGAAATGAAATGATCCACCCAGAGTTCATCCGGGTCATATCCCTTAACATGAGCTGCAAAGTTTTTGTATTCGATAGTCATTATTCACCTCGTAGTTTCCGCCTGGCTTCTTCCAGCACGACCTTCTCTTCAGACTCGCTCACAATTTTCCAATAGCCCAGAGCCTCGCCCTCCTGAGCCCTGGAAAGTTCCTCACGGTGATACGGTTCGTACTTCGCCGCTGCCGGGTCCAGGACCTTGACCATGACCAGTTTGATTTGTTCATCTGACATATTTTTCCTCCCTTACCCCTCATCCAGGATCTTTTTGAGGATTGATTGTTTCTCTTCTTCAGTCATGAGCCTTGAAATATCGTAAACGCTTACCGGGAGGCCCTTTGAGGCATATTCCTCCAATCCCGATGATAAACCGTTTCCAGGGATTAAATGAAGCTTAAGCGAGCTCAGAACGTCAAAAATCGGGGGCAACGGCGAAAGCCGATTTTCAATTTCGACCTCCACTTGATTAAGATCATCGACTACCTCGACCTTCCCCTCTGCCTGGAGCTCCAATGCTCCCGAAACTCCCATCTCGACGAATAAAGGTTTATCCTCCGCTCTTGTCTCCTGCATAACATCGAATGCCATGGTGGGGTCTCCTTTCCTCATCTCCACCGGCGGGCTATATGCAATGATTCCCTTCAATCCCTTATCTTTGATCTTACATCTCACCATTCCCCGATAGTGCTTTACCGGCCTGCTTCTTCGACTGTTCTCAATCAGATCAATAACCACTGCTGCTCTTTGTGCTAAACGAATGAGTAATGGTGTGAGATCATGGAATGCTTTTAAAACTTCCTCCCCTTCTGTAACAGCATTTTTTTCCCTTTCCTTTTTGACTAAATCTTTTGACTCGGAAACGCTTCCCTTGAGTTTCTCCAAGGCGCCTTCCAGCGCCGCGATCTTCATCTGCATCTTTTCATGTTGGCTTTTTTTATTTTCCCACACGGCATACAACCGCTCCGCCTCATTCGGTTTCTCAACGAGAGTCGTTTGATAAGCCCGGAATGCTTCATCTACCTCTTTCTTTCTCTTCTGAGAAATTTCTCTCAAGTCCACCAGCTCTTTTTCTGTTCGGCTATACAGATCCGCCGTCCCCTTCGTAACTTCCTTAAGTCTCCTAATCTCACTCATTTTCATTTCCTCCCTTCCTCAATATTTCATGTTCGATCTTTTTGAGATCATCAACATCGTAAAGTCGATGATTCGATGGACCGCGCCGCGCTTTAAAGATCCCTTGTCGATCATAACGCCGCAGTGTGCTCACGGATACACCGAGTAATGAACTTGCCTCCGAAATTCTCAGAATCATGGTTTAACCCTCCTTTAACCTATCCATTACTTACCATTTTGCTCCTTCAAAAAATAAAGTCAAGAAATTAATTTATCTAACTATTTGGATTTACAGCGGAATTAAACGCTAAAGTCATCTTAAGGCCACATTAGCATTGACTTCCAAAAAATATTTTTATAAAATGATTAGAACAAGAAAGAGGAGGGTCAGAAATGAAGAGAGATTCAAGCATCAAGCAACGACTCATCAGCTGGATCTGGTTATTTGCACAATCCGATGTTGATCATATGTCCAGAAGTGAGAAAAAAAGATACGTGGACCGGCTCACCGATTTCGCTCTCGAGAGATATAAACTCCCCGGACGTTTTCTTATAAGGAGAATAAAGTTTGGAACCAAAGGTGAGGATCGTGACCGATATTTCGCCCGCCGAAATGTCCTGGAGGAGAATATTGATTCTAACCTTAAAGATCTTCAGGACAGGTTACGACCTTTAGTGGCATGGATGGAAGGTAAGAACCAACCTCCTTTAAAGAATCCCTTGCTGGAATGGATAGAAGGGAAAGAACAACCTCTCTTTAAAAATCGCTTTCTGGAGCCGAAACAAGAACTCCCTCCTTGGTTAGATATACAGATGAGCAAAGAGGTTGTGAAGACATGGTTTAAAAAGGATAGGATTCCAAGTCTCCTGGGGAGATACAACTTCAAAAGAAAATATGCACTTCATACCATCAATGGTCGTTTCACTGTCAACTCTGAGATTGGACTTGTCAAAGATCCCGATTGGTGGAAAGATATTATATTTGAGAACTTCATTCAGTTGATCTCGGGCCTGCCAGCAGACCTTTTCTCAAAGCGCATGATAAAATGTAAAGGCTGTGGCCGGGTCTTCCTGCACCTGACAATGAGAAAAAAAGATTTCTGTTCTCCTGAATGTGCCTCGCGCTCCATTGCAAGGGCTAAAAGAGAAGCATTAAAGGAAAATCCCCGAAAGTACGCGGCCTATAAAAAAGCAATGAAGGAATATAAGGAGAACTGGAAAAGGAAAAAGAATAAGAAAAGAAAAAAGCAGACTCGGGCCAACCCTACGAAATAATACTCAAGGTTTAGGGAGGCCCAGGATCTGAGGATCGATCCTTTCCCCTGCCGGGTAGAGCCTCCCGTGTCTCTTATTTTCCTCTACTCTTTTCTCGATGTGTTGGCAAGTTTTAAATTCTTGGTCAACACTTGGTCAACACTTGCCCAAATATATCCCCTGTTTTCCCCCTGATTCACTCTCTTTACTTATAGCCTCAAAGAATAATCAAGAATCATCAAGTCATTAATTTTATTGTTTCTTCTCATTTACCTTTAGTTACTTGTGATTCACTTGAAAGAACTTGAAAGAGAATTCGTAATCGACAGGTCAAGGGTTCGAATCCCCTCGGTGGCTCCATAAAACCGTAGGCCAACAGGACGGAGGCCGCTCCTGCGGTAGTCCTTTCTTGGCCACGCTTAGCGCGGTAGGTTTTTATTCCTTTCCTGGGAGAAATAAATTTTTAAAAGGGAATAATGAATGGATAAGGCAGCCCTTTTCTTTATTTATCCCTGGTATATTCAGGGTAGATACTCTTGTCAATAACCCCCTCGACGTGGAAAATGTAAGCAGGCCGCTTTCCCCATTTGGCAGGATTCTCACCGTGTGCTACGCAGGCAGATCGGTTGATGAACTCCCGGACGAGTCCTGACTTTTGTATTTCCACGGTACAGTTTACCTGGAAGTGGGTGCCCGGAGGATAGTAATAGACAATAGCTACCTTTTTATTTTCCCGCACATTCTCCCAGGTCTTTTTGAAGAAGCCTTCGAGTGTGCCAAGTTTTTCAAAGTCTATTTTCTTTTCTGCTTCTTCCCTGGGAAGGTACTGGTGCTTGAGCGATTGTTTTAGACCGGGAACAATGAAATCGGGGTGAGGGGAGTAGAGAAAGCCCGCACCTTGATAGTCTTTCCCCATTTTTTCTCTTATCTGTTCAAATCGCCAGGCAAGGAACTGGTCGTAATCCTGAATAGCCTCTTCCAGGAAATTGTCCCTTATGATAAACCCCACGCTCTTAATAGAACCATTCGGCTTGCCGTCCTTGTCCGCGGTGAGGACAGCCGGGTTGTTCCGGGTAAGTCCCAGGAATACTTCCGAAAGGGGTGCTTTTTCTCCTTTTATCCTTTCCAGGTAATCTTCCCTGATGCCGTAATAGAAGTATGAAAGAAAATCATCAGACAGCCGTGTCATGGTTTCTCTTCTCTGCTTTAAAAAGTTTATTCGGTCTTGAACATGGTTAAAAAGCTATCAACGTATTCTGCTGTGGGTTTGATCCGTTCTGCTATCGCAAGTAATTTCTGATAGGGGAACGTATATGTCAGCTCATCATAGTTCAATCCAGAAAACATTCTCCAGGCAGTATCGCTGAGTGAGAAGGAAGGTTCCTTGGTCATGAAAGAATACCTCATGGTGAAGATGCAGCCTCCTAATCCTCCAAAGCCTCTCGTAAAATCCCCAAAATAACCGCGGACACGGTTTAAAATGTCTGCCTGATGTGGCGTAACAAAGAGCATGGCCAGATCAGGGTTGTCAACCTTGGCAAGTGGTCCAACGACCATACCTGTGCCTTCAACCTTCGGGTGTTTGAAGAAGGCGTTTATCTTTGTGTAGTACTCCTCGACGGTAGCCGCATCTTTGTGCATGGGATAGAGTTCGTTTTCCTCCTGCATGAACTTGACGTATTCAGCCCAGGGAAGGTTTTCGCAGGTACCGGTTGCGGTCAAGGCCTCAAAGCAGCCAAAGTTCGCCTTGATCACATACCATACAGACCCGTCCTTCAGGATTTCCCCCACCAGGGCACACATGCCCGGTGTGGCCTGCCCCTCATAGGGTGGAATATCCTTCGGAGTCTCTTTCATGGCTTTCACTGCAAGAATTTCCTTTTTGACTTTGAGGTCTTCTTTGATGGTGCGAATCAACTCATCTTTTGTCATAGCATCTCCTCGTCAATTGGATAATAAA
>Ga0315274_10006502_pt1 | contig 17017 bp, 14 predicted proteins | sample YL17G02_20_MG_FD_203700 | JGI IMG/M metagenome (GOLD analysis project Ga0315274, IMG submission 203700) | Sediment microbial communities from Yellowstone Lake, YNP, Wyoming, USA - YL17G02_20 | ecosystem: Environmental > Aquatic > Freshwater > Lake > Sediment | place: USA: Wyoming | collected...
CGCCGAACGGTGCCGAGGGATCTCTCCGAGAGTGTTCGAGGGCGGCTGGCCCGCGGACCCCGCTTCCGCACCGTCACCGGACCTCCGAGAAGAGAGATCCCTCGACTTCGCGGACGCTCCGCTCGGGCTGGCCCTCTCGAGAGCGTGGGTCAGAGTCCAGGCGCGCGTGCTCCGATCCGAGCCGCGACGGTTACGGAGCGGCCAGCCGTCGGTCGAAACCGCTCCCTGACGGTCGCGGGTCGGAAGTCGAAACCGCTCCCTGACGGTCGCGGCTCGGGAGTCACGTGCATAGCCCACTTCCCCTATTTCTCCTTCTTCTCCCCGCGCGGGAGCACCGTGGGAGCTCTGCGGTCCCCCGGCGCCGACGCCTCGTCGAGCGTGGGGAGTGGCTCTGTGTGTTTCTTCTTGAGCTCGGCGGCGCGGGCGAAATCCTCATCGGCCACGATGTGCGGCGTGATGAAGATGACGAGGTTGCGCCGGGAGTCGGTCGTGTCGTGCTTGGACCGGAAGAGCGCGCCGAAAAACGGGATCTTGGAGAAGCCGGGCAGCTCGGTCGTCGTCTTCTCCGTGTCTTCGCGGATGAGGCCGGCGATCACCAGCGTGTCGCCGTCCTGGATCCACACCTGGGTCTTCGCCTCCTGGGACTGGATGACGGGCACGTTGACGCCCTGGAAGGTCGTGGTGCCGGACATGCGGCTGACCTCGGGATGGACGTCGAGGAAGACGCGGCCGTCCTGGACCTGCGGCTTGACGGTGAGGGTGGTGCCGAACTCCTTGTAATCGAAGCCGGAGAGGCTCAGGACCCCCGTCTGGGTGCTCACCTGGTACTGGGGGAAGGGGAACTTGCCGACGATCTTGATGCTCGCCTCCCGGTTCTCCACGGTGGTGACGGTGGGGTTGGCGAGCATGCGGGTGCAGGTGTCGGTCTTGAGCGTGTGGAGGACCATCTGGAGGGCGGTGGCTGTGAGGATGCCGAACTTGAAGTCGCCGGTGTCGGCATAGGGGACCGTCTTGTCGCCGCGCGCGCGGCTGTCGGATGGGTCGTAGCCGGGGTTGAACGAGCTGGACGAGTCGGCGCTGAAGGGGAAGGTGTTGGGGACCTGCGGGAAGGAGTTCCTGATGGTGAACACGTCGCTCCACTCGATGCCGAGCCACTTCTCGCCGGTGAGGTTGGTTTCGAGGATTCGGGCCTCGATGTTCACCTGGATGGGGGCTTTCTCAACGTTCTCGATGACGGCGCGGGCGATGGCAATCAGCTCGGGCGACCCGACGATCACGACGACGTTGTTCGTCGGGTCCGCGGCCACCTTGGCCCCCTCCGCGCAGGTCGAGAGGATCTTCACGAGCTCCTCGGCCTTGGCGTGGCGCAGGCGGAAGGTCTCGGCCCGCGTCGTCGGCGGCAGCGGCGCGGCGTAGAGGATGGCGCCCATCGGCTTGAACGCGAGGTTGGAGTGGGCGCCGACGGCCGCCAGGACGTCCTGGGGCTCCACGCCCTCGAGGTTCAGGGTGATCGTGCCGCGCAGGCCGGGGGCCGCCACGATGTTGAGGCCGGAGGCCGTGCCCAGTTGGGCCAGGAAGTCCGGCAGGGTCGCTTCGGTGGCCCGCACCGCGAGCTTGCCGCTGGGCAGGCGCTTGACCTCGATCGCCTTGGCGGCCTTCGGCGCCTCGGGCTGAGCCAGAGCCGTCGGCGGGGAGCCCACGCTCGCGTGGGCTCCCGGCGGGGCCGGCTCGGCGAGGCGCGGGACGAGGAGCATCACGTGGTCGCGCTCGGCCACGCTGGCGCCGCAACTGCCGGCCAGGATGAGCAGGATTTCCTCCGGCTTCAGGTCGTGGAGACTGGCCGTGACGGTGCCGGAGACGTCCTTCGAGGCCGCGATGTTCATCTTGGCCACGCGGGCGAGCTCGCGGACGGCCTCGCGGATGTCGGCGCCGCCGGCATCGAAGTCCACTTTCCCGTCGGGGCGCGCGGTGACGGCCACGGGGCCTTGCCGCGCCGCCGCCGCGGCGTCGGGGCGCCCCTCCGGGGCGGGGGGGCCGATGACCAGCGTGTCGCCCTGGCGGGCCGCGGCCAACCCCTGGCTCTTCAGCACGATCTCGAGCGCGGTCTCCCAGGTGGTGTTGCGGAGCTTCGCAGTGACCTTGCCGGTGACCTTGGGGTCGAGGACGAAGTCGAGCTTGGCGCCCTGGCAGATCGCCCGCAGGACCGTCGGGAGGTCGGTATCGCGGAACTCCATGTTGACCGTGGCCCCTTCCGCATTGGCCGGGGGGGCAGGCGGCGGAGGCGCGGGCTCCGCTTCGCCCGGCGGCTCCTGGGGTTTGCCGGCGGGCTCCGCGGCCATCCCGGGCCTCAGGAGGAAGGAGAACAGCACGACGATGATGGCCGCGAGGCCCGATAGGCCGTGAGCGTGAGATCCGGGGATTGCCGATTGCCGATTGCCGATTGCCGATTGCAGTCTGAAATCGAGAATCGAGAATCGGAAATCGAGAATTCCCCGGCGGGGTGTGGGATTCACGTGCTCGCCTCCGTGGTGGCCGTGGTGAGGGCCTCATCGGGCCGCTCGCACGCTGCCCCTGCGGCGGCCGGTGGAGTCGCCGTGGCCGCGGCGCGCTGGCGCCGGACCACGGCGAGAAACGCGTCGAGGAGTTCCGGGTGGAACATGGTGCCCCGATTCCGCTCGAGGATCTCGATGGCGTCCTCGGACGAATAGGGTGGCCGGTAGCTTCGGCGCGACGTGAGGGCATCGTGGACGTCGGCAATGGCGACGATGAGGGCCGGCTCGGGGATGGCCGCGCCACCGGCCCCGGTCGGGTAGCCGTTGCCGCCGTAGCGCTCGTGGTGGAGGAGGACGGTGCGGACGACGTCCTCGCAGCCGGGGATGGAGCTGAGGATGCGCGCCCCGATGACGGGGTGCTGGCGGACGATCTCGGTCTCCTGGGGGTCGAGGGTATCGGGCTTGTTGAGGATCGCCTGGCTGATGCCGATCTTGCCGATGTCGTGGAGGATGGCGCCCAGGCGGAGCTTTTCGACCGCGCCGGTCTCCCAGCCCAGCGCGCGGGCGACGGCGCAGGCCGTGTCGGCCACGCGCTGCGAGTGGCCCGCGGTGTACTCGTCCTTCGCTTCGATGGCGCTCACGAGCGCCTCGACCGCGCCGGCCAGCAGCTCCTGGTGGGCACGGCTGAACTCGACGAGGCGGTCGGCCCACTCCTGCGACTGCGCGAGCACCTCCTGATAGGCCGCCAGGAGGGCCCCGGCCTCGTCCCGCGGAATGTCGTGGACGCGTTCGACCTCGCTGCCGCTCTGGAGCCGGCTCATGAAGTGGCGCACCCGCGTCAGCGGGACCATCGCGACCCTCGTCAGGAAGAAGCTCAGCAGGGCGAGCACGAGCAGCGAGACGAGGCCGACGGTCACGATGGCGAGGACGGCAGCTTGCTCATACTGGGCCTCGGCGCCGTAGGGCACCGCGGCCACGACGCAGCCGAGCTGGCGCCCGTCCCACAGCAGGGGGCGGTGCACGATCATCCGCGGCTCGCCGTCGAGCGTCACGAGCCGCGGGCTCTCGGAAGAGGCCATGAACGGGCGGATCACCACCTGCGCCCCGCTCGCATCCGCGGGCGCGGGGAAGAGCGATTCCGCCATCTCGCCCGTCACCTGGAGCACGGCGCGCGCGCGGCCCTCCCGGACCACCGGCTGGTAGTGGAGCGCGTAGAGCTGGTCGCCGTCGGGCACGAGCACCATGCGGGCGTGGCCGCGGAGGGCGTCGGCGAAGCGCTCGCGCTCCCGCTCCACGATGGCCGGGGTGCCCAGATCGAGGCGCGCGAACGCCCCGGCAGCCCCCGCGGGGCACTGCGCCGCCAGACGGCGTCCCTCCGGGCCGTAGAGCGCCCAGGAGTAGAGGGTTCGGCCTGGGCAGCGAGTATGTAGTGCCGCCTTTAGGCGGTCTGCTTGCGCCCCGCCGGCCGAGGGCGCTTCCGGCACCTCGAGGGAGCTCGCGAGCTCCTTCGCTTCGACCGCCACGCGGGTCAAGCGGTCATGCGCGACGCCTTCGAGGATGGCGGCGATGCGGGTGCAGCTCTCCCGCGCCCGCGAGCGCAGGAGGCTCCGGAACGCCATGCCGCAGATGGCCAGGGCGACGACCGCCCCAAGGCTAAGCAAGATGCACGCCGCAAGCACACGGTGGCGAATGCCCAGCTTCGGTAGGCGCATCAGTGCGAGTCCTCCCCCTGGGCCAGAGCCAACGCGGGGAACGCCTGTTCCCGCGGGGCCTGGCTCCGTTGTTGTTGAGCGGACCGGTCCGCCGCGGCCACCAGGGCCTGGAGCGACTGCCCATCGGCCGGGAACCGGGCGGTCCCGACCCGAATCCTCAGGGCGATGTCCCGGTCGGTGCGGTGACGGACCAGCCGGCTGATCGAGGCCAGATCGGCCTCGATCCTCGTCAGGAAGTCGTCGGGCACGGTGAGGAGGCCGGGCATGAGCACCGCGAAGCGGACGCCGCCGTAGCGCGCCACGAAGTCGTCCTCGCGTGCCGCGGCGCGCAGGCTGCGCGCGATCGCCGTGAGCGCGAGGTCGCCCGCCTCGTGGCCGAACGCGTGGTTGAACGCCTTCAGGTCCTCGACGTCGACCGTCACGAGGGCGAGCGGCCTCTGGGTGGCGACGGCTCGTGCCCTGAGCTTCTCGAGCTCCTCGCGCAGGCAGCGGATGTTGGGCAGGCCGGTCAGCTCGTCGGTCAGGCTCAGGGCGCGCAGCTCCGCCGTGGCCTCGTTGACGCGGTCCGTGAACGTCCGCTTCTGGTTCCGGATCTCCTCGACCGATCGCTCGAGGCCCTGGGCCATGCGGTTGAAGGAGTCGGCCAGAGCCCCCATCTCGTCGGCGGCGTCGTAGCTCACCCGCCACCGCAGGTTCCCCTTGGCGATCCGCTCATTGGCCTCCAGCAGGAGCGCCATGGGCCGGCTGATCCGCCGGCTCACCAGGAGCGAGAGAGCGACGCCGGCCGCGACCGTGCCGAACGACGAGACCGCCACGAACACCATGGCGCGGATCGAGTCGTTCATCACGGAGGCGACGCGCTGGGCGAGCTCGTCGGACTTCGCCGCGAGCTCGGCCTGCCGGGCCGCGAGCTTCGCCGGATCCTTCGCCTCGCCGCTGTCGGCCGCGAGGCTCAGCCGCCGGTAGCCATCCACCAGGAAGCGTCCGAGGTTCTCCGTGCGGATCGACTCCCGGACGATGTCGCTGAACCACATGAAGTTCACCGCCGAAGAGAGCGCGGCAATCGCGATGAGAGCGATGAACGCCCCTCTCACGACCGGCAATGTCCGCTTGCGTTTGTCCATCTGCTCGATCTCCCATTGGCCTCAGCTCAACGTGGGTAGAGCGGCAACACTCGTTTCTGGCGGCCGGAGCCGAGGACGACCTCGCCCTCGCCGATTTCCAGGAGCACCAGGCCGCCGACCTGCTCGCCCTTGTGGACATACTGGGTGACGCCCCCCTCCTCGATGATGGCCACGGGGTGCGGCCCCGTGACGATGCCTTTGAGCTCCAGCGGCCCCGCCTTGCTGCTCACCTGGGCTCGCCGGGCGGCCTCGTCGATCACAGGGGCGAACGGATGGCGGCGGCCCGGGCCGCTCGCGGCGGCTTTCTGTGGGGCCGGGCTCGCCGCGCGCCCGGGGCGCCCGTTGCCGGCAACGGGCTCCCGAGCCGTGGCGGCGCCAAGCGCCGGCGCGGCGCCCGCCGCCGGAGGCGTCGCCGCGGCCTTTGGCGCCGTCTCGCCGCTGTTCCGCGAGGAGCACGCCGGCACGAGCACACACGCCAGGCCCACGGGAATGGCCAGCCACAGGCGCCGTTTCCTCATTCTCGCCCTCCTCCTGCCTGGCCCGGGCTCTCGCTGCTGGGCCGCAGACCATAGCCTGCGATCTCCAGCTCGCAACTGAGCTGCTCGCGGTCGTCCTCGACCGGCTGGAGCGACAGGCGCGTCACCCGCAGGAACCGCTCCTGGCCCCGCAGCCGGTCCAGCAGGGCGCTGATCTGCGGATAGTCGCCCTGAAGGATGAGGCGCACCGGCCACTCGACCCACTCGACGCGCGGAGCTCCCTTCCCTGCGGCCTTGCTCGCCTCCGCATCGGGTCGGGGCACCAGGCGCGGCTCCGCCGGACGCACCGACTGGACGGAGCAGCCGGCAGCCCGCGCCGCAACGGTGAGCGCCTGGGCGAAGCTCGACAGGTCGCCTGCCGTCAGAAGCTTCGCATCCACGGCCTTGGCCCCGGCCTCCTGGTCGCGCAGCCGTTGCTCGATCTCATCTCTCTTGCCGGCCCACGCGACCCGGGCCGCGTAGGTTCGCCGCGTCGTCTCCAGCTCGCGCAGGGAGCGGCTCAGCCGCGTCGCCGTGGGCAGCACGGCCGCAGCCCCGCCGACCAGGGCCAACGCGGCGGCGTACGCCCACTTGCGCGCCGCCTCCGAGCCGAGGTATCGACTCGCCAACTCAGCCATTCCTGGCCTCCCTGGCGGCCGCTGCCGCCAGCACCACGTCGAGGCGGAAGCGGGTGAGGATCAGCCCTTCCTCGCGTTCGCTCGCCGTTCGCTCGATCTTCGCCTCTTCGACGAGGGGGCTCGCCCGCAGGGAGGTCGCCAGCGCGAACACGGCGTCCTCGCTCTGGGCCTTGCCCTCGACGACGCACCGGCCGTCGGCCGCGAACTCCACCCGGACGAGCCAGGCCTCCGGCGGCAGGCGCTGGGGGAGCTCGCCCAGGAACTCCAACACCGCTCGCCGGCGCACCCCCTCCAGCAGGCGCCTGCCCTCCTCGACGCGCTGCGCCAGCAGGCTCGCCTGCTGGACGGTGCGGGACATCTCGAGCATCTCCGGCGTCGGGTTCTGGATCGCATCGGCCAAGCGGCTGATCCGGCTGCGGACGAGCCCGTCCCAGGCCAGGAGGCCGCCCGTCGCAGCCAGCGTCAGCAGGACGGGCACCACGACACAAGGCGCCAGGAGGCGATGGCGGCGCTTCTTGGCCGCGGGCGGCAGCAGGTTCAGGTCGCCTCGCCCCACCGCGAGGGTGCACTGGGACAGCGCCCCGGCCACCGCGGGAGCCATGGTGGAGCGCTCGGGCGCCGCGCCCCCGCCGCCGCCCTCGAAGCGCGCCGCCCCAGGGAACGCGGCCGGGTCCAGCCAGGTCACACGGATACCCAGCTCTCCGACGCGCTCAAGCGCCCGCTCGAGCGCCCCCGCGGGGCCGCAGCACAAGAGCTCCTCGATCGGCTTGCGGCCCTTCGCGTGGCGCAGGTGGTAATCCTGGAGCTGGTCGAGCGCTTCGATCAGCCAGGCCCCGTCGCCTGCCGTGTCGCCCGCGGGGCGCCGAAGGCGGTGGCAGAAGCCCAGGCCGTCCTGGTGCACGATCCCGATCTCGCAGCCGCTCCCGTGGGCCACGAGGACGAAGCGAGGCTCACGCCACCCTCCCATCGCCAGCAGGGCCCGCACGACGGCGGTCATGGCCGGCTCGGCGCGGACCACCGTCAGGCCGCAGCGCCTCGCGATCTCGACCTGGCGCATCACCAGGGCATCTGGCGTGGCGGCGCTGACCAGCCGGGCCGCGCAGTTCTCCTGGTCGGACGAGGACTCCAGCGAGTGGCCGACCGTGACGGGCCGCCCGCCGAACATGACGTAGCGGCGCATCCGCTCCTCGCACGCCGCCCGCGCGTGGGGGTCGTCCTCGACAGCCAGGGGCTCGACGCGGCAGACCGTCCGCTCGCCGCCCAGCACGAGGCAGGCCCGCCGCGGACGGGTGCCGAGGGCCGCCAGCTCCTCGCGCAGGGCCTCGGCGGCCGCGGTGGCATCGACGATCTGCCCCGACACGACGGCGCCCGCGGGCAGAGGGCGCCGCCGCCCGCACAGAACATGGCCCTGGCGGGCCGGCCGGGCCACGGCCAGGCGGACCTCGGCGTCGTCGAACTCCAGCCCGACCAGATCGTTGGCGGACGGCCTGCCCAAGGGGAGCCCTTTCGTATGGGAAAAGGGGACAGGACCCTTTTCCGCGAAGCACCTTCCAGGCCGTTCCGGGAAAAGGGTCCTGTCCCCTTTTCCCATCCCATGCGCCTCAATGGGGGTGTCGGGCCACCCGATACGTCCGAAGGTCCATGCGGTATGGCTCGCCAGTCACGGGACAGCGCGGCACGCCGCTGGGGAAGTACGCCTTGTCCTGCGCGAGGTCGTGGAGGTCATTCGCGGGCCATCGCCCCTTGTCGAAGAACCACTTCTCGATTGCCACGTTGATGCTGGCCATGTTCTGCTCGCAGGCGGCGTGGGCCGCCTCGGTCGTGCGGCTGGCGAGGCAGTAGATCATGACTCCGACCATCACCAGCAGCACGAGGAGTGTGATGGCGACTTCGCGGATGGCGATCCCACGATTGGCGCGACGGAGCTGCATCCTTGTCGTTTCCGCCGTTGGGCCCCGACCAGCCAGCGCGGCCGTCGCGGCCCGGGGGCCTCCGTGCCCTACGTGCCCTACGTGCGGCCCGGCCCGTGTCGACGCCCGGCTCCGCCCCAACGGATCGGGCCTGCCGCGCGAGGGGAACTCCCGCAGCGTGCGGGCCGGATCGCCCACGGGGCGAGGTGGGACTCCTTCGGGGGCCGCGGCCCTGTCGGCCGCGCTCCTCCGGGGTCGCCCCTCGGCCAGGCGCCGTCCTCCAGAAGGCTCCGGGGAGCCTCACGAATGGGCAGTCGCGCCCGGCACCCCCGCCCATCGTGCGGGCGCGCCCGGAAGGTGGCGGAGCTCCGTGAGCCTCAGCCCCTCGGGCACGGCCCGCACCTGGCGCAGGACTGCCGGGCAGCGACCACTCAGTGGGTGTGCCCAGTCACCCGGTGGGTGGCCAGGTCGATCGAGTAGATCGAGTTGTCAACGGGGCACTTCGGGAGCTTGTCGGGGAAGTAGTTGTTGTCGCTCCCGACGTCCGTGAGGTCCTGGGCCGGCCAGGTCCCCTTCTCGAAGTACCAGCGCTCGACCTGCGTGTTGATGTTGGCGACGTTCTGCGCGCAGGCGTTCTTCTTGGCCTCCGTGGCGCTCACCGTGAAGCGCGGGATGATGACGGCCGCGAGGATCCCGAGGATCACCACGACGATCAGCAGCTCCAACAGCGAGAAGCCTTCCTTGCTCCTTCTCCGCAACACGGTTCTGACTCCTTTCGTGCCCACCGTGGAACTTGACGCGGGGCGGGCCACACACAGCCAGCCGCTCGCTCGCCGTGAGACATCCGGCACCAGGGGTCTGTCGTGAGGGGCCTCACCTCCTTTCGTCGCGGGGCTCGGCGTGCGGCCCCCGCCGCACCCGAGCCTGCTCCTCAGCGCGAAATGTTCTTCATCAGGTCGAACATCGGCATGTAGATGGCCAGGGCGATCGTCCCGACGACCACGCCGAGGCCGACCGTGAGCATGGGCTCGATGAGCGTCATGAGCGTCTTGACCCGGGCGTCCACGTCCTGAGCCAGAAAGGCGGCGGTCCGTTGCGCCGCCTCGGGGAGCGAGCCCGTTTGCTCCCCCACGCCGAGCATCTGAATGGCCATCGGGGAGAACAAGTCGGCGTAGCGCATCATCGGCTCGCCGAGGGTGCCGCCGCGGCTGACGTGGCGGCGGATGTCCTCGATGGCGTCGCGCACGACGAGGTTGTCGGTCAGAGCGCTCATCAGCCGCAGCGTCTCGACGATGCTCACCCCGCTGGCAACCAGGGTGGCGAAGGTGCCGAGGAACCGCGAGGCGATGGCCCGGCACCGGATCTTGCCCAGCAGCGGCAGCCGCAGCATCAGCCGGTCCCACGCGCGGCGGGTCCGCTCCACCCGCTTCAGCCGCTGCTGCACCAGCAGCAGGGCCGCCAGCGCCAGCGGCAGCACCCACCAGTAGAGCACCAGCACGCGGCTGGTGGCGAGCAGCACCCGCGTCACCAGCGGAAGCTGCAAGTGCATCTTCTGGTAGACCCCCTCGAATACGGGGACGACGTAGATCAGGAGGAAGCCCACGACGAGGGTAGCGATCCCCACCACGACGGCGGGGTAGATCAGCGCGCTGAGCACGTTGCGCCGGATGCTGTCCGTCTTCTCCAGGTCGGCGGCCAGGTCCGTCAGGGTCTTCGGCAAGGTCCCGCCCGCCTCGCCGGCCCGCACGATGTTCACCGTCAGCGGGTCGAAGGCCTTCGGCATCAGGCTCATGGCCGCCGAGAGCATTTCGCCGGACTGCACGTCGTCGCCCAGTTGCACCACGACGGCAGCCAGGCTCGGGTTGTCGATCTGCCTTGCCACCGTCCTGAGGGCCTTGGAGAGCGGGAGGCCGGCGTTCAGCAGCGTCGCGAGCAGGCGCACGAAGACGACGACGTCGGAGTTGCGAATCCGTCCGCGCCGCGCTCGGAGCGCCTGCGACAGGCGGCTCCAGCGGCTCGCGGCGCGGGGCCGGGCGCCGTCGGGGCTCAGCGCGGCGCCAGGAACCCGCTCGACATCGTCTTGCCATGTTGCCGGGCCGAACTCCATCGGCGTCACTCCGGTAGGGGCGAATCTCGTATTCGCCCGTGTTTGGGCGAACACGAGGTTCGCCCGTACTGGGGCGAACACGAGGTTCGCCCCTACTGGGCCACGGCGGCCTCTTCCTCGGTCGTCTCCCACACGAGCACGCGCTCGCGCACCTCCTCGAGGGTCGTGTCGCCCGAGAGGGCCTTGTCGAGCGCCGCGTCGGTGAGGGTCTTCATGCCCTCGCGGACGGCGTGCTCCTGAATCTGCGCGGAGCTGGCGCGCCGCTCGACCAGCAGGGCCAGCGCCGGCGAGACCAGCATCAGCTCGAACACGCCGACCCGGCCGCGGTACCCCGTGCCGAGGCAGCGGTCGCAGCCGACGCCGACGCACGTCTCGGCGCCTTCGAGTCGGCTGGCGTACGGCCCGAATCCGGCCAGCAGCTCGGGGTCCGGCTTGCGGGGACTGCGGCATCCCGAGCAGACCCTGCGCAGGAGCCGCTGAGCCACGACCCCGATGAGCGACGAGGCAATGAGGAAGGGCTGGACCCCGAGGTCGGTCAGGCGGGTCGGCGCCGCCGCCGCGTTGTTGGTGTGGAGCGTGCTCAGGAGCAGATGGCCCGTGAGGGCGGACTGGACGGCGATCTGGGCGGTCTCGCCGTCGCGGATCTCGCCCACCATGATGATGTTGGGGTCCTGCCGCAGGATGTACTTGAGGCCCTCGGCGAAGCTCATCCCGTAGTTGGGGTCCACGGTGATCTGGTTCATGCCGTGGATCTGGTTCTCGACGGGGTCTTCGAGGGTGATGATGTTCTTCTCGGTGCGGTTGAGCTGGTTGAGCGCGGCGTAGAGGGTCGTGCTCTTGCCGCTGCCGGTCGGGCCGGTGACCAGGAGCATGCCGTAGGGATGGCTCAGGAAGTGATCGACGATCTGCTGCTGCGCGGGGGAGAAGCCCAGGCGGGCGAGCCGGAACAGGTCGGCGTCCTTCTCCAGGACCCGGATGACCACCTTCTCGCCGGCCACCGTGGGCATGGTGGAGACGCGCAGGTCGTAGGTCTTCTTCTCGGTCGTGTAGGAGATGTGGCCGTCCTGGGGGTGGCGCCGCTCGGTGATGTCGAGGTCGGCCATCACCTTCAGGCGCGACACGAGCGGGGTCTCGATGTGGCGCGGGATGTTCATGTTGTCGTAGAGCACGCCGTCGACGCGGTAGCGGACCCGCATCTCGGGGTGCTGGGGCTCGAAATGGACGTCGCTCGCCCCGGCCCGGATGCCGCCCGTGAGGATCGAGTTCACCAGGCGGATGACGGGGGCATCCGAGGAGTCGATCGCCTCGGCCGCGAGGAGATCGCTCTTGTGGGCCGCGCCGCCCCTCTTGAGCTCCTCGAGGCGCATGTCGATGATCGTCTGCCGCGTCAGCAGCTTGCGGTCGAAGCAGCGGTCGAGCACCCGCAGGATCGCCGAGGCGGAGGCCACGAAAGGCTCCACGAGATACCCGGTCAGGTGCTCGGTCTCGGAGACCGCCCACAGGTCGTCGGGCGCGACCATGGCGACGGAGAGCGTGTCGCCGCAGACCCGGAAGGGCGCCAGCAGGCGCTGGCGGCAGAAGCTCTCGGGCAGCAGGAGGGCCACCTGGGGGTTGGTGTCCTCGGTCTCGAGGGCGACGAAGGGCACGCCGTGCTGCTCGGCGAGCGCGCGGCCCAGGTCGGCCTGCCGCACGAAGCCGAGGCGCAGCAGGATCTCGCCGAGCAGGCCCTTCTCGTCGCGCTGGAGCGCGAGGGCCTGCTCGAGCTGCTCGGGGGTCAGCACCCCGCTCTGGACCAGCAGCTCGCCGAGTTTCTTCTTCATGTCTGCCGCTTCCACAGATCGTCGAAGAGAAGCACAGAGGGTCCACAGATTGCACGGACTGTGTAGTCTGTGCAATCTGTGGACGACTCCTTGTTCTTCGCTTGGCCCGTCAGGAGCCGGCTTCGACGCCCTTGCCGAGGTTCCGCGCGACCTTCTGCTGGAGCACCACCGGGTCGTAGGGCTTCACGACGTAGTCCGCGGCGCCGCTGTTGACCGCGCGCGTGACGTCCTTCGCCTCCGCCTTCGCGGTCAGGATCACCACGGGGATCCCCCTCGTGGCCTCGTCCTGCTTCAGGCGGCTACAGACCTGGAAGCCGTCCAGCTCCGGCATCATCACGTCGAGGAGGACGAGGTCCGGCTTCTCTCGCTGGGCCACGTCGAGCGCCTCGCGCCCATTGGCGGCCTCGAGGACCTCGTAGCCGAACAGGCGCAGGCGGAAGCCGATCATCTCCCTCACGCGTTCCTCGTCGTCCACAATGAGGATCCTCTTGGGTTTCATCCCTGATCCCCTCCTTGCCCTTCCATGAGTGATAGACCGGCGAGGCAAGTCTCGCCCGGGCCTGCCGGGCCTTCCTCGCCATCGCCGTCCAATGGCCGCACGGGAGTTTCCCACATGGAGCGCCGCGCCGCCGCCGCGACGTCGGAGGCCGCGGGCCCGTCGGACGGATAGCTTGCGACGCCCACCCGAACCCCACAGCGAGGGAAGGAGCCCCGCAGGTTCCTGAAGAGACGGACCAGCGCGGCCAGCGCGCGCTCGGCGACGCGCTGCGCCCCCACCGTGTCCACGTCGTAGAGCACCAGCGTGGCGGAGCCTTCCCCGACGACGACGACGTCGCTGGGCCGCAGACTCTCCTCCAGGCAGTGCGCGAAGAGCGGGAAGTGAGCCAGCTCCCGGCCCGGCGACCAGCCCGGTCCCTCGTCGTCCTTTACCCACAGCCCGACCTCCACCACCGAGAGCGGCGCCCCCACGACCCGCGCCAGCTTGATCCCATCGGCGATCTGCGCCAGACGCCAGTGCTCCGCCCGGCGGAGGTCCGCGGGGAGCAGCACGCGGAAGCAGCATCCCGCTCCCGGCGTGCTCTCCACGGCGAGCCGCCCGCCGTGGTGCTCGACGATCTCGCGCGCGATCGGCAGCCCGATCCCCAGCCCGGAGCGGCTGTCCCCACGGGACGGGCGCCCATCGCCGGCGATGGGCGCCGCCGCGCCGCGGCCCAGCAGCCGCTCGATCTCCTCCGCCGAGAGCCCAGGCCCCGTGTCCCGCACCGCGATCTCCACGAGCTCCTCGTCCCCCTCCGCCGACGCAGTGGAAGTGCCACGGCTGGCTCGACCAGCTACGCTGGTGCCCGCCGTGGCCACGCCGGGCACCAGCCTTGCTGGTCCGGGCAGCCGTGGCGCTCTTCGCACCTCCAGGGTGACCGCCCCACCGCGCGGCGTGAACTTCAGCGCGTTGCACACCAGGTTGCTCAGGGCTTGCGTCAGGAGGTCCCGGTCGGCGTGGCAGGCGGCTCCCGCGTCGGTTTCCACCAGTTCCAGCCGCACGCCGGCCCTCGCCGCCGCCGCCTCGAAGGAGCACAGGATGTCCCGCGCCAGCGCCCCCATGCCCACGTGTCCCGCCGCCACCCGGATTCTCCCGGCGCGCACGCGGCTCGTCGCCACCATGTCCCCCGTCAGCCGAGCCATCCGCTCCGTGTCCTGCCTCACCCCTTCGAGCAGGCGGCGCTGCGTGGCCGACGGGGTGCCTCCCACCCCTTCCTCCAGGAGCGCCAGGGCCTCGCGAAGCGAGGTGAGCGCGTTGCGCAGCTCGTGGGCGAATGCGGTCAGGGGGTCCGTCCGGCCGGCCCATCGCCAGTCGCGCCGATGCGCCCTGTCGAGCACCAGATGCACCCACGGCCCTCCGTTGCCGTCGCCCGTGCGGGTCAGCGTCGCGCGCAGGAGGCTATGCTCGGAGTGGTCGAGCTCGACCCGCCGGCGGAGGGTGCTGCCCGCCGCGTGGTCGCGCAACAGTCCACCCAGGCTGATCGGATGCCCCTCGCACACCAAGGCCACCTCGTCTGGCGCCCGCGCGTCGAGTCCAAGCAGCACCCGAGCAGTGGTGTTGGCCACCGCGACTCGACCCGCGCTATCCGCCATCAGGACCCCGCTCGGGAGGAGGTCTATGGCCAGGGTGGTCAGCTCGCCGCTGTCTAGCATGTTGTCTGGTGTTCCTTGCCGCCACACGGCCCACGACACGGTGTCTTCTCCCCCGCAATGGGGGGAACACACCAGCAAGGTCCCTGCATGTGCAATCCCCGTGCCGCCGGCTGGCGCAGGCCGCGGCCGGGCGACGTCACGCTCCTAATGGGCTGGCATCTCGACCCTTACGCGCCGGGCAAATCGGAGCCGCCCGCGCTTGCTCCACCACCACCCTGACCGATGGGTTCGAACCGGGACGCCTGACAGGATTGGCAGAACCACACCCCCGCATCCGAGCCGGCTCTCCCCTGCTGGCGGGTCTCATCTCTCTCGAGGCCGCCGCGTATCGACCCTAAGCCTCGGTCTAGAGGCGTGTTACGAGTTGGGCCTCATCACCCCGGCCCACCCCGCGATCCGCGGGGCTAAACCTGTTACCGATCCTTCCGATACTCGTCATGTCCACACACAAGCCCAGGCCCGGCACACCCAGGAGGCCAGGAATGCGGGGAACACTGGCCGCGGCAGAGGTCAGCCGGAAGACATCGGGAGTCTTTTCTTCCGAAGAAAAGACTCCCGATGTCGTCCCGGCCGGTCGTGGCGGCAGTTGCCTCACCACCCACAGCCCGGCGATGCGCAAGGTCGCCGCCCTGATCGAGGCGGTCGCCCCTTCGGACTGCGCCGTCCTCATCACCGGGGAGACCGGCACAGGCAAGGAGCGGGTGGCCCGCGCCATCCACGCGCGAAGCCGCCGGGCACGCAAACGCCTCTTCGCCCTCCACTGCGCGGCCATCCCCCCCACCCTCCTCGAGCGCGAGCTCTTCGGCCACGAGCGCGGGGCGTTCACCGGCGCCGACCAGCGCCGGATGGGCGCCTTCGAGGCCGCCGACGGCAGCACCTTCCTCCTCGACGAGATCGGCGAGTTGGAGCCCGCGCTTCAGGCCAAGCTCCTTCGCGTTCTCCAGGAGAAGCAGTTCCTCTCCCTCGGCTCGACCGAGCCGATCCAGGTGGACGTTCGCATCGTCGCCACCACCAACCGCAACCTGCGCGCCGAAGTCGAGCGCAAGGGCTTCCGCGCCGACCTCTTCTACCGCCTGAACACCGTCGAGATCCACCTGCCGCCGTTGTGCGAGCGCCGCGAGGACATCCTGGCCCTCTGCCGCGAGTTCCTCGCCGAGGCCGAGGCCGCCGGCGGCCCGCCTCGACAGTTGAGCGTCGCGGCCGCTCGCCTCCTCCTCAGCCACCGGTGGCCCGGCAACGTCCGCGAGCTCCAGAGCGCCATCGAGCGCGCCTGCCTCCTGTGCGACGGCCCCGCCATCGAGCCGCAACACCTCCCGCCCGAAATCCTCGGCTCCGCCGCCCAGCGGCCCGCCGAGTGCGCCCCTCCCCGTGCCACGGTCGGCTTGCCCGACCGTGCAAGACACGGTTGGGAAGACCCAACCGTGGCACGCGAGCCCGAGCCCCCGTGGCCAACCTTCGGCCCGGCCCCGGCCGTCCCCGACTTCCGCGAGGCCCGCCGCCAGTTCGAGCGCGAATACCTCCTCCGCCTCCTCGCCCTCTCGCGCGGCAACATCACCGCCGCCGCGCGCACCGCCGGACTCTCCTGGAAGCACTTCCACAATAAGATGCGCGAGCTCCACCTCCGCGCCGACGCCTGGACCACCCTCGCCCCCTCCCCCTCCCCGGCGCGCTGAGCGCGGAGTATGGCCCCTGGTTATGGTAGGCGGCTTTGGTCGCTTATCGTCCTTGTCCGTCGTCCTCGTCCCTCGTCCTCGACCCTTTCTCCTCTCAGCCCACCAAGCATCGATTACGAGGACGAGGACGAAGGACGAGGACGATCGGGCAAGATGCGGGTTACCATAACTGGGGGCCATACTCCTGAGCGCGCCAGAATCCACCTCAATGGCCGAGCCCGGCAATTGCGGGGGTTCCCCCCGCCCTCCCTTGTTTCGATTCTGGTCTTCGGTCGAAGGATGGTGTCAGTGTCCCCCGATCGTAGTGCCGAGCCCAGTCCGCAACGGGACCCAAGCTGCCGCCTCGGCAGTCTTGGGGGGCAGCGGGCGGATTCGGAGCAAGACGGGGCAGACGCCCAACGGCGGGGGTGGGGAGGGGGCAAGGCCGCCACCCACCACGCTTTGGGGGAATCGGGAACGAGCCTGCTTGACCATGAGGGCGTTTCAGAATGGGAAAAGGAGACAGGACCCTTTTCCCGGAACGGCCTGAAAGGTGCTTCGCAGAAAAGGGTCCTGTCCCCTTTTCCCATCCTTCGGGAGGGGGCTTCTTGTGATCTGTACCCCTTACCGCATGGCGGTGTACTAAATAGTTTCTGTTGCGGAAAGCCCTTTTCGGCGGAATTGGTGCGAGATTCCCATTGACAAAAAGTGACGCATCCTTATCCTCACACGGTGTCACAAAAACAGGAGGACGAGAATGCGTCAGAAGACAGAAGCCGTGTTGTGCTTCGCGTGAATCGAGAGTGGTCAGCCGAAGATTGTAGTGGAGTATCAGGAGAAATACAAGCGCCTCAGCG
>Ga0315274_10006503_pt1 | contig 17016 bp, 24 predicted proteins | sample YL17G02_20_MG_FD_203700 | JGI IMG/M metagenome (GOLD analysis project Ga0315274, IMG submission 203700) | Sediment microbial communities from Yellowstone Lake, YNP, Wyoming, USA - YL17G02_20 | ecosystem: Environmental > Aquatic > Freshwater > Lake > Sediment | place: USA: Wyoming | collected...
GCGATTATAATCCAAATAAAACCTAATGGCCCAAGAATAGAAAAATCGTGGGACAGGGTAGTAAAGTTAAATAGCAGATCACCATCAAAAGGTGGAGGATTTCTTGATTCGTATGAGGTCCGTTTTGATATTGATTTGACAATTGGTGATGTGAAGATTATTAAGAAATAATGTCTAAACCTCAAGAAATTTTCTCCCTCATCAAGCAGCATGCCACTGGATCGTTTAAAGATTCTCTTGTTAACATTATGTATTTGAAAAACAACGGATTTAGTGTCGGGGAGTTTGCAGAAATCATCATTGTTGAAAATATAAACCGAATGAAGTTGAACGAGCTATCCGCAAAATTTATAGGAAATAAAACTAAAAATCGTTATGATTCAAAAACTGATATAATTGTTCGTCTTGGAGCCGCGTTTATTCCCTTTTCTGTCAAAACCGGACTACAAGTAAGAATAAAAGTGAAGAGCGGGATTTCTAATAGAACAAAAAAGATATTTCGTAAGCCGGGAATCATTGATAAGCATGAATTAATATCCGCAATAAAAATTGAACTATCGTCAAATCTATATATTTTACACATTAATAAAAGAGAAAATAATTTCGTTTTTGATTTAAAAAAGATTGATCTCGGTGAGTTCAGCAGGGTTAAAAAGACGAGAAAAAGTATATCGCTTAGGAACAAAAATGGAGAAACGATTGTATCCTACGATGTCCCACGGTCGCTATGGTATGTCAATAAAAGAGCCCTAATTGTTATTGATTCATTTGTTCTTGGGCGGGACAATTCAGAGGACAAAGCCTTAAAAGGTGAATCGCTTTTAATTAATAATATATTGAAAAATGTTTGTTTTTGTGACATCCCTGCTTTAAGAAAAATAGATAAGATTGTGAAAGAAGAAATATAATTTCAGAATAATTAAAATACAATGATTCTCCGTGATTTAAATAAGATAATTGTTAAGTTTATTGTTGGGGATAGAGAAGTTCATCTTCCTTGCTTGTCCCTAGTATCCGACAAATATCTCGCCAAGGGCTTTATGGGAATTCGGCAGGCAAAGAAAAATATTGGTTTGTTTTTTATTTTTAAAGAATCGGGAAATAATACCATTTGGATGAAAAATACATATCTTCCACTCGATATAATTTTTGTTTCAAAAGAGGGAATAATTGTTGAAATTCTCCAGGGAAAACCAGTTGACGAAACACCAATTGGGGCAAACATACCTTCAAAATTTGTTATAGAAATTGTTAAGGGATTTGTGAAAGACAATGGAATTCTTAAAGGCCAACGAATAAAAATTGAAGCTATATAGTATCAATTTCTTTCCTCTTTGTTAAACTTTTCAATTGATGACCAAAGCAGAAGCCAAAAAGTTAACATTTTTAATAAGTCAAATTGATGAAGGAAATCATTGTCTTATGGGAAATGCTTGTGTCGATGCGAGTAAATTTTTCTATCCATGGCGTTTTGAAGTGATAAAATCAAATAAATATGAATGGACTTATCAAGTTAAAGTCTCGACAATAATCAATGGCTCTTTATGGGAAACAACATCTGAAGAAATTGAAAAGGAAATTGATAACAATGGCGAAGCCCAAAATGATCCCATTCCCGACTGACAAAAAATATAACATAATTTACGCTGATCCTGGGTGGCCTTACAACGACAAATGTCGCTCTGGTTCTCGTGGCAGCGAATTTAAATATAAATGTATGTCGTTGGATGATATTTGTTCATTGCCAGTAAAAAATATTACCGCTAACGATGCTTGGTTGTTTCTTTGGGTAACGATGCCGCAATTGCCAAACGCTTTTAAGGTGATAGAATCTTGGGGATTTAAATTTAAGTGTTGTGGATTCATGTGGGCCAAAAGATGTAAAAAGAATCAAAATAAATGGCATTTTGGCATGGGAAGTTATACAAGGGCGAATGGAGAACTTTGTTTATTGGCCACGAAAGGGAAGCCAAAAAGAGTATCAGCGGCGGTTAGTATGCTGATTGAGGCTCCGGTTGAAAAACATAGTCAAAAACCAAGCATTGTAAGAGATAAAATTGTTGAATTGTGTGGTGATTTGCCAAGAATAGAATTATTTGCCAGGGACAAAATAAGTGGATGGGATTGTTATGGTGACGAGATATAAAACGGTTATTTCTGGAATATATAGAGTCAGAAACACAATAGATGGAAAAATGTATGTTGGTTCTTCTGTTGATGTGACACGAAGATTGTGGGGGCACAAAAATAGACTTGTTGGCAACAAAAATGAGAATCCACATTTACAAAATGCTTGGAATAAGTATGGGGCGGACAATTTTGAATTTGAACTATGCGATGAGATTGCTACTTCAATAAATAAAGTAACGAGAGATTACAAGAAATTACTTAAAGATAATTTATTGTTTTTTGAACAATTGTGGTTGGACAATTATTGGGATTGGGGATGTTTATACAACATATTGCCGATAGCGGGAAGCGCACTGGGCAGTGAACATTCAGAAGAAACTAAGAAGAAAATAAAACGCATAATGAATTCAGAATCAGTAAGACGGCGCAATAGTGAAACACATAAAAACAAATTACACTCGGAAGAACACAAAGAAAGAATAAGACAGGCAGGTCTTGGTCGGCATCTTTCCGATCAACACAAGATCAACATAGGTATATCTGCCAAAGGAAGAACTTCGTGGAATAAGGGTAAAGAAGCTACCGAACACATGAAAAATATGGTAAGGGGAGAGAACAACGCTTCGGCAAAGCTAACAAAGAATAAAGTATTGGAAATACGAGCAAAACACATTACTGGTCAATACACTCATGCCCGACTAGGTGTTGAATATAATGTTAGTCGTAGAACAATTGGCAGGATTATCAATAACGAAAAGTGGAGATCGGTATAATGACATTTGTTCATTTACACAATCACACTCATTACTCAATAGGGGATGGATGTTCAAGTGCCAAGGATCTTGTCACGAAAGCAAAAGAGCTTGGCCATAAAGCAATCGCTTGTTCGGATCATGGAAACGGGAATGCCCTATACGAAGCGTGGAAAGAAGGCAAGGCAATAGATATCAAAGTCCTTTGTGGCGTTGAGGTTTATCTTGGTGCTCAGTTAAAAATAGAGGATGAAGAAGGAAAAATAAAAAGGGACACTTCATACCATAGTGTTTTACTTTGTAAAGATTATCAGGGATATCAACAACTTTGTAAATTGCTCTATAAGGCCAATAAGGAAACCTATTATTACAAACCCGTCATATTGTTTGATGATTTTTTTGCCATTGAGCCGGGCCATTTGACAATTTCTACCGCCTGTATTGGTGGGATAATCAATAAATATTTTTTAGAGGATCAAGATGAAGAAGCCTATAAAATGGCAATTCGCCTTAAGGAATTTTTCAAAGATGATCTTTATTTTGAATTGATCCTCAATGAGCTTAATGAACAGAAAGTATGTAATGAGAAACTTCTTAAACTTGGAAAAGATATTGGGCATGAGAAATTTATTCTTACCAATGACACACACTATCCAAATAAAGAAGATATTAAAACGCAGGACGCACTCAAACTTATTATCCGGAAGAATACGATAAAAGAAATCGAGGAACATCCGGAAAAAAGTCCATTTGCGTCAGTAAGAAAATCATTTATTTGTTCCCGGCAAGACTTCCATGACTTTAATAAGGAATTTGGCTTTAATTACGATGATTCTCAAATAGATTCGTGGCTCGATCTTACAAATGAAGTTGCCGATAAATGTAATTTCCAATTTGACACGACCACAAAGAAATTTCCAAAAGTAAAAGTTCCCGAAAAATATAAAGATGTCAATGATTATTTTAAAAAGCTTTGCGTAAAGGGACTTACGGCGAAAATAGAATCCGGAGAAATTCCCAAAGAAAAAACAAAGGAATATGCTGATCGGCTTAAATACGAAATGAAGGTTATTTGCGCCGCTGATTATGCGGATTATTTCATAATTTATTGGGACATTTTTGAATGGGTAAGGGAACAAGAAATTTGGGTAGGACCAGCAAGAGGATCGGCCGGTGGTTGTTTAGTTTCATTTGTTCTTGGGATAACAAAAATTGACCCAATAAGACATGACCTTATGTTCGAGAGATTTTTAGCAAGCTCACAAGTAAAAATTGAGGAGGATGTTATCGAAGAACTGGGTGATGGCGAAAATGGTGATCAAATTGTTGGACCAATAAAATCAAACATTATTAAGAAAGAAATTAAACGGGAAGAAATTAAGAATGGTAAAAAGAGGATTGTTACCAAAATTATTTTGGATCGTGTTTCAGCGCCCGATATTGATAGTGATATAGATTCTGACTCCAAGTCCTTTGTGGAAGATTATCTTCGTATTAAATATGGTGAGGATTCGGTAATTCATGTGCCGACTTACTCCGAATTCCATGTGAAATCGACCCTTCGAGATCTGTGTCGAGTTTATAATCGTGACGACGATGGCTTGTTTAATAAAATTTCGAAGGAATTGGAAGAAGATGTTCCGGTTCAATTTAGTGACAACATTGAGGAATATTTGAAGAGTTTGTGCGACAATAATGAAGATATGAAACAATTTGTAGACAAGAATAAAGATATATTGCCACTTGCGAATTCACTTTATCGAAAAATTAGACATCTTGGGAAACATGCGGCTGGCGTTGTTATTTTTGACGGTCCGATTTATGATTACATTCCCGTTCAAAGGACCGGTGGTGAGGTAATTGCCTCATTTAGTGAGGGAACCACAAAGAAATATCTTAGCGATCTGAAAATATTGAAACTTGACATTCTTGGTCTTGATACCGTATCAATTATTAAAGACACCGTAAACATGATCAAAGAGAAGCGAAATATCGATCTAACGGAAAAAATTTATCATCTTGATTTGGAAGATGAAAATATTTATCGAACAGTAAGGGATTATGAGAATGCCGGGATATTCCAGATGGATGGTTTTGGAATTAATAAACTTGCGAGAGATGTAAATCCACAATCATTTGAAGATGTGGTAGCAATTTCGTGTCTTTATCGACCAGCAGCCCTTCAAGGTGGCCTAGCTTATCAATATGCCGAATCAAAGAACGACCCGACCAAGAAAGTTAATGTTCCAAAAGTCTTTCAAAAATATGTGACGAAGACCTATGGCGTAATTCTTTATCAAGAGCAAACAATGTTGTGTGTCGCGGAAGTCCTTGGAATTTCTCTAGGAGAATCCGATAAATGGAGGAAGCCATTTGAATACGGATTTAGGAATGAGTGGGTTGACGGCCTCGACCTACAAAATCTTGATCAAGAAAGAAAAGATCGTCCAAAGCTTGATGGATTTTTAAAAGCATATGACGAAAAAATAAAAATTACGCATCCGGAATTAACAGAGCAAGAAAAACAAGAAACTTTACTTTATCTTCTTAACTTTACGGGTTATTCATTCAACAGAGCACATGGACTTTCTTATGGTTACATCTCTTGTCAATGTCTATTTTTAAAGTGCTATTATCCATCTGAATTTTATACGTGTTTGATTAGTAGAACATCAGATGATGATTCTAAAATGCGCAAATACTTGATGTCCGCTAAAAAGAAGGGACTTAAAATACTTCCATTTAGCGTGACAAAGAGTAGGTTCCGATGTCAACCAGAAGAGAATGGCATCCGTTTAGGGCTGACGCTCGCAAAGGGAATGGGATTAAAAGCCTGGGAAGAATTGGAACTATGTCAAAATAAGATTGTCGATTTCAAGTCGTTCTTTTCGATGCCGTGGGCCAAATTAAATAAAAAATGTGTCAAGATTTTGGCAAGCATTGGGGCATTCGATGAATTTGGTTACACAAGGAAAAGCACAATGGCGTTTTGTGATGAATATTGTGAAAATAGGAAGCGCGGCAAGAAATCAAAACTACCGGAGGAACAAGTATATCAAATATTAGATGAAAATGATGCGCGTGAAATGAGCAAAAAAGAACGAACAAAAATTTATCGCGAGTTTCTTGGTTTTGATTTGAATCAGATTTTATCGGACGATTTCGAAGTTATCAAATCAATGTTCGCACGAAATGGAATAAAAACATTTGCCGAAATACAAAGAAGTGGACTTGTTGGCGGATTTGTTGAAGAAATAAAAGACAAAATTACTAAAACAGGAAAGAAATATTACATTGTGAGCCTCTGTGACGGGAATGATACTAAACCGATCAAGATATGGCCATGGAATCTAAATGGATTTGATGCCGAAACACTTAGCGAAGGATCGGTTATTGTTCTTGATGTTGAAGATGATCCAAAATTTGGAATGTCCACGATGCGTTTCGGAGAATTCCGCGTTATACAATAGGAGACAACAATGGGCGATTTAATAGAATTACATAAAGAATTTAATGAGCAGCGGAGAGAACCGGGCGAATGGGACAAAGCAAAAAATTCGTTGGCCATAATTGCTTGCGACGAAAGAGGCAACGGTTGTGTGTTGTGGCATGTTGGTTTTCACATTTCCAACGAGATTCAAGAAATTGGTTTGTCATCGTTGGTGGATTTGGGACTCGATGATGCGCCACATAGAATAAGTGTCTGGGAAGGGAAGTATTCATATTTTGGCGATGGTGATGATACGGAAGCAAGACCACAGGGCATATTTAGGAATCCGACTTTTGAAGAATGGGCGGCAACCATCGCGGGAGTTAATCCGTGGAAAGAGGAAGAGTGGAGAATTAAATGACAACAACAGGAGTAAAACAATGGACAAAATAACAGATATCGCCAACGAAATTTTAAAAGAGGTTTATTCTATTTATAGAAGGGATGGTTGTTGTAATATGAAAGATCTTAAGAGATTTCAAGAGTGTGACAAAGGTGATGGTTTGATAAATATTAATTTAGACGATGAAAATGCCATATTATATTTAGAAAAGAAAAACTTTATTGAAATGTCTGGTAATCCTCGTTTCGGTCAAGCTGATTTAAGAATCACCGTTCATGGAATAGAAAAAATAGAGAAGCTAAATAATGACTTTGACTGAATATCAAGATTGGTCACAAAGCGTCTGTATTTATCCGAAAGACAAAGCAATTGAATATGTATGTCTCGGTTTAGCATCTGAATGTGGTGAGTTATGTGGAAAAATCAAAAAGATAATAAGAGATGATGATAATGTTATTACGGGTGACAAAAGAGAACAAATTGCTGGCGAGATCGGTGATTGTCTATTTTATTTGACTCGTGTTGCGTCGGAAACCGGACTGTGGCTCGAGGCGATAATGAATGAAAATGTAGAAAAATTGAATTCTAGAAAAGAGCGTGGCGTTCTTGGCGGTAGCGGAGATAATAGATGATTGGTCCTTGTGCTAAGCAAGTGGTTGTTGCTACGATTATAGCGCCGGATGGATCTTATTTTGCGTCAACAAATTATTGTATATCCGCACAAGAAACTTGTCCTCGTGTTGGAATGAAAACTGGTGAAGGTTATGAATTGTGTAAGTCTGTTTGTAATCAACCGGCTCATGCCGAAATAAATGTATTACAAGCTGCTGGCAACAAAGCAAAGGGTGGTAAATTGTATATCTTTGGACATACTTATGCGTGTGATTCCTGTAAACAAGCAGCAAAAGAAGCTGGTATCGTCGAAATTATTATTGGTAATCCACCACCAATAACATCTTAGTTTTTGTGTGCTAGGCTTTTTAATAGAAAGAGGAGAACGATAAATGAAAGTAAGATTGAGGAAATCAATTACTGTTTATAATCCAACAGATTTTATGCCACATGTTGTAGGTTCTGTCGGTGAAGAATATGAAGTTGAAGAAGTAAGTAAAATTTTGGAAATAGATGGTTCTAAAGTGACACTATTCGTCATGAAATTTGACACATTATTTGGTGCTCCTGTCGAAAAAGGGAAAGGTATCCCATTTCGGTCCAAAGAAAGTCTTTTTGAGTGTTGTGAAGAGATAAAAGAAGGGAAGTAATAAAATGGCAAAAGAAGAACAAAAAACAGGTGGCGATGATGAAATTAAAGATACAACAGACGCAATTAAAGAACTTGTTACTCGTTGTATAGAAATTGATGATTCCATTACCAATCTACGTGAAGAAAAGAACGACATGAGGAAGGAATATTCCAAAAAGTATGGTCTTAATTTGAAAGCGATTTCTGTTGCTGTGTCTGCTGTAAAGAAAGATGTTACTGGCGAAGAATTGTCTAATATCATTGAGGCAATAGAACCAATAATGAAACATTAAACCAGATGAATATAATAGATAATCTTCTTCCTAAAATGGAAGAACGAATAAATAAACTAAAAGCAGATAACGCTAAAATAATTGATAACATATTTTCAAAATGCGTATTAACAGAGGTCATTTTTAATTCTTATAAAGAAAATTTTGAGAGCCTTTCAGAAGAATTAGATAGGGTATTGGAGCGTGACAATGGATCGTCCCCATATTCCCGATATAAAGCATTTCTTATGAAGGAAATAGCGCACGCCGAGGACTTTCAATTAGAACTAAAACAACAATTAATTAAGGAACTCGACATGGAGAGATCTTTGAGCAGAGATACAAAAGAAGATAAAGAATTTCCGATATTGGCAATGGTCGAAGAATCAGTTGTTCAAGCACAGAAATTTTTGAAAGAGTTAAAATAAAACATGCGACATACGATGAATTTACCAGAAAAGAATCTACAAATTCTTGCCAAGCCTCTTTTCCGAACTTGGTGGGATGTCATTGAAACATATCGTCGTCCAAATTATAAAATGCTTGGATTTAAAGATGTGGCGCGATTGGTAAAATTGATTTTTAGAAAACCAATGACAATAAAAGAATTAGATAAAATTTTTTCATTTCCATACAACGAATATGGCGACAGGCAAATACGTCTCACACTCGCCACATTGATAACAACAGGTGTTGTTGAAGCAACTCGACGATTAAAATGCTGTAACGGCCGACCTCCATATCAATATCAGTCGAAGTATAAAACAATAACCGAGGCTGAATCAAACTCTTTTTGGAAAGTGACAACAAAGAAATGACAAGGAACTGGGCTTCTTTCTGGTCAGATTCGAACAACGATACCGAAATTAAAAAATTGGCGGAAATTTTTGATTATCTTCCGGAATGGGTCGGCAGATCGATCCTTAATCAAATTGATGCGAGGAAAGATCATTTAATTGCGGAGTTTGGGTGCGGTAATGGTGCTTTACTTTCTTTTATTGAGGGTAAAGATTCTAAAGAAGGTCGCACCGTTGGTATAGATTTTTCAAAGAGGTGTATAGACAATAATTTATCGTCAAAAAATTCCCTACTTCTCAATGATGACGTTTGTAATGTGGAACTCAAAAGTGAATCTGTCGATAGATCTTTTTGTTATTCATTATTCAATTATCTAACCATCGATGAAGCGACTGCGGCACTTAAAGAAATGTTGAGAGTTACAAAGGTTGGCGGCTTTGTTCTTGTGGGTAATGTGATCAGGCGTGAATTTGCCGATGTAATGGACATGAAACTCAATGGAATTCGCTGCCCACAGTTTGACATGGATTTTAATAATAACATTCTATCGAACATGGCAGAAGAAGCTACATCGGATAAATCAAAACATATTGTTTATGACAATGATGTTCTTGGCTATGAGAATAGTAAACTGACTTCGAATCTTTTAATTTGGAAATTGTGAGGAAACACATGAACAAAGAAAATTTGAGTGAAACACTAAAATTGTTAATCGAAAAAGATCCGGCACGGATGATTGCCGCTGAATTTGTTTTTGACGCGACATCGCCATTGCTTGAGAATAATCTTAACATCACATATAATCATTTTACCAAGTGGAATGTCACGGTGGATTCGACGATAAGGAGTAATACAGAGTATCGAGTCATATGTGGCAGCATTCAGGTAAAAATTTGTAGTAACATAATTGAAGATTGCCTATCGCTCAAAACAATTTTAATGAGATAAAGTAAAATATTAGCATCATGTATCCAAAAGAGATTACAAAAGAGCAAGAATTTCTAGGACTTTGTTATTGTATTCGTGAAATGGCAAAAGAATTGCTCCATCAGGTAGAGCATGTAATAAAACTTCACGAGAGTAGGGACGCGACATATCATGGCCCGGATACAATTAAAGGATGTATGCGTAGTTGGATTAAAGGCTCTATCATGAAATCGGCAATGGAAATTGTTTTATCGACGCAGAATTTTGTTCGCGAACACCTTAATGATCACATTGATATCTACACTTGCGGCTACGATAGTGAAGATAGACCGAAAAGAATAAAGAAATGAAATGGTGGCCATTTCGTGGATTGAAACCAGCAAAGACAGAAACGAAAATGGAAGTAGAGTTAATAGAAAAGAAGAAAGAAGAAGAGGAGAGTGAAGGGATGACAACGCAAAATCTTGAAGCACAGGTAAAATCATTGAAAGTGGTAATTAAAGATTTGGAAAAGGACAACCAAAAACTCAATATGGATGTCGGTAATTTGCAGGAGCAAGTTACTAGATTAACAAAAGCTGTTGAATTTCTTAGGGATGCTATGCCATCATTGACACCGAATAGACCGGCACCAACGACTCGGCGGTAAATCGCCATGATTGTTAAGTGTCTTGATTGCGCCATTGTATATGAACGGAAGTCCGATAGTGAAAAATGTTGTGATAAGTGTGTCTGTTTGATAGAATGTCCAAATTGTGGTTGTAAAAATTTTGAGAAGATAAATAAAACCGAAGCAAAAGAACCGGCAACTAAGAAACAGATATTACATGATTAGGAGATAGAAGTGTCAACTAAAGAAACAATTAAATTGTGTGACATGGCCCAAAAGATATATAATACAGTTAATGGTGGGTTGGAAAATAAATCATTAGAAGAGCAAGTATATCTGTGGTTTTGGATGAACGAACAATGTCGTCATGTTGAAGATGTGGACATTATGACTAGCGATCTAAACAAGCTAGACAAAATAATAAATGATCCGGGTAGACGGGTCATTGATGTTGAAACAGCCAAAGCCATGAGGCAGTTTTTATCAGAGGAATTAAAACGACATAAAGATGAATTAGAAAACATTAGTAGGAGAATGCTAAATTTTAATCTTGTGTCATCGATTCCTGCGATAAGAGTCGAAGTAGAATGACAGACGGAAAATGTTGGAATTTGAAAAGCCCCGTATTAATGTTTATTCAGCCTGCGATAAAGAGGGACATCCGATAGGCGGAAAATGTATATTATGTAATTGTTCTCCGACCGATATGCGGATTGAAGGTGAAGTTAACGGATTTCTACATACAAATTGTTGGTACTTCGTGAGACAATATTCGCAAAATTTACAATACACATTTGGCGAGGCACTAGAACAAATAAGAAATAGATTATTTAGAGAAGAACAAAAGAAGGAAGAAACAACAACGAAGGGGGCAACGGAAATGGTTGGTGGATGTTAATATGGCGTTTGATACCGATTTCTTTTTTACGCCGGGAAAACTCTCAATAGTGGCTGATGGAACATATGGATCATCGGGGAAGGGGTCGCTTGCGTCATTTTTAACAGAACATGCTGATTATCAATTTGCTTGTAACACTTTTTCCGCCCAAGCAGGACACTGGGTGAGACTCGACCCGACAGAGCCAAATAAGCCGGGACGAACTTATTTTTACCAATCACTTAATAGTTGTGCCTATCAAAAGGACAAATATGAGAAATTGTATATTGGTCCAGACGCAGCTATCGAATTTCCAGCACTTATGCGCGAAATAGAGGAGAATAACATCCCAGTCAAAAAATTGGGAATCCATCCTCTCTGCACAATCTTGCAGGACAAGGACAGCGCCTACGAGAGAGGAGAAGTAGATTATGAAGGGAATCCGCTGTCAAATCGTGGTGATGGCACAATGAAATTCGGGTCAACAGCGCACGGAGTTGCTCCTTGTAGAACCAGAAAAATGCTGCGAAGGCAAGATACCATTCTGGCCAAAGATTTTGTTGCTCTTGAAGAAATGATTTGTGATGTTGAGCGGGAAATAATGGATCGACTCGACAAGGGTCAAAAGGGTCTTCTTGAAATTGCTCAAGGATTTCCGCTTAGCTTAAATTACAAGTTTTATCCAGCCACAACATCAAGAAATGTTACCGTATCGGCAGCCCTCGACGGAATGATGCTACCACCAATTTATGCTGGAAATGTAATGTTGAACTTCAGAACTTTTCCAATTCGCATAGCCAATGATAAATATATTGGTGACGATGGTAAATTTTTAACCTGGGCCGAAATTCAACAATACGACAAAGAGGATAAAAAATATCAAATTTACAAAGGAACTTCTGGCGGTTGGTATGATGATCAAGAAGAAACGACTTGGGAAGAAATAACAAAAAGCAGCGGCGCAGTAGAAAAAATCCAAGAATTGACGAGCGTAACTAAGATGCCCCGTCGCGTAGCAACCTGGAGCAAACAATGTTTGATTGATGCCGTTAAATATAATAGAACACACGGAAGGATGTTTATAAGTATCAATTTTTTAAACTATGTCCAAAATGACATTCTTGGTTATCGAGGTGACAGTATCAAAGAATTCCCAAAATGTATTGAGTGGATTAATAAAAATTTGTGTGATCTGGATAAATTGAGTGCTGAACTTAAAATATTAGGCACTGGACCTAAAACAGACGATAAGATTCTTTTTTAATTCATAATTAATTTATGACTTCTTCTCCTTCTTATCGTGGTCACGATTATCCCGTAGATTTATCTTTTCTTAGTTCATCCGCCGAGCAATCGGCAATTCTTGAAAGTTATTTAAGATCATGCGAGGATCCCGGAGAGAAAATAAATTATTCCGATTGGTCTAATTTCAATACATTCTCCTCGTGCTACAACAGATACAATATTTTCTTGTGGCGTTTATTCAATGAATACGATAGAACTTTTTCATGGGACGAATATCTTAAATGGTGGGATTCTCTCAATGGTTATGAAAAATATGCTTTTAAACAATATCCATCATATAATGGACATTTTTATAACAGTGGATCAACAAATTCCTATGTGGTCGGGGTCGATTATGAAAATAAAATGTCTCTTACCTCTTCTGACAATGCTCTGTCCATAGAATTCTGCTGCCAATTAACTTCATCTTATGCTCCTGGCTTTCCAGATCAATATGTAGTTAAGCGGGGCAGGAATTTTGACCAAGCGTATTATGAAGTTTTCTTATCGGCTTCGGATCATGTCCTTTGTTCTCTTTCGTCAAGTGAGATGATTTTCAGAGTTCAATCGGGCTCTGTTGTTTTTTCGGCGTCGTGCCCATTTTCGAGTTCTTACTACAATGTCGGACACCATTTTGCTTTTTGCTACTCTTCTGCTGGTGCCGAAACGAGGGCTTATGTCGATGGCACTCTTGCTTTTATAACTTCTTCGAGTCCAATCGGTTCTCTTGTTCTACAAACTGGATCGTCGGGTTATAGCCCATCAGTTTATATTGGCACGCGCTGTCCTGAGCCTCCTCCCGGCCCGGCAATTGGAGAATATCTTGAGGGATCGGTCGATGAATTAAGAATTTGGAATTCATATAGAACGGCAGATCAAATTGCTGAATATTATAATCGGCACATTCACTGGGAACCAGAACTCATTCTTTATGCCAAATTTAATGAACCGCACTATATAACGGCCGATGGATCACCATATAATGTTGTTTATGATTATGCTAAAAAACCAATAGATCTTCGCATTCAAAACTATAGTATTGTAAATAAAGTATCCGGTTCATTGGCTGGGCCATCTGGCAGTATGATGGTTGATGACTATGATTGTTATAATCCGATTATTCTTGAAGATTACCCAGATGTTATAACCCATATTAATGAGGTATGGGCGTCAGCGAAAGAGTTTGATGCCACAAACAGGTATCTTATCACAAATTTAATTCCGCAATCCTATATCGACGAAGAGGAAATTGCCAAGTCGTATAATTTGACCAATCTTCTTTATGTTTTTGCTCGTCAACTCGATGAAATGAAGGTTCATATTCAGGAAATTGGAAATTTTAATAATGCTGAATTTGTTCCATATAAACTTCTTCAAACGGCAATTAAGCTATATGGTTTTGAATCATTCGACAATTTCCCGATGGCCACGATTGGTGATTATTTAACTCGACATTCAGCAAGCAACGACATAATATATTCTGTAAGAGAAGTAAACGATATTTTCTGGAGAAATCTATTATCAAATATTTCTTATATTTACAAAACCAAAGGAACAAAAGAATCGATTAATTCCTTCCTTCATTGTGTTGGGCTTAATGAGGAAATAGTTTCAATAAAAGATTATGACTCGACATATTCTTATCCGATTACAAGTTCATATGTAAACAAGACAAGATATTCCAAAGTCCTTAATTTTGGCGGAAGACCAGATAATGAGGACATAGAGGGAACAAATATATACTCGACGGCATCTTATTTCGCCATTTCCGCATCACAATTGTCGTATACAGCCCAACCAATATATATAAACATAGAACAATTAATATCATTTAAACCATATATGTATTATGAGTCCGGAACTTTTTATGAAAAAATTGTAACGAGTCAGCCGAATATAGAAACCGGGTCGTTGTGGGGAATAAAATCGAACATTGTGGGCGGCTACAGTGAGTATTGTTTGTTGTTCGTGCGCGATATCACATCATCGTTTGGTCAAATAGTATTAAGGACAAGTTCTTCCATTGATGGTGATATATATAATTTGACCACTCCAATGCTGGACATTTTTAATGGTGATTATTATAATGTAGTGTGGAGGATGGATTTAAGTCCGATTATTCCCACGCACAATGTCGATATAAGGAAACTCGGTAGTGATGGGGAACCGGAGTTGATTTATTCGGGATCTACAGCATTTGAACCCACATTTAACGATCCCGCTATTTACATTGGTGCTTTTACAGGTAGTAGTGTCTCGACATATAGAAACACCGAAACTACACAAACAGAAGTAAGATTGTGTAGCTACCCTTTGTTGGATGAGGATCTTGATGCCCACTGCAAAAATTATACGTCCGTGGGAATGAGAGATCCGGAAAGTCAATATGTGAGTTTATTTTGCCACTGGATCTTAGATGATGGGATACAATCAACAGCGGCAGGAACAATTGATGGCATAACAAATTATAGTTCGTATAAATCGAGATTAGATGTAACCGGGTCGTTATTTGCTCCGTTAACTACCGGCAATTTTTACTACAATCTTTTTGAATACAACCATTTGTGTCCGGATGTTTCCCTTAAATATAACACGAACGAAATAATCTATGGGGATCACGACAAAATAAATACTGATTTTGATCGGGTGGATATGTTATCGGTTGAATATAATGCGATAGATGCTTTAAATGAGGATCAGACAAGATTGTTTAGCAATATGAATAAAATGAGCAATTTAATTGGTGTTCCAATTCTTGCCCACCATAATAACTATGGCTTAAAAGGCATAAACGATGCTTATTTTACAAGATTATCTGGAAGCGTGTCATTTGTGAATTATTTCAACAACATCGCTGGGGTCGACAAGTTTTATATGAGAATAATTGAGAAATTGATACCGGCAAGGTCCTATTTTATTGGCGAAGAGAAAATAATAGAGAGCCACATGTTGGAAAGAAATAAGGAAGTGACAAATCTTTCAAAAGAAACAACGGTATATAGAGACCTGGGGGCAAGCTTGATGAGCAGGCCGGTAATGAGAACAATGGGCAGTAGATAACTAACAAACAATTTCTTGTTTTCAATTTAAAATTAACATATAAAGGAAAACAAATAAAAATGGAAAATGAAAAAAGAAAAAATCTGCCAATTTTGTCGGTGGACGCAGACGGATGCCTCAGGAATTTTATATCCTCTATTATCACAACTTTTCGTAAGCATATTCCCAATGTAAAAATTGATGTGTTGAACAATGAAAGAACAAATACTCAGGATTTCGCATTTTATAACATCACCAAGTCATTTCCAAAGATGTCTCCTGATGATGTGAATCGTTTTTGGATTTATGATCATCACGCCGATGTAATGTTAAAAGCTCCTGCTTATGAGTATGCTACCGAGGCAATAAATAGATTAAGGGCAATTGGATATCCCATCTGGATTGTAACTGATCAGGCGACCGAGGATCTGTTACGAGACACTGTTAAGTGGTTGAAAATTCACAAGATTAGATATGAAAAATTATACTGCACCGCTGAAAAAGAAAAAATTGATTGCCAAATTTATATTGAGGACAAACCATCTACGATTGAAAACATAATAAGGGCTGGCAAAAAGGTAATTGTTTTTGATCACATTTATAATCGTGATTTGCCAAAAGACATAAAAAATAAGGTTGTTCGTGTAAAAAATTGGCGTGAAATTGTTGATATTCTTGAAGATCTTGCTGGAATGAGAAGATCGGCAAAAATTTCGGCTACTCATCCATTACAAAAATAACAAATACATGATTGATTTAAATCAAAAAATAATTCTGTTATCGACCAAAATAAGAGGTCTCATAAATGAATTTTCACGGGAGAATTTTCCACAATTATTCAATATAAGCCCAAAAGAATTAACTGAAAAACCAGAACTTATGAATGCTCTGTGTGACTCGGTAGAAATGACTATTTGCGCAATTGCTGTTGAAATGGGTTTCACTCGAAGAATGCTCGTTGCGCTACCAAGTAAAGAGATTGATGAAATGATTGAACATTATGAAAAGGTTGGTGCGGGAGCCTATGAAGAATTACTAAAAAAGAAATTTATCGATGCTGCGGAGGAATCGGCGGAAATAATAGATATCGACAAAAAGAATGAGTTGAATTAATGTTTTGGATTGTTCTATCAATTATTTTTTTCTTGTTGCTTGGTGCGAGCATCTTTTTAAATTATAGATTGTTTGTTGAGCACACAAAATTAGTAGCATTTTTTGACAAAGAAGCAAAAATAAACGAGGAAGATTACG
>Ga0315274_10006505_pt1 | contig 17015 bp, 13 predicted proteins | sample YL17G02_20_MG_FD_203700 | JGI IMG/M metagenome (GOLD analysis project Ga0315274, IMG submission 203700) | Sediment microbial communities from Yellowstone Lake, YNP, Wyoming, USA - YL17G02_20 | ecosystem: Environmental > Aquatic > Freshwater > Lake > Sediment | place: USA: Wyoming | collected...
GACCGCCCCGGCGGACCGGTCCTCGGACCGGCATTATACTAAACGTATCGCGCGGCCGACAGGGGTCTGCCGGCGAGTTCGGCGATTCTGGCCGCCAGGACGGCCCGCATCTGGGCGGCCGTCGGCCTGCTCAGGCGGACCCGCTCGACGTCGTCCCAGGCGGCCTGGGCGAGGAACGTGACCGCCTTGGCGGCCTTGGCCCCGAGCGGCAGGACGCCCGTCGCCTTCGGCCGGCAGACCGCGCACACCGGCCCGCCGAGACCGACGTCGAACGCCGCCTCCGCCCCGACCTCCAGCGCCCCGCCGCACTCCGTGCACCGGCCCATGTCCGGCCCGTAGCCGAGGACCCCCAGGATGCGCCACGCGGCCGCCAGGGTCACGGCCTGGCAGGCCTCGGCCTCGGCGGCGGCCAGGACGCGCATGGCCTCGACCACGAGGTCGAACAGGCCGGGCTGCGGGTCGGCGTCCGGCACGAGGGCCGTCACCAGTTCGGTAATATAGCAGGCCCCGAAGTAGGCGGGCAACCTTTCTCGGAGTCCCTCGAACCGCTCGGTCTCGTAGACCTCCATGAGGGTCGCCAGGTGGGTGGGGTCGCGCAGGCTGAAGACGGCCTCGCCCAGGGTCCAGCGGTCGAGCGGTCCGCCGAACGGGTTCTTGCCGCGGGCCGAGCCCTTGGCGAGGCACCGGAGGCGCCCGGCCTCGCGGGCCAGGAGGTGGACGACCTGGCTCGACTCGCTCCAGTCCTGGCACCGGAGGACGAAGACGGGGGACTTGCAGACGGCCACGTGGGCCTCCTCAGAGCCTATCCGAATAACCCTCTGGCTTCGGCCGGCTGCGGCGGCCGCATGCGGCGTCGGGCTCCATCGCCGGCCCGACAGGGGCCGCCTGCTTCGCCCTCCTTGCCTGCGGCCGCCTCGCACGGCCTCGGGCCGACGAGGGGTTATTCGGATAGGCTCTCAGCCGGGCTCTGCCGGGCGTCGGGCGGTGTCGATGCGGAGCCGCCGGATGCGGCGCGGCTCGGCCTCCACGACGGTGATCCGCAGGCCGTCGACGTCGAGGGTCTCGCCGGCCTCGGGGATGTAGCCGAGGCGCGCCAGAACGTAGCCGCCGATCGTCTCGTAATCCTCTCCCTCGGGCAGGCGGACCGCGAGTTCATCGTTCACCTGGTCGATGCGGACGCGGGCCTCGACGTCCCAGGAGCCGTCGGGGCCGCGGCGGATCGGCTCGGGCGGCGCCTCCTCGTACTCGTCGACGATCTCGCCGACGATCTCTTCGAGGATATCCTCGATGGTCACGAGGCCGGCCGTGCCGCCGTACTCGTCCAGGACGATCGCGACGTGGACCTTCGCCGCCTGGAACTCGTGCAGCAGTTCGTCGAGTTTCTTCGTCTCGGGGACGAACAGGGGCTTGCGCATGACGTCCCGCGCCCGGAGGGCCACCGTCCCGGCACCGCAGCCGCGCACCAGCAGGTCCTTCGCGTAGACGATCCCGACGATGCTGTCGAGGTTCCCCTGCGTGACGGGGATGCGGCTGAAGCCGGTGCGGCTGATGACGTCGTAGGCCTCGGGCAGCGTGGCCTCGGCGTCGAGGCTTTCGATATCGGTGCGCGGGGTCATGATCTGGGTGACGTCGGCCCGCCGGAAGCGGATGACGCCCTCGATCATGTCCTTCTGGTCCTCTTCGAGGGCCCCCTCGCGTTCGCCCTCGCTGACGACGCTGCGAATCTCCTCCTCGATGGACGAGAGGGCCGCCGGCCGGCCCGTGACGCCGGCCAGCCGGCGCACCAGGCGGTCCAGGAGCCGCAGCACCCTCAGGCCGGGCAGGAGGACCGTGCGGGCGGCCAGGAGGGCCGGGAGCATGGCCCGCAGGACCGACTCGGGGGCGTACTTGGCCCAGGCCATCGGGATGGCGGCCCCGAAGACCAGGCCGAGGGCCGCCGCCAGGGCCAGGCCCGCGAGCGCCGCTCCCGCCGTGCCCCCGAATCGCGCGGAGGCCCAGGCCTCCAGGCACCCCGCCGCGGCCACCAGGCAGACGACGTGGAGGGCGCCGGTGACCTGGACCAGGTCGTCGTGGTGGGCGTAGAGGGCCTTGAGGCGGCCGAGGCGGCTGCGCGCCCGGAGGGCCGCCTCCAGGCGGGTGCGCGAGAAGGAGCGCAGCGCGCACGTGGCCAGCGCACAGAGGAGGGCGAGACCGGTCGCGCCCACTCCCGACCAGAACCAGGCGTTGGACGGCAAGGAGGGGGCCTCCTCCCTCGAACGGCGGGCGCCGCGCGGCCGCGGGCCGCGCTGTGCACATACAGACGTATCAATGTATTACGGCCGCGTCCCGGACGGCGTACACGCAGCCGAACCCGAGGCCCTCCAGCAGTTCGTCCTCGCGCTCGTGCATGTGCTTCGCTTCCGGCGGCGTCCGGTCGCCGTACCCCATCAGGTGGAGGAGGCCGTGCACCAGGTAGAGCAGGAGTTCCGCCTGCGGGTCCAGCCCGCGGGCCTGCGCCTGCTGGGCGGCCAGTTCCGCCGACGCGATGATCTCGCCGTTGATGCCCCCGTTGCCCAACCCGACGGGCCAGTCCGTGTCTTCCAGCGGGAAACTGATGACGTCGGTGAAGAGGTCGTGCCCCAGGTACTCCCGGTTCAGGTCGCGGATGTGGCGGTTGTCGGTCAGCACCACGCTCAGGCTCTTGGCCGTCCGGCCTTCCTCCTTGATCACGCGCCGGATGACTTGCAGGATGAGTTTCCGGTCCAGGCGTACGAAATCCTGAAGGTCCGTGATCTCGATCTTGGCCATAGCTCCTCAATACCCCGGGCACGCGCTTCGAGTCAAGACCATGCAACCGGACCCGCCCGGTCGGACCGGGCCTCGCGCCCGCCGGCTCAGTCGTGCTGCTCCGCCCGGGCCCCGGCCTCGGGAACCTCGGGCGCCGGCCGGTCCGAGGGGTACGGAATGCGGTTATGATAAACCGAAGCCAGGGTCTTCGTCAAGGCCTCCTCGATCTTGTGGACTTCGCTCAGCGTCAGGCCGCTCTCGTCCAACTGGCCGTCCAGGAGGCGTTTCATCACCATCTCCTCGACCGTCGCCTGGAGCCGCACGGCCGTCGGCTCCTTGAGGCTGCGGGTGGCGCCTTCGACGGCGTCGGCCAGCATGACGATGGCGGTCTCGCGGCTGCGGGGCTTGGGGCCCGGGTAGCGGTAGTCCGTCTCGACGGGGGCTTCGCCGCCGCTTTCGGCCTGCATGCGCTCGGCCTCGCGGAAGAAGTACTCGACGACGGTCGTTCCGTGGTGCTCGGCGATGAACCGCCTGATGCTCGGCGGCAGACCCATGCGGTCGGCCATCTCGAGGCCGTCCTTGAGGTGGCTCTGGATGATGATGCGGCTCATGGTGGGGGTGAGGCCGTCGTGGGCCCGGGCGTCGTGGGCGTTCTCGGCGAAGTAATGGGGCTTGTTGATCTTGCCGATGTCGTGGAAGTAGGCCCCGACGCGGGCCAGGAGGCTGCCCGCGCCGACGGCCTTGGCGGCGGCCTCGGCGAGGGTCCCGATCAGCAGGCTGTGGGCGTATGTGCCGGGCGCCTCCATCGCCAGCCGCCTCAGGGCCGGTTGGTTCACGTCGCACAGTTCCAGCAGGCTGATGTCCGTCACGATGCCGAAGACGCGCTCGATGAAGGGGAGGAGCCCCAGCACCAGGAACCCCGCCGCCAGGCCGCTCGCGAAGTACAGCAGGCACGAGCCGAGGACCTGGACCGCGGTCGTCTCGGCGTACGCGAGGCGCCACAGGTACAGCCCCCCGACCGCCACCAGCAGCGCCAGCCCCGTCAGGGCCCCGATGCCGATGAGGCGCGACCGCTTGTTCACCTCGCGCAGGGCGAGGATGGCGGCGGTCGTCCCGGCGAGGGCCGTGAGCGCCCAATCGAAGTCATTGCGCGTCGCGACCGCGATCAGGAGGACCAGCATCCAGATGATCCCTATCGCGAAGACCTGGGAGTAGGCGATCGTGAGGATCATGGCGGCCGCCGTCAGGACGATGGCGTGGAACTCGACGGGGCCGCCCGTCTGGGCGATGGCCTTCGAGGTGCCCAGCACCGCCAGGCACAGGATCGCCAGGATCAGGCTCCGGGCCGGGGAGCGGGCGACCTGGGGCTGGAAGCGCCACGTGTAGGCCGCCAGGAGGCCGACGACCAGGGCGATCACCGCCGCCCCGCCCAGGCCTTCGCCGAGCCGCCCCAGCCACCCCAGTTGCTCCCGCGACGCCTCCTCCTCGAGCGCCAGCAGGCGCAGGTCCTCGTCGGTCACCTCGACGCCGGCGCGCACGAGGGCCGTCCCCGCCTTGCGCTGGACGCGGATGGGCTTGACGGCGGCGGCGGCGTCGGCCCGGCGGTTCTCCGTCTCGGCCTGGTCCAGGACGAGGGTGGGGCCGATCCGCTTCGCCATGACGGCCCCGAGCGCCGCGACGGCCTTGGCCCCGAACAGCGGCTCCAGCGGGTCCCCGATCAGCCGCGCGATCCGCGCCTGGATCGAGTCCGGGTGCTGGTAGATGGCGAGGCGCGGCAGGGTCTGGTCGCCGGCGGGGGTCTCGATGCGGATGGCCTCCTCGGACTCCTGGGGCGGCTGAAGGACCTCGGGCGAAAGGCCCGCGGGGAGTTTGGCAATGGCGTCGCGCATCTCCTTGCTGCGGAGGACCTCGCGCTCGTAGTCCTCGGTGCTGAGGATCGGCAGTTGCATCGGCTGGCCCAGCAGGGCCATCGCCTTCTCGACGGCCGCGCGGGCGGCGGCCATCTGCTCGGGTTCGAGGCCGAGCGGCTTCTTGAGGGCGGCGAAGAGGGCGGCGTCCAGGTGCCACTCCGTCCGCATCGCCGCCGGCACGTCCTCCAGGGACGCCGCCTCCGACACCTTGGCCACCAGCGCCCGGAGGCCCAGCCGCAGCGCCTCGGCGCCCTTGAGTTCCGGCTTGTAGACGCCGGGCACCCGCCGGGAGGCCAGGTCGCGGACGTCGGCCGTGAGTTTCTCGTCGGTGTACTCGAAGTCGACGCGCGCCAGGATCGGGTGCGCGAGGCGCATGCCCTTGTGGACGGCCAGGGGGGCGCGGGGCACCTGGACGATGGCGAGCGCCGCCGCGAACAGGCCGGCCAGGATCCCGAGTTGCACGAGGACGCGGCGGTCGCCGAGGTGGGCGTACCAGGGGGCCTCGCCCTCGCCGTGGAGGCGTTCGACGCGGCGCGGCTTGGCGCGCTTCCAGGGGAACATCCGAGGCTCCTAGGCCTGCGGTCTGCGGGGCCGCGCGGCGCGCCGGCGGCGGCCGCGGCGCTCGCTCCGCTCGTAGGCGCTGACGATCTCCTGCACCAGCCGATGCCGCACGATGTCGCGCTGCGTCATCTCGTGGAAGTCGATGCCGGCGATGCCGGAGAGTTTGTCCCAGGCGTCCACCAGGCCGCTCTTCAGGCCCTCCCGCAGGTCGATCTGGGTCACGTCGCCGGTGACGACCATCCTGCTCCGCATTCCCATGCGTGTCAAAAACATCTTCATCTGTGCCGTTGTCGTGTTCTGGGCCTCGTCGAGGATGATGAAGGCGTCGTTCAGCGTCCGGCCGCGCATGAACGCCAGCGGGATGACCTCGATGATGTCGGCCTCGATGTAGGCGCGGACCTGCTGGAAGCCGATCATGTCGTGCAGGGCGTCCAGCAGGGGCCTCAGGTACGGGTTGACCTTGGCCTGGATGTCGCCGGGCAGAAACCCCAGGCGCTCACCCGCCTCGACCGCCGGGCGCACCAGGACGATCCGCTTGATCCGGTGGGCCTTCAGGGCGTGGACCGCCGTCGCGACGGCCAGGTACGTCTTGCCGGTGCCGGCGGGCCCGATGCAGAAGACGAGGTCGTTGCGCTCCAGGGCGCGGCAGTAGGCGAGTTGGCCGGGGGTCTGCGGCCGCACGGGCCGGCCCTCGGTGTAGATGTCGATGGAGAAGTCGGCCGGCGGCGCCCCGGACCGGCGGACCGCGTCGACGACCTGCTGGACCTGCTCCTCGGCGAGGGACTGCCCGTCGGCCGCCATCCGCTCGAGTTCCTCCAGCACCAGGTGGGCGCGGCGGACCTCCTCGGCGGGGCCCTGGACGTGGACCTCGTCCTCGCGGGCCGACAGCATGACGCCGAACGCATCCCGGATCCGCCGGAGGTGTACGTCCCGCGGCCCGTAGATGAGGGCGCGGCGTTCGGCGTTCTGGAGTTTGAGGGTTTTGTCCATCCGTTTCCGCCCCGCGGGCCGCTTGGGATCGAGCCCCCTGCGGCCAGTCGGGGACGCAAGGTCCATTATGGGGTTTGCGGCGGTCCGGTCAATAGGACGAGCATCAGGTAGGCCACCGGCCCGGCCGCCAGCATCGAGTCGAGGATGTCCAGCAGGCCGCCGAACCCGGGGATCGAGCCGCTGTCCTTCACGCCGCACGCCCGCTTCATCATGCTCTCGGCCAGGTCCCCGAGGACGCTGCTCACGGAGACGGCCGCCCCAAAGAGGAGCATCGCGCCCAGGCCGAACCGCCCCCAGGCGAGGCCGATGGCGACGGCCGTCCCGATCCCCGCCGCCAGGCCGCCCACGAGGCCCTCGACCGTCTTCCGGGGGCTGATGCGCGGCACAAGGGGCCGGCGCCCCACGGCCGTCCCGACCGCGTAGGCGCCGATGTCGCTCACCTTGACGACCGCCAGCGTCAGCACCAGGTACAGCAGGCCCTCCACCGGGTCGGCCGACAGGCACCGGACCTTGGCCAGGAACACGCCCAGCAGGCCCACCGTCAGGACCACCAGGACCGTGTAAGCCACGCTCACGAGGGCGGTCGGCAGGTCCTTGCCGCGCTCCACCTGCCCGACCTCGGCCAGGAACGTCACGAACACCAGGCCCATGACCAAGAGGAGGTAGAGTTCCAACTGCCGCGCGTGCAGCCACTCGCTCAGGCCCCCCAGGTTCGACTCGCTCCATGCGGCGGCGACGAACAGGCCGATGAAGATCAGCCCGTGGACGGGGCGGCAGGGGCGGCCGCTCCGCCGGAGCATCCGGAAGAACTCCCAGCCGCCCACCAGCAGGCACCCCGTCAGGATCGCCCAGAAGCCGGGCTGGAGGGGGCGGCCGGCCCAGGCGCTCAGGGGGACGTCCGCCGCCAGGATGGCGCCGACGCCGACGATCATGGCGGCGCCCACCGAGATGCGCGTCGCGACCGGCCTCATGCCCGCTCGTCGCCCCCCTCGGGTCCCAGGCCGCCGAGCCTCCGCTGGCGGCCGGCGTAGTCGCGGATGGCGGCCGCGAGGTCCGCCTCCGTGAAGTCCGGCCACAGGGTCGGCGTCACGTGGAACTCCGCGTACGAGAGTTGCCACAGGAGGAAGTTCGACAGCCGCATCTCGCTCGCCGTCCGGATCAGGAGGTCCGGGTCGCTCATGCCGGCGGTGTCGAGGGCGTCGGCCACCGTCGCCTCGGTGACGTCCTCGGGCGCCAGGTCGCCCGCGCGGACGCGCTGGGCGATCCGCCGGGCGGCGTCGGCGATCTCGCGGCGGCTGCCGTAGTTGACGGCCAGGCAGAGGCGCGTCCCCGTGTTGGCGGCCGAGTCGCGGATCGTCTGGTCCACCTCGGCCAGCACCGCCTCGGGAATGCCGTCGCGCCGCCCGATCGTCGTGAACCGCAGGTTGTTGCGGAGGATCGACGGCCGCTCCTGGACGACGTACTCCCGGTAGAGTTCCATCAGGAAGGCGATCTCCTCGGGCGGCCGCTTCCAGTTCTCGCTCGAGAAGGCGAACAGGGTCAGTTGCTCCAGGCCCAGCCGCGACGCCTCCTCGGTGATGCGGCGGACGACCTCGGCCCCGCGGCGGTGGCCCTCGATCCGCGCGAGGCCGCGCCGCCGGGCCCAGCGGCCGTTGCCGTCCATGATGATGGCGATGTGGCGCGGCCACGCCTCGCGCGGCACGTCGGCCAGGGCCTGCGGGATGTAGGGCTTCTTGGTCATCTTGCGCGGTTATGGCAAGGTCCTTCAACCGCAAAGGTCGCTAAGAGCGCAAAGGTAACTCTTTTCAGAAAAAGAACTTGTTCCATAAAAGGATGGTGCTGTGGTTGTTCCCCAGGTTCGCCTTTCTTTGCGCTCTTTGCGTCCTTTGCGGTTCCCCAAACCGTTCTACGGCCGGAAGATCGTCTGCTCGCGGTCCGGCCCGACGCTGATGATCCGGACCGGCGCGCCCACGAGTTCCTCGACGCGGCGGACGTAGGCCTGGGCGGCGCGCGGCAGGTCGTCGAACCGCCGCACGCCCGTCAGGTCCTCGCGCCACGGCTCCAGGGACTCCAGGTCCGGCTCCACCTGGGCCAGGGCCTCGTTCGAGTCGGGCAGGCTGCGCAGGGCCTTCCCGCCCACGCGGTAGCCCGTGCACACCTTGAGTTCCGGCAGGCCCCCGAGGACATCCAGCAGCGTGATGGCGATGCCGTCGAGGCCGTTCACGCGGGCCGAGTAGCGGATGGCGAACGTGTCGAGCCACCCGCAGCGGCGCGGCCGGCCGGTCGTCGTGCCGTACTCGTGGCCCTGCTCGCGGATCTGGTCGCCGATGGCGTCCCGGCGCTCCGTCGGGAAGGGCCCCTCGCCGACGCGGGTCGTGTAGGCCTTGACGACGCCGAGGACCTCGCCCACGAGGCGTGCGGGGACGCCCGTGCCCGCCGGGACGCCGGCGGCCGACGCGCTCGAACTCGTCACATAGGGATAGGTCCCGTGGTCGATGTCCAGGAGCGTCCCCTGGGCCCCCTCGAAGAGGATCCGCTTGCCCGCGTCGATCGCGTCGTGCAGGAGCGCCGTCGTGTCGGCGATCATCGGCCGCATCGCCTCCCCGTAGGCCGCGTACTCCTCCCACACCGCCTTCGCGTCGAGGCCGTCCTCGCCGAAGACCTTCTCGAAGACGCGGTTCTTGGCCTCGGCGATGGCCTCGACCTTCGGCCGCAGCGTCTCCGGCCGCAGGAACTCCCCCACCCGGATGGCGTGGACGCGGTTGGCCTTCTCGGCGTAGGCCGGCCCGATGCCCCGCAGGGTGGTCCCGATCTTGCCCTTGCCCTGGTACTTCTCGGAGAGGGCCTCCAGTTGCCGGTGCCACGGCCAGATGGTGTGGGCGCGGCTGCTGACCTTGAGGCGCCCCCGGAGGCCCGGGGCGTGGGGCTCGTTCTTCGCGACCTCCTCCAGCAGGACCTTCGGGTCGACCACCACGCCGCACCCGATTACGCACGCCGCGTGCGGCCGGAACAGGCCCGAGGGGACGAGGTGGAGTTTGTGGGTGCGGCCGTCGAAGCAGACGGTGTGGCCGGCGTTGTTGCCGCCGTTATAGCGGACGACCACGTCGTGCTCGGCCGCCAGGATGTCCACGATCTTGCCCTTGGCCTCGTCGCCCCAGGTCAGGCCCACGATGCAGGTGTTTCCTCGCTTGCGGCTCGGCACGATCGGTCTGCCTCCTCCCTCGCGTGGTTCCTCCCTCGCGTCTTCGGACGGGCGCAAAGCGCCGGCGCTGCCCTGAGAGCCTCTCCGGGGCACGCGCCGTCTTGAGAGTCTAGCGGTTCGCCTGGCGACATGCCAGCTGAAAACCCCAGGTACGGCATTGCGGATTTCGGATTTCGGATTGCGGATTGGCGGGAACGGCATAGCCTCTTTCGCCGGGTGCCACTGGCGGCTTGCCCGCCAGTGCCTGTAGCGCCGGGCCTGCCTGCCGTGCCTGCTGTGTCGTTGTAGGGTTGTTCACTCCGCACTCCGCATTCCGTCGGCCGTGTTGTTGCTGTGGCGGCTAATCCGCAATCCGCAGTTCGCCATCCGCAACGGCTTGGGCCCCCTTTGGCTCAAGTGCCCCGGGCCTTCTGCCGATACTTTCGGCGGGCTGTGGGTCATCCTGACGTAAGTCGGGACAGCCTGATGTTGGGACCCGGGTCACGGCGAGCCCGGGTCCTTTTTTTTTGCGCCCGCCGGCGTGTGGTGCCCGGGTAGTCCGATACGGCTCCTCTTGTGGCTTGGCGCGGTGGGTCTCCGTACCCACCGCGCCAGAGCAGGCCATTCCGGGCCCGACATCGGGGCCTGCGCGGCGGGTGCGGAGACCCGCCGCGCAGGGTTGCGTTGTGGGCCTACGGCACGACCACCGCCTTGAGGATGCCGTCGGCGTACTCGGCCACGAGGTCGAACGCGCGGCGCGCGTCGTCCAGGCCGACGCGGTGGGTGACCCAACTGGCCACGTCCAGCCGCTTCGACGCCACGAGGTCGACCGCCTGGGTGAACGCGTGGCGGGAGCGGCGGATGTGCTGGACCCTGAGTTCCTTGCGGCGCGGCACGTGGGCATCGAGGACGATCTCGTCCTCCTCCGGGATGCCCACCAGGGCGACCCGCCCGCCCACGCCCGCCAGGCTGTAGGCCAGGGGCGCCCCCGCGGCCTTGTTCGTGCAGTCCACGGCGAGGTCGGCCAGGCGCCCGCCCGTCCGCTTCGCGAGGAACTCCAGGGGGTCTTCGCGGGCGTTGTTGACGGCCTCGTCGGCCCCCAGGCGCTTCGCCAGGGCGAGGCGGTAGTCCAGTTTGTCCGTGACGAAGATCCGCCCGGCCCCGGCCACGCGGGCCGCCTCCATGCACCCGAGGCCGATGCACCCGACGCCGACGACCGCCACCGTGTCGTCCGGCCGCACGCCCACCAGGTTCACCGTATGGACCGCCACCTGGAGCGGTTCGAGCATGGCGGCCTCGTCGAACGAGAGACTATCCGGGATGGACTTGCACTGGTGGGCCTCGACGGGCGCGAACTCGCACATGAGGCCGTCGTAGGGGGGCGTGCTCGCGAAGCGGACCGTCGGGCAGATGTTCGGCCGGCCCGTGGTGCAGTACTCGCACCGGCCGCACGAGGCCGCCGGCTCGATCGCGACGCGCGTGCCCACGGGCGGGCCCGCGACGCCGGGCCCGAGTTCGGCCACCTCGCCCGCGCCCTCGTGGCCGACGATCATCGGCCGCTCGACGACCTGGTCGCCGATGCGGCCGTGCGTGTAGTAATGGACATCCGACCCGCAGAGGCCGACCGCCCGGACGCGCACGAGGACCTGGCCCGGCCCGGGCTTCGGTTTCGGCCGCTCCTCCACCCGCAGGTCTCGGATTCCATGCAGCACCAGGGCTTTCATGCCTTTACTCCGTTACTCAGGCACCCGGCTTCGCTACGCTACGCCGTGGCAGGCTCAGGCACTGTCTTCAGAACTCCGCCGCCCCCGTGAACTGCGCCCCCGGGGCCGCGAGGCCCGCGGGGGCGCACCTTATACCGCGCCGGCGGGAAAAGGGCAACCGTCGTCGGCCGGGGCAGGGGGCTTGCTTGCGGCGGCGCCCGGGCTACAATCGGCCCGGAGGCGAGTCGCCGGAGGGCCGAACCATGCCAAGGCGATGGTCGGTGGTGCTGATGGGTCTGGCGACGGCGGCCTGCCTGGCGGCCGGGTGCGAACCCAGGGCCCCGCGCGTGCCGCGCGACCTGGGGGCCGGCGTCCTCGGCGCGCTCACCCCCAAGGCCCTGCGCGACGCCTACGGGACCCCGGCGTTCGTCGTCCGCGACGCCCAGGACGGCCGGCACGTGGCGCTCCAGGACACGGAACTCCCCGCGGGCGCCGCCCTCGACGACTCCAACCTGCTGATCTACGTCGAGGGTTCCGGCGACCTGGTCGAGGTCTCCCGCCGGACGATGGCCCTGCTGGCAGCCAGCCCCCACGGCTTCCCCGAGAAGCCGCACTGCCTCGTCGTCGCGCTCCTCCAATGGGGCGAAAGCCACGACGTCGTCGCCGAGCACCTCAACCGCAAGGCCCAGATGGCCGGGGCGGCGCTGCTGAATCACATGCTGGAGGTCCACCGTCGGCGGCACGGGGAGCGCGGGCACGCCAGCGTCATCGGGTTCAGCGCGGGCACGCGCGTCACCCAGTGGGCGTTCGCGGGAACCGTGCCCGAGGGCGAAGCGACGCACCCCGAGGGCCTCGCGCATGCCGACCACGTCGTCTTCCTCGGATCGAGCGTCAGTTGCATGGACCCGGCGCCGTTCGAGGGGATCCGCGGCCGATTCCTGTGCTTCATCAACCCGCGGGACACGCACTACGGCGACCGGGCCCCCTTCGTCGCCCCGGCGGGGCAGGGGCCCCAGTTCGCCAAGTTCCTGACGCTCGAGCCCATGCTGCGGCACCCGATGTTCGGCGCGAGCGTCATCGGCTTGCGGCTTCTTCCGACGCTGACGCGCCCGGACCAGTTCGACGCCATCGAGCAGGCCCGCGACCCCGCGACGCGGAAGGCCCTCGAGCAGGCCTTCAAACGGGTCAATGTTCCGACGCCGATCGACCTGGTGCCCTTCAACCTCTTCGGCGACGCCGTGGCGAACGACGACGGCGACGACTACCTCAACCTGGCCCCGAACCACTACATCCTGGTCGGCCGCGGTCCGGCCGGGCGCATCAACGATCCCGCGTTCCCCCAGTACCGGGCCGCGGCCGAGGAGTTCGTCCAGGAGCACGTCGCGGCGGCGGCGCTCGAGGGGCGGCTCTACCGGTTCGACCTGAAGACGCGGCCGCACAGCGCGAAACTCCTGGACGTGCCCCTCCCCCTGCCGTGGGCGATCATCAACGCGCCGGCCCGGAAGGAACCGGTCCCGCCCGAGGAGAAGCCGACGGCCGTCCCGGACGGAGAGTCGAAGTAGCGCGGGCCCTTCAGCGCACCCGGAAGCCCCCGCGGATCCCGCCATCGACCGGCGGCGCGGGATGGCCGGGGTTCCGCTTCCACGCCGAACGACGGTTCATGTCGCGCACGAGGTCGATCTCTCTCTGCGCCAGGCCCTCGGCCAGGAGTTCCGCGTCGGTCCGCCCTTGGTCGATGGCGTCCAGCACCAGGTCGATCCGATCGTAGTCCAGCCCGAGGGCCACCTCGTCCGTGATGCCGCGCATCATGTCCGGCGAGGGCGCCTGGTCGATGATCTCGGGAGGGACCTCCACGTGCCGCGCCAGTTGGCGCACCTGCGCCTTGTAGAGACCCGCGATCGGCGAGCAGGGGAAGTCGTCCACCCCGTCCCGCACGAACCAGCCGGTGAGGACCTCGGAGCGGTTGGCCGCGCCGAGGATCAGGGCGCCGTACTCCTTCGCCTTCTGTTCGAGGCGCTCGCGCCGATAGAGTTGCCGCCCGTTGAACGCCCGCTCCACCTTCCCCGAGGTCAGGTCGTAGAAGAATTGCCGGACGGGCTCTCCGCGGAACTTCTCCTGGCGCAGCGTGGTCATGAAGGGCGTTTCGCCCGTCACGAGGTGGTGGGCCCTGTGGATGACGGCGCGGTTGAGAACCTGTGAGAAGCCGACCAGGCGCATGATGAGCGGCGAGTACAGGCCGCGGGCCCGGATCGCCTCCGCGATGTCCTCCACCTCCAGTTCCGCGCCCAGCCACTCGGCCATCCGGCGCGCGTTGCGGAACGTGTCCGTCTCGTTGTCCCGGTCGCGCAGGAAACACACGTGCAGCAGGTCCTTGCCGAGCGCCCGGACCACCAGCGTCGACAGCAGCGCGGAGTCCAGGCCGCCGCTCAGGCCCATCATGATGCCCCCCGGATAGGCGGGCGTGCGGACCTGGCGGATGTAGGCCTCCATGGTCTCGACGGCCCGGGGCGCATCGATCTCCAGAACGCGTTCGGCCGACAGCGTCGCGGTCATGCGTGTCGCCCCCAGACAGGCTCAGGTACTGTCCTCAGAACTCCGTCGTCCCCGTGAACTGGACGCCGCGCACCCGCATGGCCGGCACGACGCACGGCCCGCGCACCAGCACGCGCTCGCGTGAGAGGCCGTCCGCCCGCCCCAGGGCCTCCAGCACGTTCTCCGTGTACCGCAGGTTCCGCACGGGGCCGACGACCCGGCCGTCCTCCACCAGGAACGTCCCGTCGCGCGTCATGCCGGTGAGGACCGTCTTCATCGGGTCGAGGATGTTCGTGTAATGGAACCGCGTGACGAGGAGGCCGCGCCCCAGGCCCGCCAGCAGGCTGCGGCGGCTCTCGCGGCCGCCCCGCATGAACAGATGCATCGGGATGCACTCATACGACGTCGAGGCGGGCAGGGCGTGGCCCGTGCTCCGGCGCTTGCCCAGCCGCCGCGCGCGGTAGGTGTTGGTGGCCACCGCCTTGGCGATGCCGCGGTCCACCAGGACCGTCCGCCGCGCGGGCATCCCCTCGAAGTCGAAGGGCTCCGGCAGGCCGCGCTTGTTGCAGGCGTCGTCCCAGAGGGTGATGGCCTCGCCCGTCACCCGTGCCCCGAGTTTGCCGCAGAGGGGGCTCTGGCCCTCGTCGTAGAGTTTCCCGCTGAACGCCATGTACGAGAGGAACTGGACCCACTCGGCCGCGGCGGCCGGCTCGAGGACGACGTCGTAGCGGCCCGGGGGCAGGGGCTGGGGCTTGCGGCTCGCGGCGGCCCTGCGGGCGGCGACGCGGCCGACCCGCGCGGCATCGAGGTCGCCCACGCTGCCCGCGCACGCCTCGGCGTAGCCCGAGCCGTCCTCGCACGTGACGACCGTGTGCAGCGTCGCCCGCGTGCGGCTGGCGGCCACGGCCACGCCGCGCGAGTTGACGACCGCCATCGTGCGGTCGTCGGTCTCGAGGGCCCCGGCGGCCTCGCCCCGCCGCGCGGCGGCCTCGGCCACGAGGGCGGCCACGCGGTCGGCCCGGGCGTCGGGCGGGTCGGCGGCCGTCGCCTCGTCGTAGGCGTCGGCGGCCCGGACGGGGTGCGGCCCCGGCAGGCCCGGCCAGTCCTCGACGGGCTCGGTCACGCGCGCGATCGCCAGGGCCGACTCCAGCGCCCCCGCCAGGTCCCTCGGCGCCAGGCTGGACGCTGTCGCCACGCCCACGCGCTTCTGCGCGGTCACGCGGACGACGGCCCAGGCCTCCTCCGTGCCGACGTTCTGATGGATGCGGTTGCGGCTGAAGCGCGTGAGGAACGCGCGGCCGTCGCCCAGCAGCACTTCCGTCTCGTCCGCGGCCGATGTGCGGACCAGCCCCTGGCCGATCTCAAGGAGTCTCGCTTCGCGCTCGCTCGGGCTCATGCCTTCACCCCCACGCGGACGTTGCGGAACCTGGCCGGCGCGACGCCGTGACCCACCCGCGCCGTCTGGCCGGGCTCGCCCTTGCCGCAGTTCGGCGTGCCCCACAGGCGCCACGCTTCGGGCCCGCAGACGGCGTCGCACGCGCCCCAGAACTCGGGCGTGATGCCGGTGTAGGTCGCGTTGCGGAAGATGCGCCCCAGGCGTCCGCCGCGGATCTCGCGGCACATCTCCGTGCCGAACTGGAAGTTCAGGCGCTTCGAGTCGATCGACCAGGAGCGGTTCGTCTCGAGGAAGAGGCCGTCGTCCGTGTCGGCGAGGAGGTCCTCGAGGCGCCCCGCGCGGCCGGGCAGGAGGTTGACGTTCGTCATGCGGATGAGGGGGATGCGGTTCCACCCGCTCGCGCGCATCGCCCCGCTGGAGGTGCGGCCGATGGCGCCGGCCGTCTCGCGGCTCGAAAGGTACCCCACGAAGATCCCCTCGCGGACGATGGGCGTCGCCTGCGCGGGGACGCCCTCGTCGTCGAAGCCGAAGGTGCCCAGGCCGCCCGGGGCCGTCGCGTCGGCGGTGATATTGACCTCTGGCGATCCGTAGCGGAACGTCCCCAGTTTTTCCGGCGTGAGGAACGAGTCGCCCGCGTACGAGAGTTCCATGCCCAGGACGCGGTCGAGTTCGATCGGGTGGCCGCACGACTCGTGGACCTGGAGGGCGAGTTGTCCGCCGTCGAGGACGATCGTGCGCGTCCCCTCGGGGCAGGGCGGGGCCGAGAGGAGCGCCTCGGCCTCCTCGGCGACGCGCGGCGCCTGGCCGGCGAGGTCCATCGCCTCGACATATTCATATCCGGCCGTCGCGAAGTTGCCGCGGAAACTGTTCGGGTACGAGCGGACCTGGAGGTCGCCTTCGGCGATGGCCGTGGCGGTGATGCCCCCGCCCGTCTGGACGATCCGCTGCGTGATCCGCGCCCCTTCGGTCGAGGCGAAGTGCTGGCGCGCGTCGAACGCCGCGAAGAACGCCTCGGCGAGTTTGACGCGCGGTCCGCGCATCGCCTTCGACGCCGCCACGAGGAGCGCGAGTTTCGCCTCCAGGGGCACGGCGAAGGGGTCCTTGGCGTGCGGCGTCTCGTACCGGGCGACGGCCGGCGCCTGGGGCGCCAGGACCACCGGGTCGCGCCGCAGCCGCGCGCTCGCCCGCGCGATGGCCACCGCCTGACGCACCGCCGCCTCGACGGCCGCCGCCTCCAGCCGGTGGGTCCCGAAGAACCCCCACGCCCCGTCCACCAGGACGCGGACGCCCAGGCCCGCGCTCCGCTCGTCGGCGACGTGCTCGGGCCGGCCGTTCTTGACCGAGATGCTCTCGCTGCGGTCCTCGCGGACGCGGACGTCGGCGTACGACGCCCCCGCCTGGCGCGCCAGGTCGCACGCCCGATTCAGCAGGTCCTCCACGCGGCGTTCCTTTCCGTGGTCCGAGGCAGGGCACAGTATAGGCGCCGCGCCCGGGGCGGGCAAGGCGGTTCCGCGTGCCCGCCGCGGTGCCACCCTCGCGCGGCTCGCCGCCCGGCGGCGCGGCCGCCTCTCGCCTTGACGCGCGCCGCGCCGGCGGCGTATGCTCGTGGCCGAGGCAGGAATCCGCGTGGGTCCGGAGGACCCACCCTACGGGTCCGCGCCTGCGAGGAAGGGAGGGCCACACATGAAGCACGTCCGCTGGTCGAGCGGTGCGATCCTGGGGGTCGTCGCCGCCGTCGCCTGCGGCGTCGCGGCCGGGAGCGCCCGGGCCGCCGTCGTCGCCGAGCCGTGTCCGGGGCTCCACCGCCTGGGCTTCCTGTCCAGCGGCAACGAGAGCGGCGCGACCGGCATCTCGGCCGACGGCGCGGTGGTCGTCGGCACGAGCGGCTCGAAGAACGGGCCGCGCGCGTTCCTCTGGACCAAGGACGAGTTGATGACCGGCCTGGGCGACCTGGCGTTCGGCAAGTCCGAGAGCGG
>Ga0315274_10006506_pt1 | contig 17013 bp, 14 predicted proteins | sample YL17G02_20_MG_FD_203700 | JGI IMG/M metagenome (GOLD analysis project Ga0315274, IMG submission 203700) | Sediment microbial communities from Yellowstone Lake, YNP, Wyoming, USA - YL17G02_20 | ecosystem: Environmental > Aquatic > Freshwater > Lake > Sediment | place: USA: Wyoming | collected...
GTGCCCGCACAAAGGAGGCGTGGTGGGCCGCGCCCCCCCCCCCCCCTCTTTCTCTCTCTCTCCCTCTTTCTCCCCTTCCCTCGCACCGTCTTTGTCGCCCGGCAGCGCCGGGAACTCCACCTCAACCAGCTTGCGCCCGTCCTCCAGGGCCGCGGCCAGCGAAGCGGTCGCATCGGCGACTAGGGCCGTGAAACTGGGCGGCGCGTACAGGTCCCGCCCGTCGGCGGGCGGGCGGGTGAGGGAGGCGTCGGACGAGACGGCAGAGGCGCGGGGAGCGACGGCGACGAGCGCCGCGCGCCGCCGCACGCCAGCGCGGGCGCGGGCGGTCAGGGCCGAGCGAGGGAAGGAGGCCGTGGCCGGGCCCGCCTGCCGGTGCAGGGCTGCCCGGTCGACGGTGGTGGTGCGCATTTGGGAGAGAACGAGGGGAGCGTGAAAGAAAAAACAGGGCGGTGTGGCGTCGGCCGTGTCGGCCGTGGCGCCCGCAGCTAGGCGCTCACACTTGTCTTCAGGCACATCTCTTTTCATTTCCTCCGCAGCGTCCCGACACGCCTCTGCACCTTCACCACCGATTATGTCCGCCCTCTCCCTGAGCGCTCGGAGCGCCCAGGCCGTGGCTCCCCCTCAACGCGCCGCCGTCGCCGGGGCCCGGTCGGCTGCTCGCGCCGCGTCCGCCGCACCGCGCCGCTCGTCCTGTGCCATCTCTTCTCCCCCTTCCTTCCGCCTCCACGCCGTCCGCGCGGACGCTCCCACCGAGGTCGTGGACGCCACCATCTTGAACACCATTTCCTCGGTGACCGGCGCGGCGGACGCGGCCCTCGCGACCGCCGCCGCCGCGTCCAAGGCGGCCGCGGCCGCCGCGGCCGCCGCGCCGCCGCCGACCTCGGCCCTCAAACAGCGCGTCCTGGCGGCGGTGGAGACGGTCCAGGCGGGCCTGCTGGAGCGGGAGACTGAGGTGAGAGTGAGAGACGGCACTCGGCACAGGAGCGGGTGCCAGGAGCCGGCGGAAGAGAGGGCGTGTTCCGGGAAAGAAGGCGGGCAAGGCATGCATTTTTCGCAGCCGTCGGGCCCAAACCTCGACCTCGACCCTATCCTTGTCTCCATGCCTCCCTTCCCCCCCCCCCCTTCTCCCCCCTCCCACCACCAGGTCCGCCTCATGCTCCTGGCCGCCCTCTCCGGCGAGCACCTCCTCCTCCTGGGCCCGCCCGGCACCGCCAAGTCCGAGCTCTCCCGCCGCCTGGCCGCCCTGACGACCGGGCGCTACTTTGAGCGCCTGCTGACCCGTTTTTCAGTGCCGGAGGAGCTGTTCGGGCCGCTGTCCATGAAGGGGTTGGAGAACGATGAGTACTTGCGCCAGGTGGAGGGCTACCTGCCGACGGCCGAGGTCGCCTTCATCGACGAGATCTTCAAGGCCAACTCCGCCATCCTGAACGCGCTGCTGACCCTCCTGAACGAGCGCCTGTTTGACAACGGGACGGAGCGGAACGCGGTGCCCCTGCTCACGCTGGTGGGCGCGTCCAACGAGCTGCCCGAGTCTGAGGAGTTGGACGCCCTGTACGATCGGTTCCTCATCCGGCGCCACGTGTCCCAGGTCTCGGCAGACGCGCTGGGGCGGCTGGCCCTGCTGGCGGCGGGCGGCGGGGCCGCGAGCGCGGTGAGCGCGTCCGGCGAGCGCACCGACCGCCCGCTGTCCGCCGAGGGCGCGCCCACCGACGACGCCGCCGCCTCCGGCGCGGCCGCCGCCGCCGCCGCGGCCGGCCTGGCCCCGCTCACCCTGGTCGACTTTGCCGGCACCTCGGACGCCGCCATCGCCGCCGTCGCGCTGCCCCTCTCCGTCGTCGACCTCCTCACCGGCCTGCGCGGGTTTTTGCAGGACAAGGCCGAGCCGCCGGTGTACGTGTCCGACCGCCGCTTCATGAAGGCCGTCAACCTGCTCCAGGTCGCGGCGCACGCGGACGGGCGGGACGTCGTGTGCGAGGCGGACGCGCTGCTCCTGGAGCACGTCTTTGGCCAGCGCCCGGACGACGCCGCCAAAGTCCGGGCCTGGGTCCTGGAGGCGATGGGGTCCGACCCGGGCCTCACCCAGGCGGAGCTGGTCCTCCTCGGCCTCTTCGGCCGGGCCGTGCGCCTGCTGGATGGTGAGGGCGGCGGCGCGGAGGGCGGGGACGCGGCGGGCGCGGCGGCGGACGCGGGGGAGCTGGTCACCCTGCTGGCCGCGCGGCACGCTACGCTCTCCGTCTCCCTGGACGCGGGCTTCCCTGACCTGGCGTCCACGCTCTGGCAGTCGCCCGCCTCCGTGCGGGCGGCCGCCCAGGCGCTGACGCCGGCCCTGGAGGAGAACCGGTCCCGGGCGGCGGACCTGCTGCGGGAGGCGGCGGTCGTGAAGGGCGCGCTGGAGGCCGGGCTGCCGGGCGTGCTTGAACGGGCCCTGCCCAAACGGCACAAGCAGTACCAGAAGGGCGTGAGTGGGCGGGCGTGAGATGAGATTTTGTGGGAATGGGTGGTGAGCGTGTTTTCTCTGCTTCCCACAAAGGGTGGGAGAGAGAGAAGGCATGAATGCCTGGAGAAGAGCGGGTTTGGGGGCGTTGCAAAAAAAAAAAAAGGGCGCGCGGCAAAAAAAAAAAAAAAAAACTCACTCGTTTCATCGCTTGCTGCGCTCCCTGCGGGGAGTGAAACAGCGGTCCGTGCGTGCGTGTCGGGGCTGCCCTCGCTCCATCCTAAATGCCCGACCCCCCCGACAGGCTCGGCGAGCCCTCCGGGCCGGGCACGCAAGGAGAGGCAACCAACCCGTTGCCGGCACCCATTGATCGAGCAGCGCCCACCCCTGCTTCCACGCCCGCCGCCGAAGTAGACGAGGACGACTTAGATGCGGACGTATCCTCCATCCAGAACCTGCCCCGCCTGACCTGGGAACGGGTGGGAGGTGGAGGCGGAGGCGGAGACGAAGCAGAGGATGGCGCCAGCGGCGCCCCCTCCCTCCCCTCCCCGACCCCGCCACCCTCGCCCTCGCTCCCCTTTTTGGCACCCGGCGACACGCTCACCGCCGCCGCCTCCACCCCGCGGGCGACCGTCCTGGGCACGGCTGCCGGCCGCCTCCACATCCTGGACGCGGGTGGGCACGAGGTGCGCCGGTCCCGGCCGCACGGTGGAGGCGTGAGCGGAGTGAGCCTGGATGCTGCGGCCGAGGCAGTCGCGTCCGTTGATGGCGGGGGCGGCGGCGGCAGCGCCCGCACGGGCATGCTCGTCGTCTCCTCCCTGGCCGACGGCGGGGAGTGGAGCCTGGCGCTGCCGGCCCCGGGCACGGCGGTCGCGGTGGACCCGAAAGGTGGGAGCGGCAAGGCTGGTGCGCCTGGTGGCGGCGGGTTGCTCGCGGCGGCCGCAGCGACCGCGTCCGCGTCCGCGTCCGCGCCCGGCCCAGCCATCGCCATCGGCTTGGCCGACGGCCGCGTCATGCTGGTCGTCCGCAAGGGATGGCTCGGGCGGCCGGGGCTGAGCCCGCTGCTGGAGGCTGGCGGCGGGGCGCCCGGGTGCGGGGAGGGCGGGGTGGCCGCCCTCGCGTGGTCGGGCGAGGAAGGAGGAGTAGAAGGGGAGGCCCCAACCTCCTCCTCCCCCCCCTCCTCGCCCGCCCCTCCTCGCCTGCTGGCCTGGGCGACGGCCGCGGCCGCCTACGTCGCCGACCCGGCCGCCCGCCGCCTCATCGCCCGCCTGCCCCGGCCGGGCGGGGCGGGCGCCGGCGCCCGCCTGGCGTGGGGCCACGGGCGCGGCGGGCGGCGGGAGCTCTGGCTCGCCTGGGGCCAGGCCGTCCGGGCCTTTACCTTTGCGCCCCTGCCGCCCCTGCAACGCCACCCCGTGCCCGGAGGAGCGCCGGGAGGCGGTCTGGCATCCTCCCTGGCCGCCGCCGTGTCCGTGGCGACGGGCGGGGTAGTGGGCGGGGCGCCGCCTGCGTCGCCAGCCACGGCAGCGCGCGCGGCCGCGGCCACCGCGGCCGCCCCCGCTGCCCGCCTTGCCTTTTCGGCCGACCTGGTGGGAAGCGGGGACACAGCGGTCGGGGCCGCCCCCCTAGGGAGGGATGCCGCGCTTGTCTTGGTCGTCACTGGCCAAGGTGGCGTCGAGGCCCGAGCCCTACCGCGGGAGAGCGGCAGGGCCGCGGGCTCCACAACGACCGCCCTCCCCTTTCCCCGGCCGCCCACCCCGGGCGCCGTCTTTCTGGCGCCGTCCCTGCCGCCCGACCCGCCGCCACCCCCACCCCGCCCCGCCCTTGATAGGGATGGTGGTGGTGGCCGCACGCCCTCACCTGCCCCCAGCAGTGTGGCGGGCGGCGGCGGCAGCGTGTGGGAGTGGGGCGGCGGGAGCGCGGCCGCCCTCCCGGTGCTCCCCCCCCGCCGCCCGCCCCGCGTGCCCCGCCCCTCCTTTTCGGGGGACGACGACCCCTCCTTCCTGGTCTGCGGTCCCACCGCTGCCCTGATGGCCCGACCCCTGGCGGGAGACGCCCTGGTCACCCACCTCATCGGTGTCGGCCGCCCGGGCGCGGCGGTGGCGGCGGCCCGAGCGGCGGGGTCGGGAGGGGCCGTGCGCGCGGCCGCGGCCGGCGCGTGGCTGGACAAGAGCCTCAGTTCCGGCAATGCGGAAGGCGCCGCCGCCGCCGCGCCCCGCCTCCTGGGCCCGGCAGACGCACGGGAGTGGGAGCGGGCCGTGCACGCGTTTGCAGGCGCGGGCACCCTGCCGTCCCTGGCCCCGTACGTGCCGACAGCGGTGCCGGCGGGTGCCGTGAAGAAGGAGAAAAAGGGCTGGCCCGGGCGGGGTGGTGCTTCCTCTTCCTCAACCACCACCCCGGCCGGCCTCCTCCCGTCCCCTCTCCTCCTGCGCCTGCCGACCTACACCATGGTCCTGCACTCCCTGCTCTTGCACCCGCGGGACCACCCCACGCTGCTGGCTCTCGTCCGTGGGTGGCCGCCCGCCGCGGTGGATGCAGCCGCCTTGGCCCCCGCAGCGGCCGCGCGCGCGCGCGCGCCTGGAGGGGCCACCCCCGCCCTTGTCTCCGCCGCGGCCGACCTGCACACGGCGGCAGGCGACCCGGGGTCTGCCCTGCGGGTCATGCTGGCGGCGCGCCACCCAGACTGCGCGGCCTTTGCCGCCTCGCACGGCCTGTTTTCGGCGGTGGTGGGCGAGGAAGGCGGTGCGGGAGGCGGCAGCGGAGGGAGCGGGAGCGGCATTGCCTCCCTCTTGGCCGCTGACAAGCCCGCCGGCCTGGCCTTCCTCGCCACCCACTGGCGGGCCTGCCCTCCGCCCCGGGTCGTGCGGGCCCTGGACGAGGCGGCAGCAGGCGCGGCGTCCGCGGGCGACGTCGAAGCGGCCGCGGACGCCCGCCGCACCCTCCATTCCTACCTCTCCTCCCTCTTCTGGGCTCAGCACGCCCAGCACGAGGGCGGGGGTGGGGGAGGCACGACCGGCGCGTCCTCCGACCCGCCCTCCCCGGCCTCTGACCGGGGCCTGGCGACTCGCCTGGTGGAGCTGACCGCTGATTACGGGGCGCCCGGCGCGCTGGCGGCCCTGCTGGCCGCCTGCCAGAGCTTTGACCTGGCGGCCGCGGCGGCCCTTTGCGCTGCGCGCGGTTTGGTGCGGGAGCGCGTCCTCGTCCTGGGGCGCATGGGCGCGGACGAGGAGGCGGTGACCGCTTTGGTGAGCGACCTGGGCGACATCCGGGGCGCGGCCGCCTTCATTGCGGACCGGGACGCGGCGGCGGGCGCGGCGGCGGCGGCCGCAGCCAGCGCGCGCGGTGGCCGCGCCCCTCCCCCACCCCCACCCTCCCTCCACCTCTGGCGCCGCCTAGTGGAGCTTGCGGTCGCGTCGGCGCCCGCGGACGGGGGCGCCGCTGTCGGCGCCCTGCTTGACGCGGCCGCAGGCGGCTGCGCCGAGGACGGCGACGCCGCCGCCGCCCCTTTGGCGGCCGTGCCGGTGGCCGCCCTCGTCGCCGCCCTGCCCCCGACCCTCCCCATCCCCCGCCTCGCCCCGCGCCTCGCCGCCGCCGCCCGCGACGCCCGGGCCCGGGCCGGGCTGGCGGCTGCCGCGGCGGCAGTTGTCGCCCGAGAAGGGGCGGGTCTGGGCCACCGCCTGTACGGGGCGGCCCGGGCAGCGGTGCGGGAGGTGGTGGTGGTGAGCGGTGGAGCAGAGGATGGAGAGGTGGGCAGCAGAGTGGTTGGCAAGGGCGGCGGCGGCGGCGGCGCTGTCCCGCCGCCTTCCACGCCGCCGCCGGGGGTCTGGTTGGGGTGGGTGCCGGTTGACGCTGCTGCTGTGCCTGCAGGGCGGCGGGCGCGGCGGGGCCCGGCGGGGCCGGCCCCGCTGATCGGGGTGCGTGAATGAAAATGATAACACAGGAAAAAAAAACACAAAAAAGGCACTCTCTCATTTCCTAAGCAAACGCCAGCGCGTCCTCCCCCTCCTCGGCCGACGCGGGTGACGGCGTGGGCGCGTGCGCCGCCGCGATGTCGCCCGTGCGCGTGAACTCATCGATCCACGCCAGCGAACCCTGAGAAATTATGGAGGGATGGGGATGGATGGTGGAGAGGGTTGGTAGGTAGGGTTTTTTGGATGGAGGGGCGCGTTTCGGTTTTACCTCCCGCGCGCGCCGCTGCTGCCTGCCATCGCCCGCGACGAAGCGGGCGCAGACAGTGGGCGTGGTGGCGACCGGGCATGGCGGGCGTGTCCCCTCAGGCAGCCGCGGCACCCCCCTCTCATCATCATCATCATCACACACTTTCTCTCTCACATCCTCGTACCTTGCCAATCCCCGCCAACGCAAACAGCGCCTTTGGCTCCATGTCGGTCGCCGCGTCGTCCAGGCCCTCCAGGACGGACGCCGCCTTCTTGATCGCGTTCTTACGGAAGCCCGCCTCGCTCTTGTCCGCGATCTGGCGGAACAGAGAGACGAGCAGCGCGTTCGGGCGGGCGGCTGGGCGGGCGGGCCGGCCCCCGCCGCCCTTGCCTTTGCCTTTGCCTTTGCCTTTGCCTTTGCCTTTGCCTTTGCCTTTGCCTTTGCCTTTGCCTTTGCCTTTGCCTTTGCCTTTGCCTTTGCCTTTGCCTTTGATCTCCGCGTCATCGCTGTGGTCGGCGGGCGGGCGGGCGGGCGGGCGGGCCGCCCGCCCGCCCGCCCCGCGCGCGCGGTACTGCGCGCGCGCGGCGGTTTCGTACTCACTCAGGGACTCGGCGTACCCGAACACCTCCTCCGGCGTCTTGAATTCCAGGCCCAGCCCAGCCGCAAACACGGAGTCCGAGTCCGCGAAATCGGGTTCAGCCGGGTTGGCGGTGTTCTGGCCGACGCCCCGCCCCGCGGCGTCCCCGCAGAAGAAGGAGGTGGAGACATCGACGGGCGGCGCAGCGGGCGGGCGGGTGACAGACGCGTAAAACTTGAACATGCCCGGACCCGGCTTGCGATACTCACACCCGTCCTTCTCGGTGGCCGTGCAGTAGATGACGGTTACCGGGACGGACGGGGCCAGGGCCGCGATGGCGGCGTCGGCGCGGGCGGTCACCTTGGCGGCGGTTTTGCCGGTGTGGGCGGTCCGTACGCCCCCCTCGTTGCTGTTGTTGAGGGGGGGGGGGGAAGACGGGAGAGAGGACGTGTGAGAGTGTTGGACATCGGGGATAGGGAGCGTACGTGCGTCGCGTCTTAGACAAGGGCACAGGAGAGGACGGCCGTCCACGGTGGCGTGGGTGCTAGGCGGTCACAGCTTATCATATGCCAAAGCACACGTGCACGCTTTTAGAATGCTCTTCCTCCCCAACCCGTTTTCTCTCTCACCCCAGGACGCAGATCTCAAACCCCTCTTCCACGAGCGCAGCCAGCTTTTCAGGAACGTTGGCATTGAAGTACCGCCAGTCGTCCGCGTTGGCGGGGCCCCAGGCGACCGGCCGGGTGGTGGTCGTCAGGAGCAGGGTGCCGTCCTGCGGGTTGGAGAAGGGGTTGGGGTCATGGGGTGACGGCTTCTTTGGTACAGGCCGCCTTCGTTTCTTTGGGCCGCCCACGCCTATTTTTTTTACTCACCAGGTCGAAGGCCGCCACCTTGCCGGAGTAGGCGGGCTCGCCGTAGCGCCTATGTGAGGAGGGAGGCAGGGTTTGAGTAAGAAGGTGGGCGCGACGTGCGCGCACGCGCGCGCGTTTGCATGCCTCTTCGCGTGCCTCAATGGCCAGCCTTGCGCACAACAAGCGATGCAAGCGGGGCCGTTTGCCAGCCCAACCCACGGATCTCCCAAACTTTTAGCCCACGCTCGGGAAGGACCACCCGCTCCTCTACCCGCCTGGCACAACCGAGGGCCTGGCGGTGGACGGAAGCAGCCGACGCAGGGGCTCAAAAAAAGGCAGTTAAAAAAAGGGAAACATGCGCACACTCATATATATATATGTAAAACGCACTTCCACATCACAAACGGAACGCCGTCGTTGTGCATGGACACCCAGTCATCCTGGACGAGGACACCCGGCCCGGGTTGGGAGAAGGTGGCGGCCGGGGCTTTCTTGGCTTTCTTGGCCTTCTTCTTCGGGCGGGGAGAGGCTTCTTCGCCTCCCGGGGAGAAGGGCGGGTCAGCCGGGTCGGCGTAATCCTCGTCGGACGAGGCGCGTTTGATCGCCTTGGAGGAGCGCTTGGGCGGCATGGCGGGGCGGTGGAGGAAGGGGCGGGAGCGGCGGGTGAACGAGGCAGCCGGGCGGCGGCCGGAGGGATGAGGGTGTGAGGGTTTTTTCTTTTGCTCTCTTTTTCCCTGAAGGTGCGCGCGGTGTCGCTCGCCCTTTTACAAAATACAGCAACATGTCAAGCGAACGCCAGCGCGCCCGTCCCCTCCTTGGCCGGCGCGGGCGGCGGCTTGGGCGCGTGCGCCTCCGCGATGTCGCCCGTGTCCATGAACTCTTGGATCCACGCCAGTGAACTCTGGGAAATGATGAGAGATCGGGATGGATGGTGGAGAGGGTTGGTAGGTTTGGGAGGGAGGGAGGGGCGCATTTCGTTTTTATCTCCCACGCACACACGCGCCGCTTCGGTGGCGGCCGGGCACGGCGGGCGTGTGTCTCCCAGGCAGCCGCGGCAACCCCCACACATCATCATCATTTCTCATCTCCCGCTCACCTTGCCGATCCCCTTCAACGCTTTCAGCGCCTTCACGTCGGTCGCCGCTTCGTCCAGGCCCTCCAGGATGGCCGCCGCCTTCTTGACCGCGTTCTTCCGGAAGCCCTCGCTGTTGTCCGCAATCTGGTGGAACAGAGAGACGAGGAGCGCGTTCGGGCCGGTCCCGCCGACGCCCGCGCCTCCGCCGCCCTCGCCTTTGACCCCCGCCCCGTCGCCGTTGCCGGCCGCCGCGCGCGCGCTGTACTCATCTGGGGTCTCGGCGTGCCCAAACACCTCCTCCGGAGTCTTGAATTCCAGGCCCACCCCCGCCGCAAACTCGGAGTCCGAGTCCGCGAAATCGGGTTCAGCCGGGTTGGCGGTGTTCTGGCCGACGCCCCGCCCCGCGGCGTCCCCGCAGAAGAAGGAGGTGGAGACATCGACGGGCGGCGCAGCGGGCGGGCGGGTGACAGACGCGTAAAAGTCAAACATGCCCGGACCCGGCTTGCGATGCGCACACGCGTCACTCTTGGTGGCCGTGCAGTAGATGACGGTCACCGGGACGGACGGGGCCAGGGCCGCGATGGCGGCGTCGGCGCGGGCGGTCACCTTCGCGGCGGCCTTGCCAGCATGGGCAGACCGGACGCTCCCCTGGTTGCTGTTGTGGGGGTGATGGGGGGGGGAGAAGAAGGGGAGTGTCGCCCATCGGCAATAGAGACCGGGCGTGCGTCGCGAATAAGACAAGGGCACAGGAGAGGGCGGCCGGCCGTGTTGCGTGTGTGCAAGCGGCCACAGCCTTACAAGCGCACGTGCAAGTTTGTAGCGCGCTCTTCTTTCCCCAACCTCAGACCGTCCCTTACCTCAGCACGCAGATCTCAAAACCTTCCTCCACCAGCGCCGCCAGCTTGCCAGGCACGCTGGCATTGAAGTACCGCCAGTCGTCCGCGTTGGCGGGGCCCCAGCCGGCCTTCAGGGTGGTGGTCGTCAGGAGCAGGGTGCCGTCCTGCGAAAAAGTTGGAAGGAGAGGGGGTTGGGTCATGAGGGGGCGGCTTCTCTCGTACAGGCCCCGCCTTTGTTTCTTTGGCATCTTTGTTTCCTCACCAGGTCGAAGGCCGCCACCTTGCCGGAGTAGGCGGGCTCGCCGTAGCGCCTATGTGAGGAGGGAGGCAGGGTTTGAGAGAGAGATCGTGGTCGCGACGGGAGAGAGAATGTCCGCGTGCCTCTTCGGCCAGGGGCCTCGCGCACAACAAGCGATGCAAGCGGGGCCGTTTGCCAGCCCAACCCACGGATCTCCCAAACGTTTGGCCCACGGTCGGGGTGGACCACCCACACCTCTACCCTCCTGGCTACAGCCGAGGGCCTGGCGATGGGTGGACGAAGCCGAAACAGGGGCTCCAAAAAAGGCACATGCGCACAAACTCGTAAAAAAAAAAAACCACACGCACTTCCACATCACAAACGGAACGCCGTCGTTGTGCATGGACACCCAGCCATCCTGGACCAGGTCACCTGACCCGGGTTGGGAGGAGGTGGCGGCCGGGGCTTTCTTGGCTTTCTTGGCCTTCGCGCGGGGAGAGGGTGCCTCGCCGTGCGGGGGGAAGGGCGGGTCGGCCAGGTCGGCGTAATCCTCGTCGGACGAGGCGCCGGCGAGCGCCTTGGAGAGGCGCTTGGGCGGCATAGCGGGGCGGTGGAGTAGAGGGCGGGAGGGGCGGGTGAACGAGGCGGCCGGGCGGAAGGGGGTGAACAAGGCGGCCGGGCGGAGGGGCATATGAGTGGTGGTATGAGGGGGTCAGGTTTCTTTTCTCTCCTCTTTCTCCCCAGGCGCACGGTGCGCGGTGCTGCGCTCTCCGCTCGCCCACGCACACACACAAAACACACGCTCCGCTCGTTCTAACACACAGCAACATTCGCACACACGCACGCGCACACACGCGCTCCTCCCCCCCCCTCCTCCTCCTCATCACCCCTCAATCCTGTGCGGCCCCGCCAAAGCGGGTGGGCGTGTCCACACTCCCCAACAACCAGACCCCGCTGCCGACTGTGATGGCGAGGATGGTGAAAAGGAGCGCGCCCTCCAACAGCTTGACCTGGGTCTGGCAGCGGGCGTCGCACTCGGTCTTGCGGGAGGACTTGGGTGAGAAGGAGAGAGAGACAGGACGGTGAGCGTGAGACAGAATAATGGAGGGGCGTGATGTCGAGGTTGAGAGTTTTTTTTTTGGCCGATGAGGAGAGCGAACGCGCGCGCCGTCTCCACTTTCCTTCTGTCTTACCTGGGCCGCGACCACCTGGAGGGCAACCAGGGCCAGCGTACCCGCCAGGACGCGGCGACGGAGAGACAGCGACGGCGTCATCGTGCGTTCGTGTTGAAGCGAAACGAAGGAGTGAGAGGTGAGGGAGATGCCCATTGTTTTTTTTTTATTTGCACTGATGCTGCGGAGCCTCACACGGCTGCGCCCGGCCGTCTGGCCTGGCGTTAGCAGGCGACGCATCTCATCCAGCGCCGCGTCGACCAGCGGTGACGAGGCGCTACCGCCTTCCCCTCAGAATCACCTCCCCTACCCGCGCGCTGCGGTCGCGGCCGTTGCCCTCCGCCCCTCCCCAGCCGGCCCGCAAGTCTTGGTCGTCAGGCGGGCCCGCCCACCCCACGCCGGCTCCTGGAGCTTCCCAGGCGGGTCGTTGGAGCTGGGTGAGACGGTGGTGGAGGGCGCCGGGCGGGAGCTCTTCGAGGAGTGCGGCGTGCGCTTCCAAAGGGGCACCGGGTTGCAGCCTGAGAGCACCGCCGCCTCCGCCCTGCCCTCCCTCGCCTCGGCCGGCCCGACGCCCTTCACCGCCTCCGACGCCATCGAGGCCGACCCGGCCACCGGCGCCTACCGCTTCCACTACGCCATCATTCAAGTGGCGGGCCTGGTAAATTTCGAAAATGGTACAACGGATCCAGTCCCGGGTGATGATGCGGCCGCGGTCGGGTGGGTGGATTTGGCGGCGCTGGCGGCAGGAGGCGGGGCGGGGTGTGCGCCGGAGCTGGGAGGGGTGTTTACTCCGGGGTGTGCAGGGGTGGCCCGGGAGGCGGCGGCCCGGTTCGGGGCGGAACTCGCAGAGTGAGGGAGGGGAGTGAGAGAGGGGCGGGTTGAGAGTGAAGGGGTGCTGGAAATGTTTTTGTTTACCAGCCACTTTGTTCACACCTCTCCTCCGATTGGGGGCGTCGGGGTGAGGGAGGAAGCGTGGAGACGCTAGCGTTGGCGGCGTGCTGCCTCAAATGCCTCTCGACCCCAACAATAAAAAAGAGACAACACAAATAATCAGCTCTCAACATCATGCCTTAGTGGCCGCTCCGCTCTCCACCACCACCCCGCTGCCCCGCCGCGCAAAGGGGAGCACGTTGCTCACCGCCGCCGTCTCGCCCTCGCCCCCGCCCTTCACATCAAACACCAGCGCGGCCGGGCGGGCGGCCGCCTCGGCCCGGGCCCAGGCCAGGAAGTTGGTGACGAGGCCCCGCGCGCCCGCGGTCGCGACTGGGGTGGGGGTGAGGAGGGCGCTCGAAGTGGCCGGGCGGAGCGCGACACGGACCGCCCCGTCCCGGTCAAAGCGCAGGGCGACCGAGACGGGGTCGGCAGGCTCAGCAGGAGGAGGCGTCGGGAGGAGGGGGGGGAACACACCCCCACCCCGCGCCAGCCCATCCACCCACGCAACGAGCGCGGCGGCCGCCCGCCGAATGGTCACCGCGCGCCCATGCCCCGCGCTCCCGTCCCCGTCCCCGCGCCCGCACAGCGCGTCAAACACCCGGTTCAACAGGGCCCCCGCATCCAGGAACTCGGCGTGGCCGGCGCCCGGGAGCAGGGCGAGCCAGGAGCCGGGGCCCGCGGCCGGCCACAGCGTGGCGAGGGTCGATGACTCCGCAGGGTTGCAAGCGCCGACCACGCCCGCCGCCGCGCAGCCGACGGGGACCCTGCCGCCCAGGGCGCGGGCGGCGGAGGGGTAGGCCGGGGATTCGGGGGCGAAGCGGGTGTTGTCAATGGCGTCCAGGAGGAAGGCGCCGGCCACGGGCGGCGGGAGGGGAATGGGTGGGGGAGGAGGGGCGGTGGTCGAGGTGGTGTTTTGGCCGACTCGCCGGCCGCGGTCGCCGCCGCCGCCACCACCCTCCGCTGCCTCTGCGGACGCCAGGGCCTGCGCATACGCGTCCAGGGCCCGCCCCGCACCCGCCGCGTGCAAGGCCGCCAGCTTGCCGCCCCGGGAGTGGCCCGCACAGAAGAGCGTGTCTGAGAGGGGGTCAGACGCGGGGGCGGCCGCCTTAGCCCAGGCGACCGCGTCGGCCAGCCAGGCCAGCTCCATAGCGTCGGGGGGCATGGCCAAGGGGCGTACGTCGTACTGGAGCGTTGCGAAGCCCCAGGAGGCGAGGTGGGTCGCGTAAGGGCGGTAGAAGGAGGCGCGTGCCTTGGCGAGAGGCGGAGGATGGGAGGGGGTTGAGAGATGATGGGACAGCGGTGAGTTTTTTTTTTTTTTGTCTCTCCCTTTCAGCGCGTGGCTGGCATCGACTTCCCCTCATCCTACTGCTCTGGCGTGTGCCCAGTCACCTCAGCTAGCGGCTGAGCGTAGACCCTGATCCTGGAATATCGGCAAAGCCATCGAAAGCGACTTCTCGATTGCAATGGAAACCGCACACTCCCCGCTCTCCTCCTCACCTGGAACCCGTTGAAGAAGGCGACGACAGGCCAGGGTGGGGCCCGCCTGCCGTCGTCACTGGCCCCACCAGGCAACGTCAGCGTCATGGAGAGCCTTTCCCCGGTGTTGGTGGTGCGTAGCGAGCCGCGTACCACGGTGGGGCCGGCCGTGCAGGGGCCGGCCGCCTCGTAGGCAGGTTCGGGCGGTGGTGTTTGTGCACTCGCACGCACGGACGGCGACGCCATGGCTGTTGCCGCTGCGCTGACACCCCGGCGCCGGGCGGCAGAGGAGGACAGGGAGGTAGCGGCGATGACAAGCAGCAGGGCTACGCGCGCAGCCATTTGGTGTGAAGAGAGAGGAGAAGAGGCCAGCAGGCCAGCCGAGAACGCGACTCTGAGACAGACCCACACCTTTCAACCCCGCTCTTCACATCATTTCCTCCGGCCCACCGAAAAGACAACCTTTTTCCTTCCGGAGCCCGCCTCCTCTCTTCACACCTCCTCCCCTCCGCATGTCCTCCACCCGATACGAGGTCGGCCGCTACGACTATACCTGCAGCGTGGAGGTGAGTGAAAAGGGGGCGGGAGAGAGTGAGAGGAGACGAAGGGGGAGAGAAAGAGAAAGGCGCGCGCAGCTCTCTCCCTCAAAGCACCAGCCAGCCGCTTTCTGGCCTCCACCACTCGCTCCCTCATTCAGGCCGTCGACGGCGTACCGCCCGGGTATGACTGCGTACGGGTGGCCTGGACCCGCCCGCGCCGCCACCGGGCGGCGAGCGGGCCGCTGGCAGTGGAACAGGGTAAGGCTGGGGGAGAGAGGAGGGGCAGGGGGTGCGCGCGCGCGCGCAGCGCGCCTCTCTTCAGCCAACCACTTTCTCAAATGTCTTCTCATCTCTCTCTCTCTCTCCACAGGCTACGCCGCGTCTGCCCACGCCGGCGACGCCCCGACCGCCTTCCCCCCCACCAGCACGCTGACCTTTAAGGGCGTCCGGGTTTGGGCGTCCCCGGCGGGCGCCCTGCTGGCCAAGCCGTCCTTACTGTCCGTCGAGGCCGCGCCTGGAGGGGGCGGCCACGGCGGCGGCGGCGCGCACGCTGCCCACCGCCCGCCCTCTCACCTCCTTGGCACGGCGACGCTGGACCTGGCAAAATTGGTGGGCCCGCTCCGCCTGGGCTGGCCCCAGCGCCTGTCGCTGGAGGTCGTCCTCGGCGCGGGCGTGCCACGGGCGCCCCGGGGCGGGGCGGCGCCGCGCGTGCGGTGCACTGTGGCCGCCCGCCCGTCGACCGCCGTGCTCGCGGCGGCGGGCTCCAACGGCGTCCTGGGTGGGGGCACGCTGTTGGGCTTACTGACGGGTGGGGGTGATGGTGGCGGTGGCGGCGGCGGCGGCGGCGGTGGCGGCGGCGGCGCCCCCCTGGCGACCGCCGTCTCCCTGCCGGCCTGCCTCTCGCCGCTGGTGGTGGCCGGGCCGGCCACCCTCCCGCCCTCGCCCTCGCCCTCGCCCTCCCGCCCGACCTCGCCCCTGGCGGCCGCCGCGGCCGCCGCGGCCCGCCTCTTATCCCCTGCTTCACCACTCGCCCTACCCCCAGACTCGCCGGGGGCGTTCGCACAGGCCGCCGCCTGGGGCGCGACCGCGGCCGCGGTGGCGGAGAATGAGGCGAGCAGTGCAGCTGCAGGGGCGGTGGACGGTGGAGGGGAGGGCGGGGCGGCAACGGCGGCCGGCGCGCAGACGGCGGCCGCCGTGGCTGCCTCTCTGCGCCGCCCGTCCGCGCCTGCGGCCTTGGCGTCGCCCGCGGAGGAAGCCCAAGAAGCGGTGGCGGCCGCCGCGGCGGCGGCGGTGGCGGCTGCAGCAGTCGCGGCGGGCGCGGCTGGTGGTGGGGAGAGCCCGCCGCCCGAACGCGCCAGCCTGGGTGGCGGCTCGGACGCCGCGACCGCGGGTGGAGGTGTCAGTGTTGGTGGAGAGGAGGTGGGCGGGGAGTCCTGCCCTCCCCCACCAAAGAAAAAAAAAGCCCGCCCGGCGCCGGCCAAGGATGGTGGGGAGGGGGCGAGGGTTGGGGAGGGGGTTGGTGAGGCCGACCCGGCCGACGCCTCCGCCGGCGCCGCACCACCCCACCGCCCGCGCACCATCTCCTCCACCGTCTTCCCGGATGAGGAGGAGGACGAGGAAGGCGGAGCCTTGGCGGCCGCCCTGGCGGCTGTGGCGGCGGGCGAGGCGGCGGGGGCAGCCGATGGCACGCTCCCTGTCTCGCCCCTGTCCTCCTCCTCCCCCTCCTCCGATTTCATGGCCCGCCTGGCTGCCGTGGAAGCGGCTGCGGCCGCCCGCGTCCAAGCTGCCGAAGCCCGGGCAGCTGCGGCCGTGGTGGCGGCGGACGCGCGGGCGGCGGCGGCTGTGGCGGCGGCGGAGGTCAAAGGAGACGAAGTGGAAGCCGCGGCGGAGGGGCGGGCTGTGGAGGCGGAGGGGCGGGCGGCGGCAGCGGCAGCGGCCGCGGGCGCGGCCTCAGAGCGGGCAGCGAACGCGGAAGTAGACGCACGCACTGCCCGCGCCCGGGCTGCCGCGGCGGAGGCGGCCACCACGGCCGCCCAGGCCCGGGCGGATGAGGCGGGTGCCCGGGCGGCCGCCGCGGCCGCACGCGCGGCGGCGGCTGCAGAGGACGCCCTCAAGGCCCTAACCTCCACAGCCGCCCGCCAAAGCCGCACCGTCTCCATCCGGGCCAGTGAGCTGGAACGTGAGCTGGCCGGCGCCCGGATGCGGGCGGAGGCCCTGGACGGCGACCGAGCTCGGCTGGAGGCGGAAGCGCGGGCGGGGGCTGTCCACGCCCTGGTGGCCCGGGTGGTGGGCAAGGTCGCGGCGGCGGCGGCCGGGGAGGCTAAATCGTCGGCCGGTGCTGGTCCATCGCCCGCACTCATCGCCTTGCTCACCATAGCCCGCGCGGACGCGGCCCGGCTGACCCTGTCACTCAAGGCCGCGGAGCGGCGGGCGGCGGCCGCGAGCGCGCGCGCAGACGCGGCGGCGGGCGAGGCCGTGGCGGCCAAAGCAGCGGCCGCGGAGGCGCAGGCCTCCTTGGAGATGACCATCAACCAGCTGGTCGTAACCAAGCTGGCACTGGCGGAGGAGAGCGAGGCCCGGATGCGGTTGGATCACGGCCGGAAAAAAAAAATGGAAGGTGGTGTGTGAGAAAAAAAGCCTGTTTTTCATTCCACACACACCTCTTCTGCGCACACCACGCGACCCATAGAGCACGTAGGCCCGCACCTCCCACCCACCAGCTGTCTA
>Ga0315274_10006507_pt1 | contig 17010 bp, 10 predicted proteins | sample YL17G02_20_MG_FD_203700 | JGI IMG/M metagenome (GOLD analysis project Ga0315274, IMG submission 203700) | Sediment microbial communities from Yellowstone Lake, YNP, Wyoming, USA - YL17G02_20 | ecosystem: Environmental > Aquatic > Freshwater > Lake > Sediment | place: USA: Wyoming | collected...
CTGAAAGGGCAACCGGTGCGGGTGGGCCGCTATTGCCACCTGGCGGACAGTTATCACATTTACGGCTCCTACTTCCGCGAGTTCGAGGGCCGCTTTCTGGGGATGCTCCAGAAGCGCTCGTTCGAGCAACGCACCATGCGCTACGCCGACGTGCGCGACATGATGGAAGAAGCGCGTCCGATGATCCTGGAAAAGGCCCGGAAGATGGGGGAGCCGTGAAGGCCAGAGGCCGGCTGGAGCCCCAGCCTTGCGCCTCCAATGAAGCCAAGTAATCGCCCGAGCCGCTCCACCATCAGGATTGGCCAATGGCATTTGGCCATCGACCGGGGCTGGCCAGGCATGCCACCCACCCGTCTCGGCCGGGAATGGTCTCGGCGGCAATCGACAAACCGGGCAAAGGCCCGGAGTGACACCGTAGCACACCTCCCACAGTCGCGAACTGTACCCCAGCGCTCCCGGCCAGTTTGAGGAAAGCATCAAAGAGCTCGCGACAGACGATCCCTTCGACTTCCGCATGGATCGCAAGCACGTTGAGCCGGTCGGGTTTGAGGCGTGACAGCAGGAAGTCGTTGTAGTTGGCGGTGTCGATTCCGTTGCGACCTGTCACCTCGTCATACGTCGGCAGGGTCGTCGGTATCTGGGGTTGCGCGAGTTCCCGGCCTTGGACGACCGGACGGAAGATCTGATCGCCCCGGCAGTCGGAGTTGAACGCGAACGGGAACGCCAGTTTTTCCAGCAGGACCGGCTCCGTGCACTGCCAGGCCGGGGCAGCGGAGCAGGTCGGAGGCCGGCCGATGATGTCAGTGAGTTGGTCCACGCCACGCTGGAGTTCGAGGCGAATCTCAGGGCGGCCCCACTTCCCCACCCCGGTCTGCCAGGCGTGGTGATCCCAGGCGTGCAGTCCGATCTCGTGATCCGCGTCCGCGGTCGCGCGGATAACGTGCCTGAGCTGTCGGCCGATCACCGGTCCGGGTCGCAATACACCCCGGAAGAGGATGTCCCACCCATACAGGCTGGCCGCTCGGGTGCGCAGCATCTTGAGCAGAAACGCGGGTCGAACCAGACGCCGCAAGTGACGGCCCATGTTATCGGGACCGACGGAGAAAAAGAACGTGGCCTTGATGCCATGCCGCGCCAGGAGCTCACACAGCTTGGGGACGCCGAGCTTGGTGCCCCGGAAAGTATCGACGTCGATGCGCAGGCCGACTTGCATCAACAGTTGAATTCGCCGCACTGGACGGCCTGGCGCAGGAAGAAGTCGAGCGTACGTTCCACCGACTGCTCCAGGCCCACGACGGGTTTCCAGCCGAGCAGGCGCCGGGCGTTACGGATACTCGGCCGGCGGTGCTGAACGTCCTGGTAGCCGGCGCCGTAGTAGGCCCCGCTTTCGACTTCCTGGAAACCGGCGAACGGCGGGAAGCGCTTTCGGAACGGATGCTGGTCGAACATGGCCACCAGCATTTCGGAGAGTTCGCGGATGCTGGCTTCGTTATCCGGGTTGCCGATGTTGATGATCTGGCTGTCGCAGTTTCCCCGGCGGTCTTCGATGATGCGGAAGAGGCAATCGACGCCTTCGCTCACGTCGGTAAAGCAGCGTTTCTGCTGGCCGCCGTCGATGAGCTGGATCGGGGCGCCTTGGACCAGGTTCAGGATGAGCTGGGTGATGGCCCGCGAACTGCCGATGCGGGCGGAGGTGAGACTGTCGAGCTTGGGCCCGATCCAGTTGAACGGCCGGAACAGGGTGAACCGCAGGCCGCGTTGGGCGCCGTAGGCCCAGATGACGCGATCGAGCAATTGCTTGATACAGGAGTAAATCCAGCGTTGCATGCGGATGGGGCCGAGCACGAGCCGGGAGGTGTCTTCGTTGAACTCCGGCTCGTCGCACATGCCGTACACCTCCGACGTGGACGGGAAGATGAGCCGCTTGCCGTACTTCACGCAGTAGCGGATGACACGCAGATTCTCCTCGAAATCCAGTTCAAACACGCCCAGCGGGTTGCGCGTGTATTCGATGGGCGTGGCGATGGCCACCAGCGGCACGACGATGTCGCATTTGCGCACGTGATACTCGATCCATTCGCGGTGGATGGATATGTCCCCTTCATCGAAATGGAACCCCGGCTGGCTGGTCAGGTGACTGATGTAGTTCGAGCGCAGGTCCATGCCGTGCACCTCGTAATTGGGGCTTTGCAGCAATCGTTCGCCCAGCGCGCTGCCAATGAAACCGTTGACCCCAAGAATCAGCACCTGCTTCTTGCGCGTGGCTTCGACGCGGCTGCTGGCGCGCGGTCCGAAGGCCATGCCTTCCCGGATATTCAGCTCGGAGGCCAACTGGCCGCCGCTGACGTAAACGCCGCGCTCCGTTTGGCCGAAGTCCACGCGGATGGCGCCTTGCCCGCAGGCGACGACCAGGGGTGAGGTTGAGAGGACGGAACCGGGGTTTGTGCCCGCGGTGTTGGGCAAGACCGTGACGCTCCAGAACAGGCACTTGCGCTCACCGATATAGCTGAACGCGCCGGGATACGGCCGGGTGACGGCGCGGACCAGGTTACGCACCCGTTGGGCCGTCTGCTCCCAGCGGACCTCGCCGTCGGCCGGCTTGCGGCCGCCGAAGCAGGAGGCCTTGGCTGGATCTTGCGGGATGCGTGGCGCCGTGCCGCTCCGGATCGCGGGCAGGATCTCGCCGAGCATGGCGGTGGCCGCGGCGGCGGCTTTCTGATGCAGCGTGAACGCAGTGTCCTGCTCATCGATCAGAACTCGCTGCTGCGCGACAATGTCGCCGTCGTCCGGGTGCGGCGTCATCTGGTGGAGCGTGACGCCGGTTTCCGTTTCGCCGTTGACCAAGACCCAGTTGAGCGGGCACCGCCCGCGATAGGCCGGCAGCAACGAGCCGTGCAGGTTCAGGCAGCCGGCCGGAGGGATCTTCAGGATCTCGGGCTTGATCAACTGGCGGTAGTAAAAGGAGAAGAGGATATCCGGCTTGAGCGCCGCGATTCGGTTCACCCAGAGCGGGTGGTTGATGTTCTCCGGCGCGTACACCGGCAAGCCGTGTCGCGCGGCCAGCTCGGCCACCGAGTCGAACCAAATATTCTCTGCCGGGTCGTCCAGGTGCGTGAATACCCCTGCGATCTGGAACCCGTGTTTGAGCAGGGCCTCAATGCCCCGGCAGCCGATGTTGTGATAAGCGAGGACGACAGTCTTCATGGTGGCTCGACCGGGGGCGCGGATCGCCCGGTCACCTTATCGACGAAGTATCGCGGTCGGGCGCGGACATCGTGGTACATGCGGCCCAGGTATTCGCCCAGCAGGCCCATGCCGATGAACTGCGCCCCGACAAAGATGAACAAAACCGCGAAGAGAGTGAACACACCCTGCACCGCCCATTCCGCGCCATAGACCAGCCGCATCACCAGCAGGAACAGGCCGAAGCCCACGCCGGCCAGCGAAACCGCCGTGCCCAGCAGGCTGAGCACACGCAAGGGGAAGGTGGTCATGCTGGTCAACAGATCGAACTGGAGATTCACCAGCTTCCACAGGCTGTACTTGGAGGCGCCGGCGGTGCGCTCCACATGGCGCACCTCGAGCTCCGTCGTGCGGCGGGCGAAGCTGTTGGCCAGAATCGGGATGAAGGTGCTGCGTTCGTGGCATTGGAGCATGGCTTTGACGATGTCCCGACGATAGGCGCGGAGCATGCAACCGTAGTCGTGCATCAGCACGCCGGTGGATTTTTGCACCACCCGGTTGACGATAGCCGAGGACAGCTTACGGAACAAGCTGTCCTGCCGATCCCTGCGCACCGTGCCCACGACGTCGAAGCCTTCCGCCATCCTGGCGACCAGACCGGGTATTTCCTCCGGCGGATTCTGCAAGTCCGCGTCCAGAGTCACCACGATCTCTCCGCGGCTGTGCTCGAATCCGGCCATGACGGCGGCGTGCTGGCCGTAGTTACGGTTGAGCAGCACGCCGACGACCTGGTTGGGATGTTGAGCGGAAGCCTCTTCGATGCGCCGGCGCGAGCAGTCAGAACTGCCGTCGTCCACCAGGATGATCTCGAAGGCGAGCCGGGTCGCGGCGCACGCGGCCAGGCAGCGTCCAATTACCTCCGGCAAGGTCGCTTCTTCGTTGAAGACGGGAATGACGACCGAGAGCCGAGGCGAATCGCCGGTGCGCGGGACGCTCATGCGGCCAACACCTCCTTGATGGCTCCCACCACGTCGGCGACATCCTCCTCGGTCAGGTCCGGGAACAACGGCAGCGAGCAGAGTCGCGCCGAGTTCCATTCGGTGTGCGGCAAGGGCCGGATCCGGGACTCGGGACGCTGGCGGTAGTAATGCTGCGTATGCACGGCGCGGAAGTGGAGGCCAGTGCCGATGTTCCGCTGTTTGAGTTCCGCCATGAAGCGGTCCCGGCTCATTCCGGCGCGGTCCACGTCCAGCCGCACGATGAACAAGTGCCACGCGTGTTCCATGACGTAGTCCGGATCGGCCAAGGGCAGGACTTCATCGATCCCGGCGAGCTTTTCCCGGTACAACATGGCCCAGTGCCTTCGGCGTCGATTCATCTCGTCGAGCCGTTTCAACTGCGCGAGCCCAAGCGCGGCCGCAATATCCGTAAGGTTGTACTTGAAGCCCGGTTCCAGGACCTCGGCTTGAGGCGAGCGGCCCTGCGCCGTGCGCTCGTACGCCTCTACCCCCAGGCCGTGGAATTTCAGACGGCGCACGCGGTCGGCCAGTTCGGCGTCATCGGTGCAAAACATACCACCTTCGCCCGTGGTCATGTTCTTGATCGGATGGAAGGAGAAGATCGACGTGCCGCGGTGTCCGACCAAATGGCCGTGATAGCGCGTGCCGGCGGCATGGGCTGCGTCCTCAAGCAGCCGGACCCCATGCCCTCCAGCCAGCCGGCGGATGGGATCGAGGTTTACGGGCGCACCAGCGAAATGCACCGGGATAATCAGCTTGGTACGCGGCGTGAGGCAGGGCTCGATCGTTTCCGCCGTGACCATCAGCGTGTCCCGGTCGATGTCCGCGAAGACCGGTGTGGCGCCTGCCAGTGTCACGAGGTTGACGGTCGAGACCCATGTCATGGAGGGTGTGATCACCTCATCTCCCGGACCGAGGCCCAGGGCGTGCAGGGCGAGGTGCATGGCGCCGGTGGCCGAAGCCAGCGCCACGGCGTGCGGGCACCCGACGTAAGCGCCAAAGCGCTCTTCAAACTGGGCCGCCTTCGGGCCGGTGGTAATCCAACCCGAGCGCAGCGTGTCCGCCACCCCCGCGATTTCTTCTTCGGCAATGGACGGTCGGCAAAACGGCAGGAATTCTCTGCGCATACACGGTCGCGGTTCCAGAGCATCAGCGATCGGCGTGATTGTCTCCACAGTTCCGCGGTGACTCGCAAGCATTAAGCGAAACTGAGGAAACCCTTGTGAAGGGGTGGGGACGTGCTTTAGGTTTTGGGCCGAAACGAGACGCCTGCCGAAGGCGGAAGTGCCTATGAACCGGAAACGACTCGCCGGCGCAGCGCTGTTCCTGCTGCTCTTCAGCGCCTGGATGATCCCCGGACTCGTGGGGCGGGATCCGTGGAAAGCCGATGAAGCTTACAGTTTCGGCTTGGTGCTGAACATCCTGGAAACGGGCGACTGCGTGGTCCCGACGCTGGGTGGGGAGCCGTTCATGGAGAAGCCGCCAATCTTCTACCTCACCGCGTCGGTGTTCGCTCGCCTCCTGTCGCCGCCGCTGGAGCTCCACGAAGCAGCGCGGGCGGCCTGCATGTTCTACGTGGCGGCGACGCTTCTTTGTCTGGGGCTCAGCAGCCGCGAGATCAACGGTCCCGGCACAGGCTGGCTGGCTGCGGTGCTCCTGCTGGGTTCGGAGGGATTGCTCCACACCGCGCACATGCTCATCACCGACCTCTCGCTGCTCGCTGGTTACGCGCTGGCGCTCTACGGGCTCTGTCTCAGCCGGCGAAAACCGTGCCTTGCGGGTGTGCTGTGCGGCACCGGCAGTGGCCTTGCCTTTCTCTCGAAAGGCTTGATCGGGCCGGGCTTTGTCGGGGTGACGATACTGTGCCTGCCGGCGTTGTTCCGAAGCTGGCGCTCGCGGAGTTACCTTGCGTTTCTGGGCTTCTGCCTTCTCGCGGCCCTGCCCTGGGTCACCATCTGGCCGACGGCGCTTTACCTGCGATCACCGCAGCTATTCAATGATTGGTTGTGGGACAACAATTTTGGTCGATTCCTGGGAACAAGCGGCTTGGGGCCCAGGAAGGATCCGCTGCATTTCCTGGGCGTGTTGCCGTATTTCGCCTGGCCCGTTTTGCCGCTGGCGCTCTGGACTCTTTATCGCGAGCGCAGATCGGCCGTGCGCGATCCGAACGTGCAGCTCCCGCTGCTCGCGGCGCTCGTGATCCTGGGCCTGCTGAGCCTGTCCGGCGAAGGCCGCGAGCTCTACGCGACTCCCATCCTGGCGCCGCTGGCCTTGCTGGCAACCCGCGCGGTCATCGCCTTCAGTCCCCGGTTCGTGCGGGTGACGAACACCGGGCTCTTCGCGTTGTTTACTTTGCTTGCGCTCGTGGCTTGGCTGGGCTGGCTGGCTCAGTTTAGCGGGCATCCTGGTTTTGTGCTCGAACGCATTCGTGCAACGGTGCCGGGTTTCATGCCGCACTTCGGCGGCTTTGCCTGCGCGACGGCGCTGGTGGCGACATTCGCCTGGGTTTGGCTGATCTTCCAGCACAGGCCTAAGGCCCAGGCGGTGCCGGTGCATTGGACGGCCGGCGTCGCACTGCTGTACTTGCTTGGCATGACCCTCTGGCTTCCGGCCACCAACAGCAACATGACCTATCGTCACGATTTCGCCGGTCTGCGGGATGTTCTGGGCTACAACCCCGGCGTCGTCGCGAGCACAGGTCTGGGCGAGCCCCAGCGGGCCATGCTGCATTACTATGCCGGGCTCAAGACGTTCCGCGAGAAGTCGCGCGAGCCGGTGGACTGTGACTGGAAATTGGTCCAAAGCGACAGCCGCGAACGCAACCCGCGGCAACCCCCCGGGCCAGGTTGGCGGATGGCTTGGGAGGGGCGACATCACCGGGAGTTGTTCCGGCTGTATCGCCGCGCTCCGACCGCGCCTGAACAAGCCAGGCAGGACCCTTAGCGGACCCCAGACCCCTGCGTTGGAGAAGGCACCCGACCCGGATTCGGTGTCACGGTGGTCGTGACCTCGTGCTTTTGGTCTGCCATGTAGGGCCAAGGCGGCGCCTGAGGCTTCGGAAGGCCCGGCGGTGGTGAGACACTGCTCGACAACGCAAAGGCGAAGCTCTAGGATGCGATAAATCCCGTAAAGGCCAGCGGAGTATGGGCCGGCGGCACAAGTGAGAGCGCCATGAATAGCGAGCCAACGAGGGTATTACTGGTTGGGAGAGATCCCCAGCTTCTTGACGTGTTCGCGACCGGCTCAGCGGCTGCCAGCGCCGGCGCTTTCGCCGTAGTGCTGTGTGAGCGGCTCGGCCAGGCGCCCGAATACCTGCGGGCAGATCGCTTTGATGCCGTGGTGCTGGACCTTGAGCTGTTGGGCGGCCAGGGTCTCGACGCGTTTGCGAGCTTCCATGCCAACGCCTCCGGGGTCCCGGTCGTCGTTCTGGCGGGTGAGAAGGAGGAGGAACTGGCCCGACAAGCCGTCGGCCGAGGGGCCAAAGACTACCTGTTGAAGAGCGAAGGCAACGCCCGGATGCTGCCGCGGGTCCTTCGCTATCTCCTCGATCACGAGCGAGCCGCGGAACAACTCCGTGAGCGTGAGGAATTCTTCTGGTTGATTTCCGAGGGGGTGACGGACCTGATCGCCGTGGTCGATGCGGAGGGCAGGCGGCTCTACAACAGCCCTTCTTATAAGGACCTGTTGGGCGATGTGCAGGCGCTGTGCGGGACCAATTCCTTCGCGGAGATCCACCCGGAGGATCGCGAGCGCATCGTGCGACTGTTCCGGGAGACGCTCGCTACCGGCATCGGCCATCGGTCGGAGTACCGGTTCCTGCTTAAAGACGGCACGATCCGGTTTATCGAATCGCAGGGGAGCGTGATCCGTGACCGGTCGGGGAAACCTTCCAAGATCCTGGTGGTCTCGCGGGATATGACCGCCCGCAAACACGCCGAGCAACTCCTGGCCACCGAACGCTATCTGCTTCGCACCCTCATTGACAACCTGCCGGACTACATCTACTTCAAGGACACGGAGAGCCGGTTTGTGATGAATAACCTGGCGCATGTGCAGGTCCTGGGCGCGTCAACCCCCGAGCAAGTGGTCGGCCAGACGGACTTCAATTATTTTCCACGGGAACTGGCGGAGCAGTACCGTGCCGACGAAAGGGTGGTGCTCGAGTCCGGACAAGCCCTGTGCAACCGCGAAGAACCGGTCGTGGATCCCGCCGGTAATGGGCGCTGGGTCTTGACGACCAAGGCGCCGTTGAAGGACAGCAGCGGAAAAATCTGGGGCCTGGTCGGTATGAGCCGCGACATTACCGAGCGCAAGCTGGCGGAGGAACGGCTGCGGCAGGCCAACGCGGAACTGGCCCAAAGCGAGGAAGCCCTGCGGAAGGCCTTGGAGCGACTCAAGGCTTCGCACGATGAACTGCAAGCCACCCAGCTCCAACTGATTCAGTCGGCGCGACTGGAATGCATCGGGACCCTGGCGGCCGGAGTGGCCCACGAAGTCAAGAACCCCCTGCAGATCATCCTCATGGGCCTTGCCTATCTGACCGACCACCTTCGCCCCGGCGACGAAAACCTGAGCCTCGCGTTGCACGATATGCAGGACGCGGTCAGACGGGCGGACTCGATTGTCCGTGAGCTGCTTCAATTGTCCGCTGCCACCCCGGTCGAGATGAAGGAACAGGATTTCAATGCGACAATCGAAAGGGCGCTGCGCCTGGTCAATTACGAGATGCAGGCCGCGCGCATCACTCTGGTGCGTGAGCTCTGTGCGGATTTGCCGCCGGTTCGGCTGGATTGGGGCAAGATGGAGCAGGTCCTCATCAATCTCCTCATCAATGCCCGCCAAGCCATGCCCGAGGGAGGGACGCTCACTGTCAGGACACGAATGGAGCATTGGCTCGGGCCGGCGCTGCGGGCCGAAGATTACGAGACCCAGTTCAGGCCCGGCGATCGGGTGGTGGTTGCGGAATTGCACAACACCGGGGTGGGCATCCCGGAGAAAGACCTGGCGAGAATCTTTGATCCCTTTTACACCACCAAACCGCTGGGTGTGGGCACGGGACTCGGATTGTCCGTGGTAAAGAAGATCATCGATCTGCACCGCGGGACCATCGAGATCAAGAATGCGACCGAAGGCGGGGTCCGGGTGACACTGCGCCTGAACGCCCAGCCCACCAAGCCGTAGTGGCCAGACAGCGGATTTCGACCGAGCTAAAAGGCCCGGAGCGTCGTGCGCGTAAAGCTGATCGCTTCGCGAATGCGCTTGTCATCAGCGCGGAACCGAGTGGCCAGGCTCTTGCAGATGGCCGTCAGGAAAAGGGTCGCGGTCGAAGGCGCTTTGGCGGCCAGTTGCTGGAAGGCGCGGACCGAGATCCGCAAGAGGACACTGTCCTGGTTGGCCACCACATCGGCAGCCCGCGGCCCCGGGTCGAACAGGGCAATCTCACCAAAGAAGTCGCCGGCGGACAGGGTGACCAGGATGGTTTCCTTGCCGTCGATCATCAACCGGACGCGCACTTCCCCTTCCAACACCACGAACATCGCGTCACCCGTCGTGCCTTGCCTGACTATTTCCGTCCACTGGCTGACCTTCTGCACCTCCGTGGACTGGACGAACTGCCCCAGTTGCTGGTCGGTCATGTCGGCCAGGATCTTGGCCCGCCGCAACATGCCGGGTTTTATGCCCGGCACCAACGGTGCGTAAGACGCCTCTGACGCCGGCGTCTGTGACGCTGGCTTGGCCTCGATGAAAGCCCTGAGCTCAGGCAGTTCGCCCGCTTTGTGCCAGGCATCGCGCTTCGCTGCGAAGACCCAGGTCCCGGGCGAGATCCGTTGTTCCCGGAGCCATTCCGCCAAAACGGGCAGCTCAATTGGCCCGTAAACGACGTCATCGATCGCCCAGATTCTGTAACCAGCCTGGTCACTCTCGTTGCCCACGACCGGACTCTTTACCCCATCAGCCGATGTGAATAAAGCAAAAAGCGAGTTCGACGCGCTTACCCCAGGAAGCGCAGGTCGGTCCGGGTCCGCCGGCCGGATTCGCTGTTTGTCTGGCAGATTGACAAGCAGTCGCTTGGCCTCATAGTAAACGGGTAATGACTTCCCTCCGACTGTTGCTGGTCTTGCCGCTGGTGGCCGGTGGAGTGGCCGGCCCTGAAGTCCGAGCCATGACGCGCATCCTGGATGCCAACACGCCGGCTCACCAAGCCGCCTTGCGATTCATGCGCGGCGTCAACCTGGGTAACTATCTCGAGTACGCGCCTGGCAACCCGGCGGCTAACCAGACTTACACGGTTAAGGATTTCGCCCTCATCCGCGCGGAAGGCTTTGACCATGTGCGCGTGCCGGTGGCCTGGCATCTCTATGCCGGGCCCGCCCCGGCCTTCACGCTATCCAATACCATATTCACCAGGGCCGATTTCATGGTGAACACAGCCCTGAGCAACCGCTTGGGCGTCCTGCTCAACCTCCATCAGTTCAACGACTTCATGGCGAACCCACAGGATTATCGCGACAAGTTCTATGCGATCTGGCGTCAGGTCGCCGCGCACTATTCAAATGCCCCGCCGACGGTAGCCTTCGAATTGTTGAACGAGCCCTCCGGCGCCGCCACTACGGCGGTGATGAATCAGATCTACCCGGAAGCGATCCGCCAGATTCGCCTGACCAATCCGGATCGGACCCTCATTGTTGGGCCAGGACAGTGGAACGGCATGGACGAACTCAAGATCGAGCCAAGCGCAGGCCTGGTCTTGCCCGACAATGACAGAAACCTGATCGTGGCGGTGCATTGTTACGACCCGTATTACTTCACGCACCAGGGCGCGGAATGGGCACTGCCCGACACCGCCACCACCGGCGTACTGTTCCCGGGGCCGCCTCCCACCCCCTTGCAGCCGGATGCCTCGATCACGCATTCATGGGTCCTGGATTGGTTCAGGCAATACAACACATTCCCCACGGCCAGCAACCCGAGTGGCCCGGCCGCTTTTACCGCGAAGATCCTGAATGTGCGGAAGTGGGCCGATTACTGGGGGCGCCCGGTGCACGTGGGTGAGTTTGGGTGCTACGAAAAGGCCGACGCCCAATCGCGGGTGAGATTCTACGCGGAAATCCGCAAGACCATGGACGAACTAGGTCTCGGGTGGGCGATGTGGGATTGGAAAGCCGGCTTTCACTACATCAAGAATAGCCAACCGGACCCGCCGGGTATGCGTGACGCCATATTCCCCCCCATCGAACTGTGGAGCTCAAGCAGCGGCTCAATCCAGTTTGACGCTGCCATGGGCAAAACCTATGTGGTCGAAAAGGCTTCTTCGCTCACGCCGCCCCTTTCGTGGCGCGCCCTCTCGACGCAGACCCTGGCGTCACCACATTTCCTGTACCAGGACCCTGAGCTGGCCACCAATGCGGCTGCGTTCTACCAGGTGCAGTGGATCAAGTGATCGTTCCCGCCCGCCAGCCAGTCCGTGAGCGCGCGTTCGCATGTGAATCCAATGGAAGGAAAGGGTGAACCATGAAGATTACGACAGCACTGACGCGGAGCTCCCACGCCGCCGCTCTCTTCCTGGCGGTGGCCTGCGAACCTTTGGCCTGGGCAGGAGGCGGCTGCCTGGAAATCCGGAATGGCTATTTTTGGGATCCCGTCGTCGGCGATTATTTCATCCCCCGCGGCGTGGCTTATCAAATCTGGAACCCGCCTGTCGGCGCAAACCAATCGCTCGACCAGGTGGACTACGACCTGGTGGAATTCAAAAAGCTGCGCGCCAATTCGGTCCGCGTCGAGATGACCTGGGGACAAGTCGAGATCGGCCCGGACCAATACGACTGGACCAAGCCGGACCACCTGGTCAGGAAAGCGGAGGAGCTGGGACTGAAGCTGTTCGTGATTATTGGTTACCAGTATCCGCCCGCCTGGTTTCCGGCCGAACGGCGGGGCATCAACAACCTGGGCCTGATCTCCGACGTGATCAACTATGAAGACCCCGAGGCGCGGGCGGTCTATCAGCGGTACATCGCGGCAGTCACTGCCCGGTACAAGAGCAGCCCCGCCATCGGGGCGTGGATCCTGGGCAATGAATATGCCTACTTCGACCTGTGGGAGGACCCCAATCTCTACCCGGTACACCGGTTCCTGGGTTACGATCCGATCTCCCAACAGAGCTTCCACCAGTACCTCCAGTCGCTCTACCACACCAATATCGCCGCCCTCAATGCCAACTGGCTGACCAGCTACGCCGATTTCGACGCCGTGCTCATGCCGCTGGAATACCCGGCCGATCGGCGCCTGCCGGCGTACCACGACCTCATCCAGTGGCGCAAACAAAGCATTGGCAGTTACGTCGCCCTCGGGGCCGTCGCCGCCAAACAGGCGGACCCCGACCATCTCCGCACTTATTCCATGGTGGGCGGGCTGTTCAATGGTCGCGACGCCAACTTTACCTGCGAGGATGCCAAGGCGATTGTAGCGTGCTGCGCCACGGCGGGGGCCCCGCTGGACTTTTGGTCCATCAACAACTATGCCTGGACATCGCTGGGCAGCGAGATGCGTTCCGCCAGTTTTGGGATCGGCAAATACCAGGCGCAATCGGGCCTCCCGGTCATGATCTCGGAGACCGGGCACAGCAGCACGGAGAACCTGTTCGACTACGACAACGCAACCGGCCATTCCTATGCGGGTGCGCGCCAGCCCAAGGCCCTGCCGAGCACGATGTGGGAATCCTTGCTTTCCGGGGCCATCGGGGTCCATTTCTTTACCTGGAACGATCGCAGTCAATTCACCCCCGCCTATTTTTACCGCGAGCGCGGCTTTGGCATCGTGCAGGAAAACCGGCAACCCAAGCAGCCCGTCTATGACAACATCGCGGCCATGTTCCGCCAGATGGACAATATCCGCCTCGATCATCTGCTCGGCGGCTCGAGTAATCCTCCCCCGGATATCCAGTATTTCTGGAGCACGAACGCCGACATGGTTTGGCCGCGGGCGAACCAGGAAAACGCCATGATCTGGGGCGCATTGCGGCGACTGGGCTTTCAGCCCGGGATCATCGACGACGAACAATTCGAGAGCGGGGCCGGCACCAAAGCACGCGCCTTGCTCCTCTCCCGCTGCTACCAGATGAACCCGCTCCACCTGCAACGCCTCGCCACGGAGGTCCTTCCCGCCGGCATCCATATCCACGCCGACGCCGACCTGCCCGGGCAGTTCGATGCTTACAGTCGAGCCAATCCCGACTGGGCCAGCTTGATGCGAACCATCTTCGGCGTTGACGTCACCCGCGCCAGCCTTGGTTTAGACCTCATCGTGACGAACGACTGTTACAGCCCCATCCACTTGCTCGGGGCGGCTACTCTCGGCTCCATTACCCCCAGCTACGCGGTGGACCTCAAGACCTGGAAACTGTGGCGAAATGTTGCCCCCATCTCGGCCACGGCCAAGGTCATCCTCACAGCTTTCGGCTTCCCAGTCTCCGATTCCGAACCCGGCTGCCCTTACCTGGATATGACACACTATCCCGCGCTCTTGACCCACTCCCCTGGTGCGGGCCAGGGCAAGACAGCGGTGAACCCGTTTGCCTTAGGCGATACTTACAACAAGAGCGGGACGGCGGCGGCACAATGGGACACTCGTTATGCCATCCTGCGCGCGATCTATCGCGATCATTTTGGCCTCCAGCCGGCCGTTGACCTTAGCGGGCCTGGCTCTGAACATGTCCTTTCGACTTACCGGCTCTGCGCCAACGGGAGCGTGCTCATCGCTTTGCTCAACGAAGACACCAATGCCGCCCGTCTCACCATTTCCGCCCCCAAGCTGCTGACGGGATGCAAGGTCGAAGACCTGTCCTTGGGCGGAGTATTGACGCAGAACTCAAACGGCACTCTGACCTACACCAACCAGGGGGATGATTGTGTCGTGTTGTACGCCTACAAATCCGACGGCCAGCACGACAATTCGCTGGCCAACCCGAACCCAAACAAGCTCTGGTTCCAGGCCGCCCCTCTGGCCGTTTGGCCTACTGGCTTCCCCTATAGCGTCAGCGTCGGTTACGATGCCCAAGACACTAACCTCGCCCTCACGGTGACCTTGGAGCAGACCTGGCCTCGCCCGGCGGTTTGTAGCCAGTCGAGTTCCGCTGCGATCGCAGGGCAGGGCACCCTGGTGGTGCAGGTGCCAGTGCCGGACGCTGACGCGCATAACCCGGATTACCTCTCTTCCCGTGAAGGCGGGCAGTACGTCCTTCATGCCTCGCTCGGGCAGGCGGGTGTGCCCGTTAGCGATGTGTACCTGCCGATTCGCCTTCTGTTCGGCGTCTATCCGATCCAACCGCTTCCCAGCGCGCTGATTCCCGGCCAGACCTGCCAGGTCGGTCTGGGTTGGGAGGAATTGCCTGGTTACGCCTTTGGCCACGATACCCCGTTGGATCGCGCCGCTCTCTGGGACTCTGCCGCCTATGGCCAGGAACACTACCTCATCGCCCTTCAGTTGAAATCAGGCAGCTTGGTGGTGGCGACGAACAGGTTCCTGATCGGCGCAGGCACGGGTAGCAATACGGTCTCGATCGTGGTACCCTCGGGAGCCGTTGGCCCGTTCACTTGGGATGCGCACGTCCAGACGGCGACCAATGTGTTTTCCCACAACGTAAGTGAAAGCTTCGAAGGCTACACGCGCGGCGCCAACTGGCAGGGGCCCAATTTGCCGTTTCTCACCAACAACTTCCTGACCCCATGGAAAAGCACCGCCTACGCCTACCCGCCCGCCGACATCTGGCTCAACGAAGGGGTGCAACTCGAAGGCTCCGACGGCTCGCAGTCCGCTTTTATTGTGGCCAGCCAGCCGGCGTCGTCGCTTCTTGGCACCTTCGGGATTTACTATGAGTTCACCAATGACTGGGCTTTGCCGGCAGATCCCAATCAATGGACCAACTATGTTTTCTCCTATGATTTCAAGGAGAGCCATGGGTACCCTTGTTCGGTAGAGATGCAGGTGAAGAATGTGGACCTGACGGGTGAAGGCAAGTGGGTTCAATACACTAACCTCTACCAGCCTGGATCCAATCTATGGTTCTCTGCCAGGGCCTCACTGGATCAGTTCCAGCCGCCGCCGGGTTTGTCTGGTGTCTTCGAGCCAGACAAAGTGCATGCGATCGTGGTTAACATCCGGATGTTTGCCACTGAGGTTCAGTATGTCGGTTCGTTCGACAACATCCGTTTCCTGGGGCCTGAAACCGGTCAAGACGGCGGAGAAACCAGGTGGATTTACACAAGCGCGAACGATGCCCTGGGCTGGCTGAGCATCCAAGCTGCCGCCTCCGCGGTGTCGGTCTCCTGGATCGGCGACGGGGTCCTGCAATGCGCCGAGGCGATAACCGGGCCCTGGAACAACCTGACCAATGCGAGCAACCCGTTCCTGGTCGAGCCCCCGGCGGTGAAGCAGTTCTATCGGTTGCGGCGGTGAGCCATGCCCCGGCGCATGATCAGGTCTATTCAACGATTCCACCTCGGATTTCCGGGTAACCCTAAACAAGTTGTGCGAGCTGGCTATGAAACGCTTGACGAACTGTGCCACCACCTCAGGATGCATTTGCGGCATCAGTTGCCTCGCCATGATTAATACGCTCTCCGCCGCCACGACTCCAGAGGTACCAGCACTACTTCGATGACTTGCTGCGGTCCAAGGCACACATCCTCTCCGCGCGCGAGGAGGAGCTGCTGGCCATGACGGGCAAGGCCACCGAAGCGTCAACCGACGCCTTTGGTCTGCTGAGCAATACGGAGCTGCGCTGGCGCACGGTGAAAGATGCCCACAACCGGGACCAGGAGATCACCTCTTCGTCCTTCATCCAGGCAATGTATTCGAAGGATCGACGCTATCGGCGCGACGCGTTCCTCGCGCTGCATGAGAGCTTCCTCGACGTCAAGAGCACCCTGGCGACAACGCTGGCCGGCGCGCTGCACCGCGATTGGTATTACGCCCGGGCGCGCGGCTATCCCACCAGCCTGCACCGCGCCCTCGACGCCGAAAACCTGCCGCCGGAGGTGTACCGCAATCTCGTCACCACCGTGGGTGCCCATCTCCAGCTCCTGCACCGATATGTAGCCCTCAAGAAGAAGGCGCTCCAGATCGAGGAAGTGCAGTTACATGGGCACCTACCTGTCCGCACCTTACGTCCTGCTGAACTACAAAGGAACGTTCAAGGATGTCTCCACCCTCGCCCACGAACTGGGCCACGCGATGCAAAGCTGGTTCGCGAAGGAGAACCAACCGCCCGTCTATGCCGGCTATCCCATGTTCACCGCCGAAGTCGCTTCCACGGCCGCGGAAATCGTATTCAAACAATCCATCCTCGACCGCACCCAGGACCCGAAGGAACGCGCCTTCCTCCTCAACCAGATGCTCGAAGACATGCGCGGCGCCCTGTTCCGCCAGACCCAGTTCGCCGAGTTTGACCTGGCGGCTCATACCCTGGCGGAGCAAGGCGAACCGCTGACCGCGGAGTCGTTCATGAAGCTCTGCCACGACTCTTATGTCCGGTATTACGGACCCGACTTTGTGATCGACCCGGCACTGGCCGTGGAAGACCTGCGCATCCCCCATTACTACCGCAGTTACTATGTTTACCGCTATGCCGACAGCTACTGTGCCGCCGTGGCCATCGCCCGGCGCATCCTCAACCACGAGCCCGGGGCCCAGGAACAGTGGCTGAACTTCCTCAAAACCGGCAACAGTCGGTATGCCATCGACATGCTGGAAGTGGCCGGCGTGGACATGACGACACCCAAACCCATCGAGGACGCCATGGCGCTGTTTGACC
>Ga0315274_10006508_pt1 | contig 17009 bp, 16 predicted proteins | sample YL17G02_20_MG_FD_203700 | JGI IMG/M metagenome (GOLD analysis project Ga0315274, IMG submission 203700) | Sediment microbial communities from Yellowstone Lake, YNP, Wyoming, USA - YL17G02_20 | ecosystem: Environmental > Aquatic > Freshwater > Lake > Sediment | place: USA: Wyoming | collected...
TCTTGTAAAACAGCTCCTGCCACTGTCTTACCATGCCCAGGAAGCCGTTGTTGATAATGGCAATCTTCACAGCGATGTTGTCCTGAGCGGCTGTCGCCAATTCCTGGATGGTCATCTGGAAGCCGCCATCTCCCGCTACGGCCCACACGGTGTCATCGGGTTTCCCTACTTTAGCCCCGATAGCTGCGGGCAACTCGAAGCCCATCGTCCCCAGGCCTCCAGACGAGATCAGTGTATTGGGCTTGTTATACCAGAAGTGCTGCGCTGCCCACATTTGATTCTGGCCCACGCCGGTAACGATAATGGCATCGCCTTTAGTGACTTCGTAAATTTTCCTAATCACAAACTGCGGCAGCAGTGCGTCCGTTTCGCGAATGACCACTACCGGATGGTCTCGGCGCCATTCCTCAACCTGTGCTATCCAGTCAACGTGCGTCTGAACCTCAACGTGTTTGTTCAACTCACTGAGCACATTCTTCACATCGCCCACGATGGGCACGTCCACTCTCACGTTCTTGCCGATCTCGGCGGGGTCTATGTCTATGTGTATGATTTGAGCATGGGGCGCGAAGCCGCTTACCTTGCCGGTTGCCCTGTCATCGAACCTCATCCCTATAGCGATAACAAGGTCGGAAGCGCTCACAGCCATGTTAGCGTAAGCCATGCCGTGCATGCCTATCATGCCCAGGCTGAGTATATGGTCTTCAGGGAAGCACCCGATACCCAGTAAAGTGGTAATCACGGGGATTTGCGCTTTCTCGGCCAATTCCTTGAGTTCGGGAAACGCGCCTGATATGATAACCCCTCTCCCCGCGAGGATGACAGGCTTTTGGGCCTCGTTAATAAGCTTTGCCGCTTTCTTAATCTGGGCCGGATGTCCCTGCATGACCGTTTTGAAGCCGCTTATTTTAACCTTTTCCGGATAATGAAAATTCGCCTCCTCGACGAACACATCACGCGGTATGTCAATGAGGACAGGCCCCGGCCTGCCGGTCCTGGCGATATAGAACGCCTCCTTGACCACATTGGCCAACTCCTCTGCTTTGAGAACGAGATAGTTGTGCTTGGTTATGGGGACAGTGATGCCCGTGATGTCAATTTCCTGGAAGGCATCCTTGCCGATAAACGGCCTTGCTACCTGTCCTGTGATGGCAACAACCGGCGAGGAATCCAGGTGAGCATTAGCTATGCCGGTCACCAGGTTGCAGGCACCAGGGCCGGAGGTTGCCAGGCAGACTCCTACTTTGCCGGTAGCCCTGGCGTAGCCGTCGGCTGCGTGGGCAGCGCCTTGCTCATGGCGCACCAGGATGTGCCGCAGTTGCGGGTATTGGGACAGGGTATCGTACAAAGGAAGCACAGAGCCTCCGGGGAAGCCGAAGATAACCTCCACCCCTTCTTTCAGCAGGCTTTCACACAGGATTTGAGCACCAGTACGTTTCATAACGGGCTCCTATTTGAACACCGCCCCGGTCGACGCCGAGGTGACTTTCTCTATGTAACGTTTTAAATATCCTGTTTTTATCTTGGGCTGGAATTTGGGCACCTGAGAAAGGCGCTGGGCGATTTGCCTCTCGCTGAGCTCAACATCAATTCTATTGTTCGGGATATTTATCTTTATGCGGTCTCCCTCTCTCAAGGCAGCGATAGGGCCTCTCTCCGCTGCCTCCGGCGAGACATGGCCTATGGCAGCGCCCCGGGTAGCTCCGGAGAACCGTCCGTCGGTAATCAGCGCCACTTCTTTGTCTAGTCCCATGCCAGCGATGAGCGAGGTCGGGGTGAGCATCTCAGGCATGCCCGGACCGCCTTTAGGCCCCTCGTAGCGGATGACCACCACGTCTCCCGCCCTTATCAGACCTGCCATTATGGCCTTGGTTGCTTCGTCCTCGGAGTTGAACACCCGCGCCGGCCCTGTGTGCACCATCATCTCGGGAACCACGGCGGCGCTCTTCACCACAGCCCCTTTGGGTGCCAGGTTGCCGAAGAGAATGCTCAGGCCTCCTCTGGGGGAGTAAGGATTCGACAGAGGCCGTATCACGTTCTTATCGCTAACCTTTGCTCCTGCAATGACCTTACCTAGCGTTTTGCCTGACACTGTTTTTGCTTCCAACTTTAGCTGCTTCCTGAGCTGGTTCATAATCGCCGGTACGCCTCCGGCAAGGTCGAGGTCCTCCAGGTGATATTCGCCGGAGGGCCTTATTTTCGAGAGATGCGGAGTGCTCTGGCCTATCCTGTTTATCGCCTTCAGCGAGAAATCAACCTCTGCCTCATGTGCCAGCGCCATAAGGTGCAGCACGGAGTTAGTGCTGCCGCCCAGAGCCATATCCACCACGAAGGCATTATAGATGGAATCCTTAGTGATGATGTCGAGCGGATGGATATCCGCTGCAAGTAGCGCCATGACTTTTCTGCCGGCCTCTTTAGCCAGGCGTATCCTCCGGGCATCAACCGCCGGGATGGTGCCGTTGCCGGGAAGCGCCATACCCAGCGCCTCAGTGAGGCAGTTCATGGTATTGGCGGTGAACATGCCCGAGCAACTGCCACAGCCCGGGCAGGCCCTGTCCTCAAGTTCCTCCAGTTCGGCCAGGGTCATATCTCCTTTGGTTACCTTACCCACCGCTTCGAAGACGCTGTTCAGGTCGACTATGCTTTTGTTGCCGAGATGCCCTGCCAGCATGGGGCCGCCGCTGACGAAGATAGCCGGAAGATTGAGCCTCACCGCAGCCATCAGCATCCCGGGGATAATCTTGTCGCAGTTGGGTATAAAGACCAGGGCATCAAAGCCGTGAGCCTGCACCATGATCTCGATGGAATCGGCGATAAGCTCGCGGCTGGGCAGGCTGTACCTCATGCCGATATGTCCCATAGCGATGCCATCGCAGACGCCGATGGTATCGAACTCCAACGGCGTACCGCCTGCGCTGTGCACTCCGGCCTTCACCGCCTCGGCGATGGTTCTCAGGTGAATATGGCCGGGGATAACCTCATTAAAGCTGTTCACGACGCCCACCAGGGGCTGCTCGATCTCTTTCGAGGTCAAACCCAGCGCCTTGAGCAGCGTCCGATGGGGGGCGCGCTCGACACCCTGTTTTATAGAATCGCTTCTCATATGCTCTCCAGCTTGTGCAATTCAAAAACCTATTCGTTGAGATAGTGATTATGTTCACAAGCTTTGATGGTGATTAGAACATAGCATACTATAAGTGTCAAGGAAAATGCAAGCTGGATTCGGGTCTGAAATGAAAGGGCGGGTTTCAAACCCGCCCCTATGAGAAATCGCGGTTTATTTGCGGCTTTGCTTGCCTTTTTTCGAAGCTAGCACCTTCTGCATGGTGCTGCCTATCTCGGCAGGGCTCTTGGTCACGGTGACGCCCACAGCAGCCAGGGCATCCATTTTATCCTGCGCTCTGCCCGAGGCTCCCGTGATAATGGCTCCGGCATGGCCCATGCGCCTGCCCGGAGGCGCGCTGGCCCCGGCGACGAAGGCGACCACGGGTTTGGTCATCTTACTTTTAATAAACTCGGCTGCCCGCTGTTCCTGATTGCCGCCGATCTCTCCGATGAGCACCACTGCCTCGGTCTCAGGGTCTTTCTGGAATAGCTCTAATGCGTCCACGAAGACAGTGCCTATGATAGGGTCGCCGCCCAGACCGATACACGTAGTCTGGCCGATGCCCAGCGTGGTTAGCTGGCTTACTGCCTCGTAGGTCAGGGTCCCGCTGCGGGAGACCACGCCGACATTCCCTTTGAGGAAGATGTCGCCGCTCATAATTCCCACCTTACACTTCCCTGCGGAAAGCAGGCCGGGGCAGTTGGGACCGATAAGCCTGGCTCCTTTTTGCTTCAGGTAATTGCTGACCATGACCATATCCAGCGTGGGGATGCCCTCGGTGATGCAGACGATGAGCGGGATGCCGGCATCGGCAGCCTCCAAAATAGCGTCGGCTGCGAATGCAGCAGGGACAAAGATAATGCTGGTGTTGGCTCCGGTCTCAGCCACCGCTCGCTCCACGGTATTGAACACCGGCACTTCGTCCATCTTGGTGCCGCCCTTGCCCGGGGTGACGCCTGCAACTACCTTGGTGCCATAATCAATGCAGCGGCGTGTGTGGAAACTGCCCTCGCCGCCGGTGATACCCTGTACCAGAAGCCGCGTCTTTTCATCAATAAGAATACTCACGATAACACCTCGTTAGGATTTTTGGGCTGCTGCCACTGCCTTTTGCGCAGCCTCTCGAAAGTTGTTGGCCCTGATAAGCTTCAAGCCTGACTCGTCCAGTATCTTGTTACCCTGGGCAACGTTAGTGCCTGCCAGGCGGACGACGACAGGTACTTTTATCTCCATTTTCTTGTGCGCGGCGACCAGGCCCTGGGCGATGACGTCTGTGCGCGCCATGCCGCCGAAGATATTTATCAGCATCGCCTTGACATTGGGGTCGGAGTTGATGATGCCGATGGCCTGAACCACGCGCTCGGGGTCGTTGATAGTGCCGATATCGAGGAAGTTGGCGGCGTTGCCGCCTTCCTGCTTTAATAGGTCGAGTACAGCCATAGCGAGTCCCGCGCCATTGACCAGACAGCCGATGCTGCCATCGAGCTTGATATAGTTCTCGATGCCTTTGCTCTTGGCCTCTACCTCGAGGGGGTCTTCCTGGGCGATGTCGCGCAGAGCCTCGACAGCTTTCTGGCGGTAGGAAGCGTTATCGTCGAAGTTGAGCTTGGCGTCCGCTGCCAGCACCCTGCCGTCGGCGGTGACGACTAATGGGTTTATCTCGGCGAGGGAGCAGTCCTTGGCCTGGAACAGCTTATAGAGGTTTGCTATCAGCTCTGAGCCTGCCTTCATTTGCTCTGGCGCGAGGTTCAGGCCATAAGCAAGTTTTCGCGCCAGGTAGGTACGGACGCCCTGCCCCGGGTAGATATAAGCCTTCAGAATCTTCTCAGGGCTGGTGCGGGCTACCTCCTCGATGTCCATGCCGCCGGCCTCGCTGGTCATGATTACGGGGAGGCCAGCGACACCGTCAATCACTATACTCAAGTAGAGTTCGCGTTTAATGTCTATGGCCTCCTCAACGAGGACAGTGTCGACCGGCACGCCTTGAGGGCCGGTCTGATGAGTGACCAACCTGCTGCCGAGCAGCTTCTTAGCCGCCTGCTCCGCCTCGTCCGGCGAGGAGACGACCTTAATGCCGCCAGCCTTGCCGCGTCCTCCGGCATGAACCTGCGCCTTGACTACCACCTTGCCGCCGAGGTCGGACGCTATTTTCCTGGCTTCAGCGGGGGTCTTGGCCACGCTGCCGCGAGGGACAGGGACGCCGAACTCCGCCATGAGCTGTTTTGCCTGGTATTCATGGGCTTTCATACTACGTTCTCCTTCGGGCTATTCCGGAATTCGATAAGTCGAGGGATTTCGCGGTGTTGTGAATGTGGTGGCTCGGTATTGAATGAAAGTGCTTGGTGAAATGAGATGGTATTGCAGGGCAGGGTTTATCGAAGCGGACGAACACGCTGATATATTAGCACATGCAGTGGAGGGGCGCAATTGAACCGTTGGTCTGTCAGCCTTGGGAGTGAAGGCGATTGTAGGGGCGGGTTTGAAACCCGCCCTGCGGCAAATCCTCTGACATGGTTTCAGCGTCATTGCGAGCTAAGCGAAGCAATCTCGTCGTTATTCTTTTATAGGGCCCTGAGATTGCTTCGTCGTCCTTCCTCCAAGAAGGACTCCTCGCAATGACATAAAGGTGGAAAATGGTTTCCGACTATCTCCCCCTTTTATAAAGGGGGATTAAGGGGGATTTGGAGTTCGTTTATTCCGTTCGCCCTGAGCTTGTCGAAGGGCCGTTCATCCTTCCACTTGGAAGAAGGAACGGCAAAGAATTCTCTCAAGGATGTTTACCTTGACTACAAGCCGAATTCAATGCTACAATTGGCTCGCTTGAAAGGCAGGGTACTGTCTGTAGTGGTGGGCGTAGCCGAGTGGTTTAAGGCGCCAGGTTGTGGCCCTGGAGAACGAGGGTTCGAATCCCTCCGCTCACCCCATTGTCTCGATTCAAGAAGAAGGCTTTCCCCTCGAACGATTAGGGCATTCCACAATTACCACAACGCTTGATATTTATACCCATGTAACGCCAGGGATACAAAAAGAGGCAGCGATTAGGTTTGAGGAGGCCTTGAAACAGGTTAGAGTTTAACTGACCTCGTGACAACCAGCATCTTTGAGGATTCTATGAAGCATTACAAGGCACCGTTGGGGTAGGGATGCAAAATTTTTAAAACCTCAGCACCACATGTTAACTGCCCTACTGTTCACCCAAGTGGGACTCAGTGACCTATACAGACGATGTAGGCTTTTAGTAGATATATTACCCTATCCGTATCCCCTAATTGTAATAATCAGTACCTCCTACCATAGAAAGCCTTCAAAGCCTACATAGTGTTCATCAGAGACTTCAGTTCGCTCTTAGTTGCTCAACTATATATAATTGAATGCAAGAATATCTATGGGAATGCTTGATTCCAACTTGATGAATGCTTTGCGAAATCAACGAATAGCCCTGCTTGTTCTATCATTATCTTTAATCTGCTTTTTGCTCATAGCTTTTTTAAGAAGCAGTTTTTCTACAGCGGATGCAAACGTAAATTCCTGGGTAGTATCTATCCAGTCTCCTGCATTTACACAGATAGCTAAGATTATTCATTACGGCTTCGGTACAACTCCTTTGGTGTTGATCGCTCTTTCATTAGCTGCGTATCTTTTCTACAGGCGCCATAGGAATGATGCATTGTTGTTGGTAGCAGCTATGCTTGGAGTCCTCATAATTGTACCAATAGTAAAATGGTCAATTCATTCTCCCAGACCTTTGAATTGGATTATTCAAGTAACGGGATATTCTTTCCCCAGCGGTCATGTTATGAATACCGTAGTTCTTCTGGGTGCGCTCACTTATTTAATATGGCAGCATTTCAAATCTCGAAATGTAAAAATATTGTCAGGTATCCTTTTTGTTTTAATATCACTGCTCGTGGGATTCGATAGAATCTATCTCAACGCTCACTGGTTTAGCGATGTTTTGGGAGCATATTCACTAGGAGTATTTTGGTTAACATTTTCTATCGTGGCATTTCGATTACAGACTGCCAAATAGATTATCTCTTTGCTTCGACAGTTCTTAGAAGTCAGTACCCAAAAGAGGCGTCAGAAGATTAAATAAGGCATATGTCTCTCTGCTGTCTATCTCTACATGTTTTATAGAAGCCCTCATAGTGTTCATAAGTGTTCACTGATTAAGCTTGCACAAGCCATTCTAAGCCTTGCCCGATGGCTTTGTCAGGTTAGAGAGTTGTGGAAGGCCTTTGCAGGCTATGTATCCGGTCGACCGAATACCTTTGCCTTTCCTATTTTCCATAACACTAACACCGTCATCCTTGAACTATTTGCCCTGTGAGTTCGCCAGAATCGTTGCTGGGATAATTCAGCGTGACCTTGTTCAAAATGGAAACTAGTATTCTTGTTGACCTGCCCCCTTTGCTGTACCAGCTATAATGCAGGCTTTGTGGGTTTTGGTCAACACGGGAAACAAGGACAGCCTGAAGCACTACGGGGCGGTGGTGGTAGGCGATGCTGACCAGCCTTTACCCTGGCCTGTTCAAAGCGCAAAGGACAAAGTACCCCTGAAGCGAATATTCCTTACCCCAGGGGAGCTTGTGATGCCCTTGGCCGAGAAAAACACCATCGTCAATCCTCTTGAGTTCGTCACGCAGGCCAAAAAGGCTTGAGGGAAAATGGGGATAGGTTACTGCGAGGCAAGGTTTCTGGTCAAATAGTGACTTCTCAACAAAGGTATTTATTCCGAATCGTTGAGGGAAAATGCGATTCCGAAACAGATTGATTCCTTTGCCCTTTTTCTCTTCGTCAAAGGGAGTAATGAACCTCTTGCCTGTCCAGCGTGCTAGAGGGTTATCGAAGGCGATTGCCAAGGCTGTCTTCCTCAACCACCCGGCCTTGGGATTCAAAGCCAGGAAACTCCCGAAGGTATCACCCTCAATCTCATCGAAAGATGGAGTCCTGCCCTGCGTGAATAACTTGTGAAAGTCATTAAAGGAATACTTTTTGAATCTGGCGATGATTGTTTGAGCGTCTTCAAGAGAATAGCGTTTTGCCAATATTATAGTAGTCATGTTGCTCCTCTCCTCTCTTGGCTGCTTGGGTTATCCTCTTAGTAATTCTTGCGACATTCTACTGCTAAATGTATATTACCACAGAAGTCTAGAGTCTTCCATTTTTTGCTATTCTAAGTCATTAAGTGGATTAGCTAAAGATTAGCTGCAGTGGACATAATTGGTTTCATGGGATATAATTCTGAACGTAAGCGCCCGTAGCTCAGTGGATTAGAGCATTGGTCTTCGGAACCAAGGGTCGTGGGTTCGAATCCCCCCGGGCGCGTTAGTTTTTGAATGTAAAATGCCACAAAGTCGGTTAGACAACTAAGGGTATTCTTCTTCTAACCAACCTTATCCTTCCAGGGAGTCCTCTCTTAGAGGTTTAGTGCGTCAATTTTGCGTTCAGCCCCTTGATGGTTGATTATCTCTTAAGTAGAATGTTGCATCCTAATCGATGCCATCTATTGAAGAGATGGCTGGGGAGAGGCGGCAGTGGCAACGATGGTAGCAGTGAGCGACTTCCATATCCATAATGATTCCAGACTTGACAGAATAAAGCAATTCGTACAGAGAATGGATGCGTTGAAGCCGGACATCCTGGTCTACCTGGGCGATGTGGGAGACCCCTGGGAAGAGACCTGGGATGTGATAAGGGAGACTCAATCGTGGAAGGAGCTGGGCGAACTAAACCGCCGCAGACGGCAAGGACAACTGACTAACATCTGGGTGAACCGGAACCACGATTACTCGGCGAGACGAAAATACCTGCCGGGAGCCCGGATGAAACCTGAATATCGCGCTGAAGGGTTCTTCTTCAAGCATGGGTGGGAATTCGACTGGATCTGGGGCGGGTTCGACTTTATCTGGAATGTGCCTCTATTCCCCGGAATCTCGCGGGTGGCTTACTGGCTCTCAAGCAGATTCCCGCGTTTGTCGATCTGGATATGGGCTCGCCTCAGGGCTCTTCCTTTCTTCAAGAAAGAGACTCCCTATCAACAGAAAGCCAGGGGAGCAAGGGAGGATTGGGACAGGCATGTGGGACTGGTTCATTTGAGGGCCATGGACTATGCAAAGAGGACAAAAGTCAGGCTGGTCATCGGGCACACTCACTATCCAATGGTCTATGCTGACCTTCTGGCAGACGATGGCGACATGATAGACTCGTTCTCATTCCTGTATATTCAGGATGGCAAGTGGGAGTTGAGGACGCTGGAGACAACCTGAAAACAGTATCAGACACAACATTACATTCCAGGGGTGGACACGCAGGTCTGTTCCTGCAATGTGAGGTTTGAGAGGAATGGTTAAGACCATTTCGCCCCGACTTAATAGATACAATTAACTATGGACTGGCTGCAAAGCTGGCGTTATCTTAGACTCAGAGTGGGTTAGAGACTAAGATGAATAATCTGAATGGCCTTGACATAGTTATCATAATCTTTCTAGTCATCACCGCGATCATCGGCTTCAGCAAGGGATTAATAGAGACCGTCAGTACCCTGGTAGGAATAATCTTGGGTGTAGTTCTGGCAGGATGCTTCTCTGGACCCATAGCAGATTGGCTATCCACTGCGCTCCGTAATCCCATCCAGGTTAAGATTGCTGGCTTCGCCATCATCATCATCGTGTTTTTGATAATATCGCTGATAATATCTTTGCTGCTCAGTAAATTGCTCAGTCTGTTGCTTTTGGGCTGGGTCGATAGACTGGGGGGAGCGGTCTTAGGCTTGGTGATCGGGGGGTTGGTCTGCAGCGCTATTCTCACTCCAATCACCAAACATAATTTTGTAGGGATTGAAGGAACTGTCCAAGGCTCCAGCCTTGCCTCCTTTTTCGTGGATCACTTCAACATCGTGCTGCCTATCCTTGCCAAAGGATTCGATTCCGCGCATCAGCTTTTCGGCTAAGGCGTATTGGTCATACATATCGACTGGATGCAACCAGTAAAAGTGCGACACTCTTGAGAGGAAGGTTAAGGGACACTTTGGAGATTGCCGCTGACCCCTACAAGATGTCACCGAAAGGTAGCGGTTTCACAAAGTTCGCCAGCTTAGAAGCAGACTGCCCCGTTGTTTAAGGCGTGGTCTAAATTTCGCTATTTTAAACTGTTCACGGCTGCATAATGGAGAGCTTGGCTATCCATTTCTTCTTCAGCCTGTCGCTCATCAGTCCAAGCATTGGTTTCTAGTTCGTGGACATAGCCGCACTGCAGGCACTGCTGGTACAAGCCATGCATATCTTTCTCTAGCATCAAGAAGCCTTTGCATTTTGGACAGCCGCCCAACGGCGAAATTCTCACGGTACTCCTCTGCAAAAAGCATTAGTCTATAATGACAGGATATGTTCACGAAAGCCGATGGTAAATAGACGAATAGTACCAGCAGCGGTGAGAGAATAGTCCCTATATTGTGAGCCGTTGAACTTCTCTCATCTCGGTTCTTACTTTAATTACCTGAAGACGAATAAGTATGTAGATAATAAGCATCAGTAACAAAATAGGTATCGAACCAAGTATGAATATAACAAAGTCCAGTGCTACAAAGAAAGAGAACGACATGGCAATTGGGATAAAACGTTCATAGGGTTCGATTAAGTCTTTAACCTGCTTGTCGAATTTCGCTATGAACTCATCCTTTGCGCTTGGTTCAGGATTTTCTATTCTCACAGCAATTTGAGTTAAGAAAGACGGGGTTGAAAATCCTCTTTGATCAAATTGCTTTGAATATCCAAGGTAGAAACTGGTGGTTATGGCTACCAGTAATATTAGAAATAGAATAGTCTTATGCTCCGAAATGGCTCGTGACGAAAACTTGATTCGCTCCTCCAGACTACTTGACACACCTCTACAGTACAATAGACCTACAAGGAAATATAAAACCACTGCCACCGTGCTGGCTATGCTGAATTGCCAGGCAAGAAATATCGTCAGACTGGAAAGGGCAAAGGCTACAATGCATGTCCAGAAGGGACGAAGGAGCACTGCCACAAGGCCAGCAGTTATTACTAGGATTCCTATTGAGACGAATAATTCAATAAATAGCCTTAGATTCCCAGCATTGAAGGCAAAGATACCATCGCCTATACTACTAACTCGATGGCAAACTGTGCCAAAGAAATAGCTTGATGCCACAAACAACACTATGAAGATTATGACTTTCTTGGTTTTGGCAGTGTTGAGATGGCTTAATTCCTTCATGATTGTGATTCCCTTCTTCGTGAAGTGCCACTTTTGGAATTCGAATGGAGGATGATATGCCGGAGAGCTATGTGGTCGAATTCGATTGTACTCATTACCAGTTCTGCGAAATCGAGCGTTCTGTGTGGCTCTCGACAGCGCATGCTCAAAGGTTAGCGCAGTTTTTCGGATTTAGCTAATGGACAGAATGGCAATTATTCCAGGCTCGGAAGCCTCCTTAGAAGTCTCAACGCTCCGTATGACTGAATAAACATGCATACTATCTCGGCATACACCACTATCTTTTGCCCTGTTGCTTGAAGCCTGGTGCCCCATACAGTATCCGCTTTGGGACCACCGAAAAGAAGTACCAGATAGAGCGCTAATATTACCGCGAAAGCCAGGTAGGTATATGCATAGATGTTCGGGTAGTACTTATGTCGGAGTATGGCAGCGGAATACAATGCTACTACAAGAAGAAATGCCGTAAAGGCTATATAAACAAACAGCTTGTGGGTTGGCAGGTGAATGTCCGCAGGCAAAGCCGCAATGCCGATGTAGGAAATGACTGATATTATGCCGACAACCGACCCGAGGACAGCGAGACGTCTCGAAGGTTTCACCTTAATGAATAGCTGGGGCAGTGCAGCGAAGGCCAGGGCCAGGACGAGCGCTGCGAAGCAAAGGGCTGCGACAAAAAGGATGCGGGACACTGTATTCGAAGCTCCTGAGAATGTGGCCTGTCTACCTAAATCGCTGAAAAAGTTGCTCCAAAATGAATAACCGACTGTATCATGATTCGTGTACGTTCCGCCGGGGTAGTAGAACATAGCGATTGTGGTGAGTACGATAAACTGGACGCAGCCAACCATAGCCAGAACGCATGCCCATCTTCTCCAGTTCATAATTCTAGTCTTCGTAGTACCACCTTCTACACAAGGTCGAGCGAATGAAAGTCCTGGCGGAGAAATTATGACAGTGCTGGCAAGGTCGTGTCAATAAGGGCTCGGAAAATGACACGAAATGCGCTAGATGATATAATACTTTCGAAAGCAATTTGAAAATCGCCTGAATTTGCAGCTTTAGAGATTAGAGATGAGCGTTATCGATTCTATAGGTAATACACCTCTGGTAGAGCTGAGGAACCTGAATTCGACCCACAAGGTCAGGTTGATGGCCAAGCTTGAGGGAAGCAATCCCGGCGGCTCGGTCAAAGACCGTCCTGCTTTATACATGATTAAGAAGGCCATCGAGTCGGGCAGGCTTGTTCCCGGCAAAACCATACTTGAGCCCACGTCAGGCAATACCGGAATAGCCCTGGCCATGATTGGGGCAGCTCTGGGATACAAAGTGAAGCTGGCCATGCCCGAGTGCGTCAGCGTGGAGAGGCGGCGCACCATCGAGGCCTTCGGCGCTGAGATAGAACTCACGCCGGGGAAGCGTTCCACCGATGGCGCCATCATACGGGCACACAAAATCCTCGAGGAAAACCCCGACCACTATTTTATGCCCAATCAGTTCGACAACGAAAACAATGTGGTGGCCCATTATGAGACCACAGGCCCGGAGATATTCAAGCAGACCAAGGGCGAAGTGGATGTCTTCGTGGCGGGGATGGGCACGACGGGAACCTTAATGGGCGTCTCGAAATATCTCAGAAAGCGCAAACCCTCGGTGAAAATCATCGGCGTAGAGCCCACCGAAAACCACAGCATACAGGGTCTGAAGAACCTGCATGAATCCATTGTGCCGCGCATTTTCAAGTCATCGGCTCTCGATGATGAGATCACCGTCACGGATGACGAGGCATTTGAGACTACCAGGCTGCTGGCGACGAAAGAAGGGCTGTTCGTGGGGATGTCGAGCGGGGCGGCGGTAGCGGGGGCTCTCAAGGTTGCCAAAGGTATGAAATCGGGCACGGTGGTGGTGCTGCTGCCTGACCGCGGTGACCGCTATTTGAGCACCAGCCTCTTCATGTCCACCTGTGCCCACTGCCCGCCATAGGTAGGAATCCCGACGAGGTGTCCCCAATGGAGAAGCTCTAAATCCTAAGAAGGACATTCGATATGGCGAGTAAGTCGGCAATCACCCCACAGATGAAGAAGGCCATCGGCACGAAGCTGTTCCAGGATTTCCCGCCGGATGAGGTGTCACTGTGGGCTATTAACAGGTTTATCGAAGCTACCACGGATGAGAACCCGCTGTGGCGGGACGAGAAATATGCCAGGAAGACGCGATGGGGTGGGATTATCGCGCCACCAGCTTTCCTGCACGTGTTCGATCCCGCAAACCGCGCCTTCAGACAGCGCCCTGACCTGTCTCACATGGCCATGATTCTGCCCTTTGAGCTTCCTTTCCCCAAGATGTTCCAGGCTTTCTACGAGTTCCAGTTCTTTCTACCTTTGAGGCCGGGCGACCTTATAACGAGCACGGCCAAAATCGGCGATATATATGAAAGGGAAGGTAAATCGGGGAGAATGGTGTTCGTCCGCATGGAGAACGAGCACCGCAACCAGCGAAATGAGCTGGCGGGGATAACCAGCGAGGCTATGGTCTCCATCGAGGGCTTGTCCTCATCGTCGAAGGCACCGGAGCCGCCTCCGCCTTTGGAGGAGGTGAAACTCGTACCTCCGAGCAAGAAGCAGATATATTTCGAGGATGTCGAAATCGGAGTAGCGCTGCCTCAAATGGTAAAACCTATCAGCCTGGTGACCATATTAAAATGGGGGGCGGCGGTCAACGACTATGGGCCGCATCATTACGACCAGCAGTTTGCCAACCAGATGCTGGGGCTGCCCAATGTCATTGCGCACGGGCCGCACAATGCGGCGTTCCTGGCGCAGCTCGTGACCAACTGGATCGGCGGCGAGGGTATGCTTAGGAGGCATTACGCTGAGATGAGGGGGAACGTTTTCCCGGGCGATACGATGACATTCCAGGGCAGGGTGGCCAACAAGTATATCCAGGATGGGGAAGGTCTGGTAGAGGTTGAAAGCTGGGCGCAGAATCAAAAGGGCCGCAGAGTAACTCTGGGAAAGTCAACGGCCATGCTGCCGCGAAGGAAGAAATGAGCGTTAAAGGTTATCGCACGCCGTCCTGGTTCCGGATGAAGGGCTTCGCTAATAAGAAGCAGACTAAACTCGGGAAGGACAAGCCCAAGGTGTCAAAATCCAAGCGTTTAGAGGGGAGGGAGACGAGATGAAACAGGAATATACGCACCTGCCATTGAATGAAGAGGTAAGGGGGCTGTCGGGGTTCTATATCCCTTGCAAGGAAGAGCGACTGAAGTATAACGGCAAGGAAGTGCTCTATGTCATGGGGACTTCTACGCTGGACTCCTCCTGCTGCGGCGGGGGAGGGACCTGCGGCTATGCGCTTGTGCCGGGGTTTGTAGCTAAATGGAAAACGAAGAAGAACAAGGCGGGGTTACCTATATCGGAGGTAGAGCCCATCGCGGATGAGGCAGCGAAGCGCGAGATAGGGAAGACCATTAGAGAGACCGAGAATATCAGGAATATAGACTTCTGGTAGACTTTGTAGGGTTGCTCCGTTTGCCCTGAGCTCTTCGGCTGGCTCAGGACAGGCTTGTCGAAGGGCTGTTCATGGTTCGACAGGCTCACCAAGAACGGCTTTATTCTCGAAGGTGGTGCATGATGTCGCAAGAGCTGGGCAAGATAGAGAAACCTGCGGTTGAGGAATATAAGGCGGCCAGGAAGCTGTTCTTCGTACCCCTTCTCTTCACTCCCAGGGATATCCAGGGCGAGCTTTTCGAGAAGGTGTTCCGGTACTGGGACCAGGTGGAGTCTCAACTGACTAGCCTGGAGCTGAAACTGGGCATCGCCAAGAAGGTGTATCACGAGCTGGTGCCGGTGGGTGGTGAGGAGGGGAGCAAGATTATCGAGGAACTGAACAGCACAAGCTATGGAATCGTTAAAGCCAGGCTGGACAAGGGGGCGGAGCTGAAGCCGCTGGAGGATGCGGACCTGCTCACGGAGTCAATGGACTGGACGAGATGCCTGGCGGTGGGCCTGCAAAACGCGAAGGTATTCGACAAGGTCTACGAGTCATATATCCAGGCTCAAAAGAAGAGGAACGAGCACATAGCGAAGATGATAGACGACACGTTGAAGGAGAGTGAGGTCGGGATACTGATGATGAGGGAAGGGCATCAGGTGCAGTTCCCTGCGGATATAGAGGTATTCTATGTTGCTCCGCCGGGACTGGATGAAATCAAGCGCTGGCTCAGAACGAAAGAAGTCGAAGCCGAGAAAGAGGCGGATGAGAGCCCCGAGAAGTAGATATGGAGCTTGTGGTAAATAAGACCAGGCTTGCTTTGTTTCAGGGTGACATCACCCTGCAGGCCACCGATGCCATTGTCAACGCTGCCAACTCGGGGCTGATGGGTGGTGGCGGTGTGGACGGCGCTATCCACCGCGCCGGCGGGCCGGCGATCGTGGAGGAATGCCGCAGAATCAGGGGCAGGATAGGGCGCTTGCCTGCGGGCCAGGCGGTTATCACCACTGGCGGCAGGCTCAAGGCGAAATACGTTATCCATACTGTGGGCCCAGTGTGGCATGGCGGTGCAAGCGGAGAGGCAGAAACGCTGGCCAGCGCGCACAGGGAGAGCCTGAAGCTGGCAACGGGAAAAGGCCTGAAAAGCGTCTCGTTTCCTGCCATAAGCACGGGGGCCTATGGCTATCCCATGGAGGCTGCGGCCAGGATAGCCCTGGAGACCGCCATGGATTTCGCGGGGCAGGACACTTCTTTGCAGGAAGTGGCATTCGTGCTGTTTGATTCTTACAGCTACCAGGTCTATGCCGATACCCTGCGCGAGCTGATGCCGAAGGCGAAAGACTGAGCATGAAGGTTGTTTATCACCCTCGATATCTGGAGGTCTACGCCAGCGACCCCGCCGCCCAGGCAGGCCGTATCGAAAGCATCCTGAAGGAAATCTCGCCGCATTACGAGCTGGTCACTCCGGAGCCTGCATCCATTGAGGACATAGAGCTTGTCCACACCAAATGGCATATCGCAGAGATTCAGAGGATGAGACAGACCTACGAGGTCGCTCTGCTGGCGGCAGGCGGAGCCATCAAAGCGGCTGAGCTTGCCGTGAGCGGAGAGCCTGCCTTCGGGCTGATCAGACCGCCGGGCCACCATGCCAGCCCGGATTCCTGCTGGGGGTTCTGCTTCTTCAACAACGTAGCCATCTCTATAGCCAGGCTAAAGAAAGAGGGCAAGATAAATAGGGCGGTGATACTGGATTTCGACCTGCATTTCGGCGATGGCACGGACAATATCTTTGGCAAAGTGCTTGAGGTGGACTATCACCACCCTGAGGACAGGACTAGGCAGGAGTTTGTGGATGGTATCGCCCGGTTTTTAGACAGGCAGGAAGCGGACATAATCGCGGTCTCAGCCGGATTCGACCGTGGGATGGAGGACTGGGGAGGGCTGCTCACCACGGAGGACTACCAGACTATCGGGAAGCTGGTGAAGGAATTCTCGCTGAAGGCGTGCCAGGGGAGGCGGTACGGCGTGCTGGAGGGCGGCTACAACCACAGTGTGTTGGGCAAGAACGTCAAGGCCTTCCTCGACGGCCTAAGTTAGCTGTTGATTATTTCACTCCTATCCTACTTGCTTCCACGTATTCTAGATGATAGAATGATACGCTGTTGAT
>Ga0315274_10006509_pt1 | contig 17009 bp, 13 predicted proteins | sample YL17G02_20_MG_FD_203700 | JGI IMG/M metagenome (GOLD analysis project Ga0315274, IMG submission 203700) | Sediment microbial communities from Yellowstone Lake, YNP, Wyoming, USA - YL17G02_20 | ecosystem: Environmental > Aquatic > Freshwater > Lake > Sediment | place: USA: Wyoming | collected...
CACGACGCTGCTGCGCAAGAACCTGCTGAGGTATATTCTAAGGCGTCCTGGTGCGTCTGCGCTCCCCGATTCGCCCGGTGAGGCCATCAGCCGCTTTCGTGGAGACGTGGCCGAGATTCCGCTGTTTGTGATCTGGATCAACGACATCCTAATCGGCTTTGCCATCGTCGGCTTTGCCATCGTCGTGATGCTGCGTATCAACGTCCCGATCACGCTGGTGGCGCTCGTGCCTTTTGTCGTCGTTGGGTTTGTATCTGGTGCCGCCTCCAGCCGCATCGGCAAGTACCGCCAGGCCAGCCGCCGGGCCACGGGCGCCGTGACGGGCTTCATCGGCGAACTTTTTGGCGCAGTGCAGGCGGTCAAAGTAGCGACGGCCGAAGAAGGTGTGACGGCACACTTTGACGGACTGAGCGACGAGCGACGCAGGGTCTCGCTCAAGGAGCGCCTGTTCGACGAGATCCTGTATATGATCTACCGCAATGCTGCCAGCCTGGGTACCGGTGTGATCTTGATCCTCGCCGGTCAGGCCATGCGCCAGGGTACGTTTACGATCGGCGATTTTTCGCTGTTTGTCTATTTCCTGCAGGGCATTGGCGAGATGATCGCTTTTGTTGGCATGGTCACGGCGCGCTACAGGCAGGCCAACGTCTCTATCGAACGCATGGCCCGCTTGATGGAAGGTGCGCCGCCAGAGGCCCTGGTCGAGTTCGGCCCGGTGTATATGGACGGCCATCTCCCGGACGTGGTCTACCCGGCCAAGGCCGACGCGGACCGTCTGCGCACCCTCGACGCCGCCAACCTGACGTACCACTATCCGGGTACCGGCAACGGCATCGAAAACGTCAATCTGCACCTGGAACGTGGCACGCTCACCGTGGTCACGGGGCGTGTGGGGTCTGGCAAAACGACGCTTCTGCGGGTGCTCCTGGGTCTCTTGCCGATGGACGCGGGTGTTGTCTGCTGGAACGGTGCACCCGTGGCTGATCCTGGCGCGTTCTTCGTGCCGCCGCGCAGCGCCTACACCGCGCAGGTGCCCCGTCTCTTTAGCTGGTCACTGCGCGACAACGTCCTGATGGGATTTGCCCAAGACGACGAGGGTCTCATGCGGGCGATTCGCCTGGCGGTGATGGAGCGCGACCTCGACGAACTCGAAGATGGGCTGGACACGCTGGTCGGTCCCAGGGGCGTCAAACTGTCCGGCGGGCAGATCCAGCGCACGGCGGCGGCGCGCATGTTCGTGCGCGAGCCGGAGCTCTTGGTCTTTGACGATCTCTCCAGCGCGCTCGACGTGGAGACGGAACGGGCGCTCTGGGAGCGCGTCTTCGAGCAGCCCGGGGTCACCTGCCTGGCCGTATCGCACCGCAAGGCCGCGCTGCGCCGCGCCGACCGCATCATCGTGTTGAAAGACGGGCGGGTCGCGGCAGAGGGCCGGTTGGACGAGTTGCTGGAGACCTGTGAGGAGATGCAGCGTCTCTGGCGGGGCGATCTGGCCCCTGCTCGTACGGGATAGGGTAGTGATGGAAGCCTTCCACACTGAAACGTAGACAGATATGGGGATTCCGCTCAAGCAATATCGAAACCTGCTCTTCACCTATCTCACGCCCCAGTGGTACAGGGTCTTGCTGCTCGCCGTGCTGATCCTGGGTCACATCGGCCTGCAATTGGTCAACCCGCAGATCGTGCGTTCCTTGCTCGATGCAGCACAGGCGGGTAGCGCACTTGACCGCCTGACTAGGCTTGCATTGCTGTTCCTCGGCGTGGCCGTCGCCAGCCAGGCCCTATCGCTTGCGGTCACCTATCTGAGCCAAAACGTGGCCTGGACGGCCACCAATGCACTGAGGCTCGATTTGGCGCTGCACTGCCTGCGGCTCGATATGTCCTTCCACAAAGCGCGCACGTCCGGCGAATTGATCGAGCGGGTGGACGGCGATGTGACCGAACTGGCCAACTTCTTTTCGCAATTGGTGATCCGCCTGCTGAGCAACGGCCTGCTGGTGCTGGGCATCCTGGTCCTGCTGTTCAGGGAGGATTGGCGCGTTGGCCTGATAGGCGCGGCTTACGTCCTTCTGGCCGTGGCCCTCTTGCGCCAGGTGCAGAAACCGGCGGAGAGAGCGTGGGGTGACTCGCGCCAGGTACACGCCGAGTTATTCGGCTTTCTGGGGGAAAGGCTGGTGGGAACCGAGGACATCCGCGCCAACGGGGCCGAACACTACGTGATGGCACGGCTCTACCGCCTGATGCGCGCTCTGCTTCACAAGGGCCGCGGAGCGCAACTGACAGGCAGCCTGACCTTTATCGTCGGGTATTTGGCCTTTATGATCGCGGTGATCGTCACGCTGGGTAGCGGGGCGACGCTTTTCCTGAAAGGATTGATCACCATCGGCACCGTCTACCTGCTGCTTAGCTACGTCAACAAGCTCTACGAGCCCCTGGAGGAGATCCAGAGACAGATCGCCGATCTGCAGCGGGCCGCTGCCAGCGTCGGGCGGGTGACTGACCTCTTGCGCATACAGCCCAGGATCGTGGAAAACGCCCGTGCCGTGCTCCCGCCGGGAGCCCTGTCCATCGCCTTCGAGGGAGTCTCCTTTCGCTACGACGACAACGCAGGCGAAAACGGGACAGACAGTGTGCTAGACAATATCTCGTTTGGGTTGGCGCCCGGAAAGGTGCTCGGACTGTTGGGGCGCACCGGAAGCGGAAAGACCACCCTCGCCCGGCTGCTCTTTCGCCTGTACGACCCCGCTGCGGGCGCGATCCACCTCGGCGGCGTGGACATCCGCAACGTCAGCCTGAGCGATCTACGCGGGCGCGTCGGCATGGTCACGCAAGACGTGCAGCTTTTTGAGGCCACCGTCCGCGACAACTTGACTTTCTTTAACAGACGCGTCTCCGACGAGCAGGTCCGGGCCGTCCTCGATGAACTCGGCCTGTGGGAATGGTACGAGTTGCTGCCGGATGGCCTCAACACGAAGTTAGGGGCCAGTGGCCAGGGCCTTTCCGCCGGGGAAGCGCAACTCCTGGCCCTGGCCCGCGTGTTCCTCAGAGACCCCGGCCTGGTGATCCTCGACGAGGCATCTTCGCGGCTCGATCCTGCCACCGAGCGACTCCTGGAGCGCGCCATCGGCCGTCTGCTGCAGGACCGCACTGCTATCGTCATTGCCCACCGGCTGACCACCGTGCAGCGTGCCGACGAGATCATGGTACTCGAAAACGGTCACATCCGCGAACACGGTGTCCGTCGGACTCTGGCAAGCGACCCCACGTCGCGTTTCTACAGCCTGCTGCTGACCGGGCTGGAGGAGGCATTGGTGTGAAATCCGTACCGACCTGGAAAGCGACCTGGAAGTTGATTCGCAAGGGCCTGTGGCCTTTCCTGGTGTACACCATTCTGTGGTGGTTCTTCCTCGCCAGCCGCCTGACCAATGGCCTGATTGACCGGGCCTTTTTCGACGATCTAACAAGCGTTACCCCAGCCAGGATTGGGCTGTGGGGACTGCTGGCACTACTGGCCTGCATCCACGTCGCGCGCATGCTCGCCTTCTTCGCCAAGACTTATGGCGAAGAGACCTTCCGCTTCGTCGCCCAGGCGTTGCTGCGCAAGAACATCGTCATCAACATTCTCCGTCGCCCGGGTGTGCAAGCCTTGCCCGTCCCTGCCGGAGACGCCATCAGCCGCCTGCGGGACGACGTGGCCGAGGTGGCCGACTTTCCAACCTGGCTGCCGCACGTGCTGGGGCAAGTGTCGGCCGCCGTGGTCGCCGCGGTCGTTATGTTCACGATCCACCCCACCATCACGCTGGTCGCGGTTCTGCCGCTGATCGCCACCTTTGTCGTCGGCCGCCTTACGATGAGACACCTCGTGCGCTACTGGAAGGCCAGCCGCGAGACCACCGGCGCCGTCACCGGCTTCCTCGGCGAGGTTTTCGACGCGGTGCAGGCCGTCAAGATCGCCGACGCCGAGAGCGACGTGATCGTCCACTTCCATGCGCTCAACGAAGCCCGGCGCAAAGCCGACCTGAAAAACAGCCTGTTTCTCAAATTGCTCAACGGGTTATGGTACAACATCGGTGATTTGAGCCTGGCCGTCGTGCTTCTGTTGGCCGCTCGGGCTATACAGGTGGGTACGTTCACGGTCGGTGACTTTGCGCTCTTCACCGGTTACGTCTGGCTGGTGATGGACGGCCCGGAGGTAATAGGCGGGTTTATCGCCGACTATCAGAACCAGGCTGTCTCGATCAAGCGTATGCTCGAACTGCAGCCCGACGCGCCCCCCGAGACGCTCGTAACCCCTGGCCCGGTCTACGTGCGCGGCGCGTTCCCAGAGCTGCCGTACATCGCCAAAAACGCCAGGCATCGCCTGGAGACGCTTGAGGTATCTGGTTTGACCTACAAATACCCTGGCTCAGGGCGCGGCATCGAAGGCGTCAGCCTGCATCTGGAGCGCGGCTCGTTCACTGTCATCACCGGGCGCATCGGCTCCGGCAAGACGACGCTCCTGCGTGTGCTCCTGGGTCTCCTGCCCAGGGACGCGGGCGAGATCCGCTGGAACGGCGTACCCGTCGAGGACCCGGCTGCCTTCTTCAAGCCGCCACGCAGCGCCTACACGGCTCAGGTTCCCTTGCTCTTCAGCGAGTCGCTCAAAGACAATATCCTGATGGGCTTGCCTGAGGAGAAGGTTAATCTGCAGGCTGCCATACGAGCGGCGGTTCTGGAGCAAGACGTGGAGGAACTGCAGGATGGCCTGGAGACTATCATCGGACCGAAGGGCGTCAGGCTTTCCGGCGGGCAGATCCAGCGCACGGCGGCGGCGCGCATGTTCGTGCTCGAACCGGAACTGCTGGTTTTCGATGACCTCTCCAGCGCGCTCGACGTGGAGACGGAACAGACGCTCTGGGAGCGAGTCTTCGAGCAACCCGGCGTCACCTGCCTGGCCGTGTCGCACCGCAGGGCCGTGTTGCGCCGCGCCGACCGTGTCATCGTCATAAAGGATGGACAGGTCGAGGCGCAAGGCCGGCTGGACGAGTTGCTGGAAACTTGCGAGGAGATGCAGCGCCTCTGGCGGGGTGACCTGGCCCCGGTTGAATCTGCGTAGATTCGGGATATTGCTATGTCACAGCCGATTATAACACCCGGCAAATTCCTCAGCCGCCATGCGCTGCCACCAGGGCTGGCAGGCTGCTCGCTGGCAGTCGTCGGCTTTTGCCGTTTTTACGAGATGACGCGCAAGCTCTCGGCTGAACCACTGTCGGAACGCATCTTCTCTCACCTGGACAAGGTGCACCAATTCGTCGCCCAAGTCGGTGGCAGTAGGATTCTGGCCTTAGAGTGCCTGTACGGAGGCCCGCTGTCGGCCACTGTGGTGGAGGAACTGGCCCACTATGGAATCAGGAAAGTTGTCGGATATGGATACGCTGGCTCACTGACGCGAACCGTGCCCATCGGCCAGATCGTGTTTGCGGACGCTGCACTTGTCTCTGATGGCACTTCGCGCGAGTATCTCCCGGATGCCGGAATGGTGTACCCCGATAGCGGGTTGGCTCGTCGTCTCTGTGAGTGCGCCGCCAGGGTCGGCGTGCCGATCCGTGGGGCCAGGGTTTGGACGACCGATGCCATATACCGTGAGTATCCCGAGAAGGTCACAGGGTGGCGTGAGGCCGGAGCGGAGGTCGTCAACATGGACACAGCGCATTTCTACGCCGTCAGCAAAGTGGTGGGCATATCGGCTGTATATGCGTGCGTCGTTTCAGACTGTGTCGAAGGACCAGCCTGGGAGGATGGGTTTGCGCGCGTTAAACAGGCGATGAGCGATCTTCAGGATGTCATCGTGAAGGTTTTGGCCGAGATCTCGAAGGAGGCTTGAGGATGATAGACCCCAGCCCGATCCAGACCGGCTATCTCAGGCCTGACCAGGAGGCGGAAATCGCTGCCGGTACACCTCTGCGCCGCGTGGGCCGGCCCGAAGACGTGGCCGATGTCATCGTCTTCCTGGCCTCCGAGCAGGCCCACTGGCTGACAGGGCAACTGCTGTACGTCGGCGGCGGATGGCGGATGCATCAGTAGGGCCTGTAATGATCATTGACTGTCACGTTCACCTCTCCAAGTTCAACCACGAAGGGCAGAGTTTCGCGCAGGTGCGCGATAGCCTGCTCGCCTCAATGAAGAGGCTGGGGATTGACTGTGCGTTCGTCTACCCGGATAGCGAGCCCGGCACGCTCGTCTCCGACCTGGACACCACGCGCGCACTGGTTGCTGGCCAGCCCCGGCTGCCGATGCTTGGCACCATCCATATTCCCAGTGACGAGACTGAACTCCCTGACGCCAAGGTTGTCGCCAGGTTAGATGCCCTCGCCAGTGCCGGTGACATCATCGGGGTCAAGTTCTTCCCGGGCTTTGAGTTGTTCTACCCTGACGATGGCCGCTGCCACGTCATCTACGAGCTGTGCATCCGGCACGGCATCCCTGTCGTGTACCACTCCGGCGAGACGATGAACGAGACCTGGCGTGAGGAATACAGTCACCCGCACGAGATTGCGAAGGTGGCGGAGCGCTTCCCGGCGTTGAAGATCGTCATCGCGCACTTCTCACAGCCGCATCTGGCAGCCTGTCGGGACGTCGTGCTGGCCTATCCCAACGTGCACGTGGACATCTCCGGCCTGGCGTACCCAGGGGTGATAGAACTCTGCGGGCAGGCAGCCATCACAGGCAACCTGGAGGCCGTTGTGACCCAACAGCCGGAGAAGGTCTTGTTCGGGACGGATTGGCCGATCTGTGATGTGGAAGAACACCTGCGCCTGGTCGCCTCGCTGCCCATTTCAGATGCAGACAAAGACCGCATTCTGTCCGGCAATGCCATGCGGGTGTTCGCGCTCGGAAACACGCTGCTTCAACGGTGATATGATGATCAACCAAGACAAGTTCATCCCTGGATTGGAACTCAGCGAACGCTTCTACCAGGAAGCCGTCAAGCCGATCCTGGCGGCGCGCTTCCCCGACCTGGCTTACTCGGCCGCACTGATCGGTCCCGGCTCCGAGGTGCTGGGCTTTGACACGCCGCAATCTACCGATCACGACTGGGAGCCGCGGCTGCTGCTGTTCCTGAGCGAAGCCGACTACGCGGCGCGCCGGGATGAGATTGACGATGCCATGCGCCGCGAATCGCCCGGCGAGTTCCTCGGCTGGCCCGCCCGCTTCGGCCGTCACGAAGATGGGACGGCGGCGCTGGACGAAGGCGCAGCCGAGCACGGCGTCAGGATGTTCACCGTGCGGGACTTCTTCACCGGCTACCTGGCCTGGGACCCCGACCTGGAACTGCGCGCCGTGGATTGGCTGACCTTCCCAGAACAGCACCTGCGCAGCATCGTCAGCGGCCACGTCTTCCATGACGGCCTGGGCCAGTTGGAACCCATCCGGGCCAGGTTGCGCTACTACCCGCACGACGTGTGGTTATACCTGCTGGCTGCCCAATGGCGGCGCATTGCCCAGGAAGAGGCGTTTATGGGGCGTTGCGGCCAGGTGGGCGACGAGTTGGGCTCCCGCCTGGTGGCAGCCCGGCTGGTGCGCGACCTGATGCGGCTGTGTTTCCTGATGGAGCGGCAATACGCCCCCTACATCAAGTGGCTTGGGACTGCGTTCGCGCAACTCGCTTGCGCCGAGCATCTCGCACCCATCCTGTTGCGTGTCCTGGATGCCGCCTCCTGGCAAGAGCGAGAAAAGCACCTGTCGGCGGCCTACGAATCCGTCGCCAGGATGCACAATGGCTTGGGCATTACGGAGCCCTTGCCGACGCAGGTTTCACAGTACTACACCCGGTCTTTTCTGGTCATCCACGCGGATCGCTTCGTCGATGCCATCCGCGCGGCGATTACGAGCGAGGAAGTGCTGGCGTTACCACCCAACGTGGGCGCCGTTGATCAGTTTGTGGATTCGACCGACGTATTGGGCGACCCGGCGCAGTCCAGCCGCCTCCGGCCGATGGTTTCGTCTACCTGACAATCATTGCCTCCCGCTTTGTAGCGGTTGGGCAGTTCCCTTTTTGACAACTTTACCCTACCAGGGTATAATGCTGTCCAGATCGTCAAGGAGATTCAGGGTGTTTCACTACACAGGCCTCAATCGGATGTTGAGTTTGTGCCGCATGGTGTCTTCGGCGGCCTGGCCTTGTCGTAGTGCGCCTGTTTTAAGGTTGACATAACTGCAAGTTGGATGAAACAGCCGTGGGCGCACCTGCTCACGGCTTTTTTGTTGTGTGGAGGAGTATGATGATCGCTGTAAACCTGGACCGTGTGACCGCCACCTACGTCTCAGAGCCGGTATTCGAGAACCTCGCGTGGGAAATCCACGACGACCGCGTCGTGGGGCTCGTTGGCCCGAACGGCTCCGGCAAGAGCACGCTCTTACGGCTCATCGCCGGCGAGTTGACCTCCGACACGGGCTTCACCGTCCGCCGCAAGGGGCTGACGATCGGCTACCTGCCCCAGGAGCCTCGCTGGGAGCCGGGCCGCACCGTGTGGCAGGAGACGTTGGCCGCCTCGGCCGACCTGGCGCGCGTCGAAGAGGAACTCGCCCGCATCGAGGCGCAGTTGGCCGACCCGGCCGTGTATGGCGATGAGAAGGCGTTGACGCGGGCGCTCGAACGGCAGGCGCGGGCGCTGGTCGAGTACGAACTCCTCGGCGGACCCGGCTACGCGGGGCGCGTCCGCTCAACGCTCTTTGGCCTGGGTTTCAGCGAGGCCGACCTGCACCTGCCGATGGAAGCGCTCAGCGGCGGCCAGAAGAAACTGGTCGGCCTGGCCCGGCTGCTGGTCGTCCAACCCGACCTGCTCTTGCTGGACGAGCCCGACAACCACCTGGACCTGGCGGGCAAGGCCTTCCTGGAGCAGTTCATCAACGGCTACAAGGGGGCCGTCATCATCGTCTCCCACGACCGCTACTTGCTCGACCAGGTGGTAGACGAAATCGTCGAACTGGAGGACGGCCGCCTCACGCGCTATCCCGGCACCTATTCCGAATACGCCATCGAAAAGCGGCTGCGGCTGCTGCGCCAGCAGCAGATGTACGAGGCGCAGCAGAAAGAGATCGCCCGCATCGAGGCCGCCATCGCCCGTTTCGAATACTGGGCCAGCATCGTCATCAACGAACGGCACATTCGCCAGGCGCGCAGCCGCCGCAAGATGCTCGAACGCATGGAGCGCATCGAGAAGCCCGTGCTGGAACGGCGCCGCATGGGGCTGGAACTCAACGGCTGGCGCGGCAGCAACAAGGTGCTGGAGATCGTGGACCTGGACAAAGCGTTCCCGGCCGGCCCGGAAACGGGCGGCGACGAAGCCATCGCCCTGGCCGGGCTCAACCTGCTCGTGTGGCGCGGCGAGCGGGTAGGGCTGATCGGATCCAACGGGTCCGGCAAGTCGCTCCTCTTTCGGCTCATCCTGGGCCAGGAGACGCCCAGCGGCGGTGAGATCAAGATCGGCCCGAGCGTCAAGATCGGCTACTACGCCCAGGAGCATGAGACGCTCGACTATGCGCGCACGTTGATTGATACGATACGCCAGGCAGTCGCGTTTTCGGAAAACGCGGCGGTGCGCTTCCTGGGCCGCTTTCTCTTCAGTTATGAGCAGGCCCGCGAACTGGTCGCGCACCTCTCGGGTGGCGAGCGCAGTCGCTTGCAGATGGCCCTATTGATGCTTTCCGATGCCAACTTCCTGCTACTGGATGAGCCGACCAACAACCTGGACATCTACTCTGCCGAGGTCCTGGAAGACGCGCTGGCCGATTTCGAGGGGACCGTGTTCGTCATCTCTCACGACCGGTATTTCCTCGAGCGGGTGGTGGACCGCATCGTGGAACTGGAAGACGGGACGCTGACCGAATACATCGGCGGCTACAGCGACTACCAGGCGATAAAAGCCAGAAAAGTGCAAACGTAGCCGCCAGATTCCTCGGACGCAGATGCACGCAGATTTTCGCAGATAAAGAAAAGGAAATCCGCGTTTATCCGCGTCCGAGTAGTCTGAGACTGGTCAAATCGCGTTTTTCTGGTATAATACACTGCGAGGGAAACGGGCGTTCAGCCGTCGTTTGTACCGGCTGAACGCTTTTTATTGAGTCTGCTCACCCTCCCGCAGGTTTGAATAACCTGCGGGAGGGTGGATTGAGGGGAGAGGTATGAGCAAGAAACGGGAAGCACCACTCGACAAGGTGCGCATCATCGGCATCTTCGCCCACGTGGACGCCGGTAAGACGACCACGTCGGAGGCGATTCTATACTATGCTGGACGCATCCATCGCGTTGGCTCGGTTGACGACGGCAACACGCAACTGGACTGGATGGAACAGGAGCGGGAGCGGGGCATCACCATCTCCTCGGCCGCTACCGCCGTCCACTGGCAAGGCCATCGCATCAACCTGATCGACACACCGGGGCACGTGGACTTTACCGCCGAGGTCGTGCGCTCCATCCGCGTCATTGACGGCGCGGTGATCGTATTGTGTGGCGTGGGCGGCGTCGAGCCGCAGACCGAGGCCGTCTGGATGCACGCCGACCGCGAGGACCTGCCGCGCATCCTCTTCATCAACAAACTGGACCGGTCGGGCGCCAGTTTCGAGCGCGTGATGGACGACGTGCGCCAGCGACTCACGCCACGCGCTGTGCCGCTGCAACTCCCTATCGGCCGCGAGGACGCCTTCCAGGGAAGCGTAGACCTCATCAGCCAGCAGGCGTTGATCTGGCAGGATGCGGGATGCAGGATGCAAGATGCAGATGGTACGGATGATCCTGTGGTAGGACCGATACCGGCTTCGATGCAGGATCAGGTCGCCTCGGCTCGGGCGGCGTTGGTGGATGCGATCTGCGAGACGGACGAGGTGCTGTTGGAGCAACGGCTGGAGGGGCTTGAGCCTGACGCGGCCGCACTGCGCGCGGCGCTGCGCCGTGCGACCATCGCGGGGAAACTGGTGCCGGTGCTGTGTGGCGCTTCGCGCAACCGCCTCGGCGTGCAACCCTTGCTCGACGCCATCGTCGCCTACCTGCCGGCGCCAGTGGACATGCCCCCTGTGCTCGGCACTGTCCCCGGTCGCGCGGACGAAATCGTCGAGCGGCCCGACGATCCCGCTGCTCCCTTGTGCGCCGCGGCGTTCAAAATCGTCACCGATCCGCACGTCGGGCACCTGACCTGGGTGCGCGTCTTCTCCGGCTACCTGAAGGCCGGGGGCATGGTCTACAACCCGCGTGCCAATGTGCAGGAGCGGGTGGGGCGCATCTACCGCATACACGGTGGCCTGCGTGAGCAGGTGGATCACATGCAGGCCAGCGACGTCGTCGCGCTGGTGGGCGTCAAGTCGGCCGTCACCGGCGACACACTCTGCGATCCGGCCCATCCGATCGAGTTGGAGACCTTCCGCTTCCCCGAACCGGTCATCGCCGTGGCCCTGACACCATCCTCCAACGACGAGCGCGAAAAACTGCGCCAGGCCGTGACACGGCTGTGCGACGAGGACCCTACGCTGGTCGAGCGCTTCGACCCGGAGACGGGCGAGCAGACGCTGGCCGGCATGGGCGAACTGCACCTGGAGATCACCGTGGACCGGCTGCGGACCGAGTTTGGCCTCGTTCCCCGCGTCAGCCCGCCGCAGATTTCGTACCGCGAGACGATCCGGCAGCCCGTCGAGGTGGCCGGCACCTACAAGAAACAGTCCGGCGGCCACGGCCATTTCGCCGAGGTGTACCTGCGCGTCGAGCCGCTGGGGCAGGGCGAAGGCGTCATCTTTGAGAGCCAGGCACCACCCTCCGAGTTTCCCAGCGAGTTTGTGCGCCCGGCGGAGTTGGGCGTGCGCCAGGCGTTGGAGAAGGGAGTCATTGCGGGTTACCCGGTCACCGACGTGCGTGTGACGCTCCTGGGCGGCAAGTTCCACGAGGTGGACTCGGCGGCCATGGACTTTCAGATCGCCGGCTCGATGGGCGTGCGCCAGGCGGTGCGCCAGGCCCATCCGGCGCTGCTCGAACCGCTGATGCACGTAGACGTGAACGTCGGCGAGGAGCACCTGGGCGCGATCGTTGCCGACGTTGGCCGCCGGCGCGGGAACGTGAACGGCATGCACGTGCGCGGGAGTATGCGCAATGTGGACGGTGAGGTGCCGTTGGCCGAGGCGCGCGGCTACGCGACGGATTTGCGCAGCCTGACCCAGGGCCGGGGTACCTTCACGCTCGAGTTCCGCCGCTACGCCTGCGTGCCGGATGGAATCGCCGAGGGGATTATCAAACAGCGCCAGGCGGATGGGAAGATTCCAGAGCGATAGAAGTTGGACCACAGTCCAACGGCGGACTGTGGTCCGCCTTGAGCCATTTCGCCTACGGGTTCTTGAGCGTCTCGTCGTGGCGGCCCACGTTGCGCAAGACGAGCGTGTCTCCATGGCGCTCGTAGGTGAGATGGGCATCAGTCTTGACTCTCTGTCCGTAATTCGGCAACCAGACGGTGCAGTTCTTCGACGATTTCATCGCCACTCATCGGCTTGCTCACCCGCCCTAACCGGATGTCTTCGTCCCGACCTTATGATACCATATCTGGCCTGGATTGCAAAGGAGATTCCGATGGTCACAGAAAATACCGTCGTTCACGATTGGGACTGGTGGGCCTACCAGTTCCGCGTCGTCCATCGCCAGGGCATCGTGGGCATTGACACCTGGGACGACTACCTGGTCGCTTTCATCGTCCACGTGCTGAACCTGGAGCCCGGCGAACGGCTGCTCGACCTGGCCAGCGGTTCCGGCGTGCACGCGCGGCGTCTGGCACGCTACGGGCTCGAGGTGGTCGGGCTGGACATTGCCCCCAGCCTGGTGCGCTACTGCACCGGCCAGGCAGCGGCCGAGGGGTTGGACGACGTCACCTTCGTCGAGGGGGACATGCGCGCGCTGACCTACCGGCAGGAATTCGATGCCGTGATCGTGCTCAGCACCAGTTTCGGCTTCTTCGACGACGAGACCAACCAGCGGGTGTTGGACTCTATGGCCCGGGCGCTCAAGCCCGGCGGGCGGGTGTTGCTCCAACTCCTGGACCCCGTTACCTTCGTCGAGTGGCTAACTCAATCTGCTACCCAGCGGGAGGAGCGAGCGGAGGGCGTTTACTTGACGGAGGCCCGGTTTGATCCGGCCACGTTCGTCTGCCACGGCGTGTTCCGCTTCACCGACAACGATGGCGTGACGCACCTGTGGGACGACCACGAGCGCGTCCGCATCTACACGCTGCCCGAACTACGGTGCATGTTCGATCGGGCGGGGCTGGAGACAAGTGCGGCTTACGGCGATATACTGCTCCCGCCCGTGGAATACGGCCCCGACTGCCACCGGCAGATGATCGTGGTGGGAAAGCGAATTGGTAGTGTGCAGACCTGACAGGTCTCCCAGACCTGTACAGCGATTACGATATGACCTTCGAACCTGACGAGGCGACCGCCAGGGAGAAACTGGAGGACGCCTACCGGTTTGTCGAGCGTGTGATGCGCTATCTCCTGGAAAGCGGATGGCACTGAAATGGACAGGCACCCTGTCTTGACCGATACCGAACGGCAAGCGTTGGAAGCGCTGGTGCAGCGACTGTATAATCTCTTTCAGAGCCAAGTACAGTCGGTGGTGCTGTTTGGCTCCAAGGCGCGCGGCGATGCCAGCCCCAACTCGGATATAGACGTGCTGGTAGTGTTGAGCGACGACGACCCCCACCTGCGCTCGCAAGTCCGCCGGCTAGCAGCACGGGTGTCACTGGAATACGATCTGCTACTTTCAGTGCGGGCTATGGGGCGCTCCCAGTGGGAACGCCTGGCCCGCTATCGTTTCCCCATCTACCAGGCCATCCAGTCGGATGGAATAGACCTGACTCCCAGGTCGGCATGACCTGTGGTCTGTACTACCATCCTGGCATATCTACCGCATTTGACGAGGCGTCAGGGTAACGTGACTCACCCTGACGCCTGATTTTCCCATCGCCAGCCGATGTATCGATCAAGGATAGTTGCGCATCACGAGTGGCATATACACGGCATAAGATGGTATGTAAGCGTATCTGAGATCACTGTGGGTAGCATCGTAGTAGCTGATGTGCGGGCAGCCCACCGGATCTAGTGCCAGTGAGCTACCCTGACCCACATCTCCCTCACTGTCTACCGTCTGGACGATCCAAACTTTGCCATCAAAGCGCGCCAGTTTCAGGTTCTGGTTGCCAGGGGTCGCGTCATAGTAACTGATGTAGGGTAAATCGGCCCGATTCAGTTCTAGCGCGGTGGATCCTGCATCCCAAGGTACGCCATCTACTGTCTCACTGAACCATGTAGCGCCGCTCAACCATGCATATTTTAAGGCATCATTCGTAGCATCGAAGTAGCTGATGTGAGGGAGAGCGCTGCTATCCAGCGCCAGCGATGTGTACCAGCCCACATCTCCCTCACTATCCACTGTTTCGCTGAGCCAGATGGTGCCACTCAGCCAGGCGTGTTTCAAGTTACCGTTGGCACGATCATAATAACTGATGTGGGGTGTGTAGGGATAGGTTCGTTCCAGCGCCAAAGAATTCCCCCATCCAGTCTCTGAAAGGGCGGGTTCTACCGGCTCTACCTCCCATGTGCCGCTACACCAGGTCGTGCCACTGAGGTAGGCGTAAGATAGATTGCGAAAAGTACCCCACGAGCTAAAGTAACTGACGTGGGGGTGTGTAAGGATAGGTTGGCTCCAACGCCAGCGAACCATCGTAAGCCCGCAGACCTGCTACTGTCATACTGATCCAGGTTGCCCCATCTCGGCAGGTATATCTGAGGAGCCACCTGTTCGACCAGTCAGCGTGAACAATGGAAGGAGTGTAAGGATAGGTCGGCACCAGCGCTAGTGAGGTTCCCTCTCCACCAAGTTCCACCGTTTCACTGAGCCAGGTGGTGCCACTCAGCCAGGCATACTTCAGAGCGTTGCCACTGGTGGCATCATGGTAACTTATGTGAGGAGTATACGGGTAGGCTGGTGCCAGTGCCAGTGAAGTGCTACCACCCACATTTCCAACACTGTCCACGGTCTCGGTGACCCAGACGCCACTGCATACACAGAAATTCACGTCCAAGGCGGTGTCACTCACAATCTGCGTAGTGGTGAACGCTTTGGCGTTGAGACCTGTGACCACAGGGGGCGTGAACGTCAGGACGTAGGTGCCCTCTTCCAGCGTCACGTGATAAGCGCCACTGCTGTCGGTGACGTCGCTCACAAATCCGCTGCCCTTGTCCCGGTTCCAGGCAAAGACCTCCACGTCTGACATGGGGCCAGTGGCCTGGCACGTGACGGTTCCAGAGACCATGAAGGTGCCACCTGGAGAGCGAATCTCGGGGACCGCATCAACCCCACCGGGTTTTGCACCCGCCGTGCTCCGCCCTAGCAAGAGAAACACGAGCAGCAAGCCGGTCACAGCCAACCATGGCCCGGTGATCAGCATCCACAACTTGCACTTGTTCATTTCAGTTCCTCCTCCTTGGTCTTGATTACTGTCTTATGGCACTGTTACCTCGGCCCAACCATAGCAGTGTGATTGGCCCTCGTTCCAGACCTCAACCCGGTAGGTACCGGGCGGTAAATTGGGAATCCTGGCACGGATGTCATAGGTACACATACAGGGACAAGGGGGATAGCCTTCAGGATAGGTCTCACGTTCGATGAGCTTGAGCAGGGGACGTTCGTCAATCAAGTCTACGACTATGGCTGCACAACAGTTGTAGACAGCATTGTGGTGATGCATGACGATGTCATAGCCCTCGACAAAGATCTCAATTGTGTCATCTTCCTGGATGCCTGGCCGCCCCAGGCACCCGGAGACGTCGTACTCAAAACCACTTGCAGGGAAGTTCTTCAGCACGATCGGCAGATAGACGCAGCCATAGTATTCGTCAGCGCCGATGTCTACTGCTTTGATCCCATCGCAATTCCCATCTGTTGGGCGAGGCTGGCCATCAAAGTCTGTCGAGGGTACATACGAGTCCGGTTGACCGGCATCAATCGCCGGCGAGCCAGGCGCCAGGTGGATTTCGTCGATCAAGCGTGGATCAGTATAGATGTTGTGGTGATCAATGCAACTGCCATCCAGATCTACGGTGTTGCTGAGTATGCTGAAGGAGATGGTGACCGGGCTGCTGCAATGAATGCCCACCGCATGCGTGGCGACGATGTTGTTGACCACTGCCGGTGTGGAACCTGTACTGATGTACAGACCCACACCACTTGTCGGATGGTTGGCCACGAGTGTGTTGTTGTAGATGCGCGGTGCGCTGGAACCGGCCACCCTGATCCCATGGCCGTTGTTACCTGCTGTATTGTGCCGGATGGCGTTGTTGGCGAGATAGACGCTACTGCTCCTGACCAGCACGCCTCCACCGTCGCCAGCCGCCTCGTTGCCCAGGATGTCGTTGCCCAGCACTTGAGCCGTGGTATCGCCGGTGAGGTAGATGCCGCCGCCGTCGTTGGCCGTTGCTCGATTGCCACCGATGACGTTGTCCTGAATCAATGCGGGGCAGTTATTGACGTAGATGCCGCCTCCACCACCTGTTGTGCTGCTGGATGTGTTACCAGAGATAACGTTGCCGACAATGGTTGAGGTCAAACAGCTCGCGGCACTGACGTAGATGCCACCGCCGCTCAGATCGGCCGCGTTGCTCAAGATCCAATTGAAACGCAGCGTGGGCGCTGCTCCGCCGACGAGGCGCACGCCTCCTCCCGCGCCGCCATGGCGATAGCCATTGAGGAACGTAAAGCCTTCTATCAGGGGGCCATAGTCGCCGTCTATCTCAAGCACAGTGTCATTTCCGCCGCCGTCAACGGTCGTCGAATATGCCGCCAGGGTGGGAGGACCCCAATTCAGCGGATACCCGCCCAACAGGTCAACCGTCTTATCCAGCCTCAGGTTCTCGGTGTAGGTCCCCTGGGCCACGTAAATGGTTCCGCCGTCGTCCGTCCGGCTGATGGCATGGCTGATCGTGGCAAACGGTTCGGTCATACT
>Ga0315274_10006510_pt1 | contig 17008 bp, 14 predicted proteins | sample YL17G02_20_MG_FD_203700 | JGI IMG/M metagenome (GOLD analysis project Ga0315274, IMG submission 203700) | Sediment microbial communities from Yellowstone Lake, YNP, Wyoming, USA - YL17G02_20 | ecosystem: Environmental > Aquatic > Freshwater > Lake > Sediment | place: USA: Wyoming | collected...
CGGGCGTAAACCAGCGCCTGGAGTTGAAGGCATCCTTCCGCTGGAGGTGATTGAGGAAGGTTCGCCGGTACTGGGCGGCCAAGTCGATGAAGTGCGTGTAATCAGCCTCCGAAGTCCCGCTGGCATAGGCGAGCGTGTTCTTGAAGACCGCGGTCGGCGAGAAGAAGGAGAACCCGCGCGCCAGGGCGGCTTGCCGGTACCGGTAGCGGATGTACTCGCGCCAGAGGTCGGCGCGCCGCGCCGCAAACCGCAAGGAGAGTGGAACGAGCTGTCCGAAGAACTGGCGAAGCTGCTCGTAGAACGTGCGATCCCCAAAGTTGCATTCAAACTCTGTGAGACTGCCCCAGTTGTTGCTGATGGCGTAGTGGAAGGAGAATCCGTCGCGCGGGTCCTTCACGGCTCTCACGGCGGCCTCTTGTTCCCGGTCCGTCTGCCGGAGGCCGGCTCTGGCCGTCTCGTAGACGCCGGCCCGCTTTCCCACGAAGTCAGGGAGCATGGTGGCTAAGTTGGGAACAATAGTGACAAAGAAAAACCACACGAAGGTCGCAAACACCAAGGCGATGGAGGAGCGCTGGACGAAGCTCGAAATCACCAGCCCTACCAGAAGCATGAGGGAGAGAAACAGAGCATAGAAGATAAGAATGAGTCCGATCCGGAACACCTCCTGCGCCCCAAACTGGACATGGGCCGTGAAGCCCATCACCAGCAAGGAGGCAATGCACGCCAGGGCGGTCGGCAGCATCAGGGTGACCCAAGCCCCCCAGAACTTCCCCAATAGGACTTGCCAGCGGGCCAGGGAATAGGTCGCCATGAGCTTGAGCGTCCCCGCTTCGCGTTCGCCGCACACCGCGTCGAAGGTGAAAAGCAGCGCCAGCAGACCCAGGATGACCGCCACGATGACGGTCAGGTCCACTTCGGAGAAGACGGCAAGATACTCGTTGCCCCGATTTTCGCCGTGGGCCTCCGTGTTTTCCATGTCTACCTCGGCCTCAAAATCCGTGCCCACACGGCCCTCCAGCCCGTGGTTCAAGATGCTCAGCGGCTCCGGAGGCCGGACGAGCGTGGGATTCAGGAACGAATAGACCTTGACCCGGCTCAGCCCTTCGCGGTTTAGCTTTACTTTTGTTTGATAGCTGTCCAGGCGGGCGTTGTAGTCAAGACTGCCGATATAGGCCGCCAAAACCGCGAGGATTACGGCAATCACTGTGCCTACCGTGAACCGCAGGGTTAGAACCAGGTCGTGGACCTCTTTGAGGACCAGGGTAGCTAGCAGTGAGGCGGTCGATAGAGAGTGCCTTGGGTCCGCGGCGGCGCGCTGGCTTGGGCTGCCGGGATCTGGCGTCGTCAGTTCTTCGCTTAGCGATTGCGGCATAGCGGCTCGCAGAGGGAATCAGTCCTCTCTGCTGGCGAGACCGGAGGCGGCCTGCGCAATTCCCCTCTAAAGCCTGATACGGAGCCAGGTGGGCGCAAGTTCCCTTGGTGCAGCGAAAGCGACGGCCTTGAGGAGCCAGGGTGCGGAGTGAACCTTGCACTACGGCTAGCGCGATTGGCCCCGAGAAGCACCGCGGGTAGCCTCGCCAGAGTGGTTAGCCCCACGCCTGACAGCGAAGCCATCAGCGACTATCTTCCGAGCGCGGCTCTCGCGGCCCGGACAGCTTCCACATATTTGCGCGCGTTCGCGGTGATGACCTCCAGCCTGCCTTCCCGAAGCGCCTTAGCGTCCACAAGCTCTCCGCCTACCGCCACGGCGGCGGCCCCGGCCTTAATGAATTCGGGCGTCGTCTCGAGGTTGACCCCTCCCGTGGGAACGAAGTCAATATGCGGGAAGGGACCCTTCAGGGCTTTGATGTACTTCGGTCCTCCCACCGGCCCGCAGGGAAAGATCTTCACCAGGTCGGCTCCGGCTTGCCACGCCGCCACCACTTCCGTAGGCGTCAGCGCGCCCGCGATGCACGGCTTGCTGTAGCGGCGCGCCACCTCAATCACCCGCACATCCAGCGCTGGCGTGACAATGAACTCCGCCCCCGCCAATTGCGCGGCCCGGCAGCTTTCCGGGTCGAGAATCGTTCCCGCTCCCAGCAACACTTTATCGCCATAACGTTCCGCGACTCTCTCCATCACCCGGAGAGCATTCGGGACGGTCATGGTAATCTCGGCGATGGCGACGCCTCCGGCGACGATGGCCTCCACCGCTTGAAAGGCCTCTTCAGCCGAGGGCGCCCGGACGATGGGAACCACACCAACCTCGCGGATGAGCGCCAGGGCTTTCTCTTTTGACCAGGACATGAGCCACTCCTTCTGGGGCTAAGGACTTGGGGCTTGGGACTGGAGAAGAACCCGACAAGTGCTCCCCAGCCCCTAGCACCCAGCACCTAGCCCCGAGTTAACGTGCCACGCGCAGACTCGCCCCCTTCAACAAACTCTCTACTTCCGCCAGCGTCGCCCAGTTGAAGTCGCCAGGATTGGTATGCTTCAGGGCGCTGAAGGCGTTGCCGTAACGCACGGCGGCCTCATAAGACTTCTTCACCAGCAAGCCGTAAATAAAGCCGGCACTAAACGAGTCGCCTCCGCCCAGGCGGTCCACGATCTCCAATTCGTATTTCACATCGTCGTAGAACTTACCGTCGGCGTAGGCGATGGCCGTCCAGGTATTTCGCCACACCAGGGGATTTTCGCGCAGCGTGATGGCGACCGCTTGGAATTTGAACTTCTCCTGAAGTCGTCTGGCCACCTCTTGGTAAGACTGCGCCGAGACGCTGGTGAAACCTTTCTCGTCCGTTTTCCCCTCGGCCTTGATCTTGAACACCACGCTCGTGTCTTCCTCCGTGGTGATGAGCACATCCACGTATTCCATTAGCGGCTCTTGGACGGCCTGGGCCTTCTCCGGCGACCAGAGCTTGCTGCGGTAATTAAGGTCATAACTCACCCTGAGCCCCGCTTGCTTCGCTGCCGCGAGGGCTTCTCGCGTCACCTGAGCAGCCGAATCGCTCAGTGCCGGCGTGATGCCGCTGGTGTGGAACCACTGCGCGCCCTCAAAGACCTTCTGCCAATCCACTTCGCGCGGCTGGATGGCGCTGATGGCGGAATGCACGCGGTCGTAAAGCACGGAACTCGCGCGCGGCGCGGCGCCGAATTCCACAAAATACAGACCCATCCTGCCCTGCTCAGCCCAAACCACGTGCGAAGTATCCACGCCCGCCTGGCGCACGCGGTTCTCCAGCAGCCGGCCCAGCGCGTTCTTGGGCAGGCGCGAGACCCAGGCGCTCTTTAGCCCCAGCCGGCTCACGCCGACGGCGACGTTCAGCTCACCGCCGCCGATTTGCACGTCGAGAGAGGAGGTCTGCTCGAGGCGCTGGAAATTCGGCGGCACCAGACGAATCATCGCCTCCCCAAACGTTACGACATCCACCATGGGAAACCTCCGCGAGAAGGTCCACTCCGGGTGCAATCGCTCAATATAGGGCTTCCCACGAAAAAATCCAGTCCATTCACATGATAGAGACGGACAGTCGATACAAGAATCGTTCCTGCTGCGGCGATGAGGGCCGCCTCCTGCCGACCGCTTCGCGGCATTGACGGAGTGCGCGATGCTAAGCGATGGCGAGTGAGGCGGATGAATCGCTTCCCACCTGGACGCCAATCTCACTGGGAGGTTTTAGGGAGCGGCTGGCTGATCGGGTAAGGGGGGTGGCATATTCCACACAAAGAAACATCACTGAGGCGAGGATCCCGAGGCCGGCGAAACTGGCGAGAAGCCAGACCAGCAGCGTGAGGCAGGCTTGATAGAAATCGAACACGAATTGTGCATCCATCCATGCCGTGCTCATGGCCTTCTTTCTCTGACCTAGACTTCGATTCCTCTTCGGAATCAAGCGTGGGGTCTTGCAGCAAGCCTGCTGGGGAGGGGAGCGAGCAGGGTTATTCTCGTCCCCTCCCCAAGACCATCGTTACTTCGGGCTACCCGCTGCTGGCGGCAGGAAGTTCTCCATGACCCAGACTTCAGACCGCGTGGGTTCGTCGGCCGTAAAGGCGATCCGCCGCCCGTCAGGATGAACACGCATGTCCCGAAGGGAACCCATTGCCAGGCCCACCTTTTGGGGTGTTCCACCCTCCGCTGGGATGCGCCAGAGCTCATACTTCTGAACCTGAGGACTCGTGGCGCCCTTGGCAAAAAGTACCTGCAATCCGTCACGGGTCCACGTTGGCCCACCGATGTTTTCCGCTTTTTCTACTCTGACGAGTTCGCGCGGTACTCCCCCAGTGGAGGAGATCACTTTCAAACCCACCGCGCCCGTCGCCTGGTCAAAAAAATGAAAGACCACCCATTGGCCGTCTGGCGATACGTCGAAGCCGCTTACACCACCGGCAGACGTGCTAGAGATTTGCCTCTCTTGACCGGTTTCGAGTTCGCGGACCACGATGCTGGACTTCTTGGTGCTGGACCCTCCGCGCCCGTAGAAGACCGCCCTTCCGTCAGGAGACCAGACGTGGGAATCTATGAATTCACCCTCCCCGGCCTGCACCAGGGGAGAAACGTTGCCCGATTCAACGTCCATCAGGTAGAGACCCCGGTGATTCTTCACGTCGTTGGCGTTGAGAAGAACGGACCGACCGTCCGGCGACCAGCGGAGACCGAATATGAAGCTCAGTTTCGGGGATAGATCACGTTCCTCACCGCTCTCCAGTGACCGAATGCAGACGGCGAAAGAACCCGGTCCATAAGACATGGGGCCCCGACGTGAGAGGTACGCAAGCTGTCGGCCGTCGGGGGACCAGTCCGGTCTGCTGTTCGATCCCACGAAGCGCTCAGTGGCCCTCTTCGGCGCGGCCACCAGTTTTCCAGTCTTGAGGTCGAGCGAGGCGATATAGACATCCGACGTCCCGGCTGCGAGGCCGTAGTAGAAGCTACCTTCTCGTGTGAATCCCAGGGGCACGATTCCTCCCCCCAGGTCTTGCTTGACGAGCTCGGCCGATCCCTGAGGTTTGCCGTCGGTCACCTGAATGATCCAGGCGCCCAAACTTCCCGTGCGGTCACTGGCAAACAGGATCCGCTTTCCGTCGGGCGTCCATACCGGATAAAGATCGTTGGCCGGGTGCTCGATCAGAGGGCTTTCGCGCTTCCCATCTGTCGAGAGGAGGAAGATGTCCCGACTTGGAGAGCGTTCGCTAGCTGGACAGTCATAGGCGATATAGCGCCCGTCCGGCGAGAAGGAGGTCTTCCCGGGGAATTGCCAGTCCAACGTTTTTAGAACGCGGACCGAGCCATCCGCTACGGAAACCAACACGATTTGGTTGGTGCCGTCTTTCCTGGTGAAGGTCGCAAGGATATGTTTCCCGTCCGGCGACCACGTGGCGGGCTGGATCCATTCCACATCCGCATTGACGTAAAGTGTCGTCGGCTTGGAGCCATCGGACCCAATGAGGCGCAGGTCGTAGGAGTCATCTTTGTTGGACCAAGCGTACGCGACCTGCTTGCCATCAGGTGATACTGCGGAAAACTCGGCGTACTCCGAGGAGCCATCCCATGAACCCTTGTTGGTAAGCCGGCGGTTCTTGCCGGTTTCCAAATCGCGAATGGCCAGGTCTCCCGTTTCCCAATCGGTGTATGAAAGGTAACGCCCGTCTGAGGATACCGACCCCAGGATATCCACGTCAGGCCCGGCCCAGATCCGCCGGGTTGCCATCCCCGATTCCCTGACCGCGGGCTTGCGCAGGGCGGCCAGGCGAGTGCGGGCTTGCGCCGCCACCTCGTTCTGGTCGGCATAGTCGCGCACCAGCCGTTCATAAGCCTTGCGCGCCTCGGCGTTACCCAACTTCTCGTAACACTGGCCCATTTGCAGCAGGGCCTTTGCGGCCAGCGGACGATCTTCGGCAAATTCCCGCACGATGCGCTGGTAAAGCTGGATGGCGTCCTCGAGATTCCCCTCCGTGCGCTCTTTCACCAGCGCCTTTTGAAACAAGTCGTGGCTGCTCTGCGGCGCGGAGAATCCCGCGCCCAAGGCCACGAGCAATCCAACGATGATGATTATCGAGACCTTCTTCATGACTGTTCTCCTCGCCATGGTTTACTTGCTACGACCGCAACCATAGCGTGGTGGGCGGTGGGGTGTGTCACAGGATGCTGTAAGGCCCGCAAGTTTGCCGCAAAGTTCTTTCCGGCGAGTTGTCGCGTCGATGTCATGGAAACGTCAGCCTTAGGGCACGAATTTGTACCCCACGCCGTGGACCGTCAGCAGGTGTCGCGGGTGGGATGGATCCTGCTCAATCTTGGCTCTGAGTAACGCGATGTGGTTGTCCACGGTGCGCGTCGTGGGATAGTTCTCGTACCCCCAGACCTCGTTTAGTAGATCATCGCGTGTGACGACCTCGCCGGCGTGCGCGGCCAGCAACCGCAGCACCCCGAATTCCTTGCGCGCCATCTCCAGGGTCTTGCCGCCCTTCCGTGCCTCGTAGCTGCGGAAATTGACCACCACGTTGTCGAAGCGAAGCTCGTCCGGGAGCGGCCGCGGGGGATGGGCGCGGCGCAGCAGGGCGCGGACGCGCGCCAGCAGTTCGCGTACTGAGAAGGGTTTGCTGACGTAGTCATCGGCGCCGAGGTCGAGACCCAGGACGCGGTCCGCTTCCTCGCCCCGCGCCGTCAGCATCAGGATGGGCGTGGTCAACCCTTCGCCGCGCACCTTGCGGCAGACTTCGTAGCCGCTCAGCTTGGGCAGCATCAGGTCCAGGATGACCAGCTCGGGTTTCTTCTCGTGAATCAGCCGGTAGGCAACTTCGCCATCGCTGGCGGTCAGCACCTCGTGAGACTCGAACCTCAGATTGTCCGCGAGGCCGCGCAAGATGGCGGGATCGTCTTCCACCACGAGAATGCGGCTCATGCTGCGCCTTCCAGAGGGAGATGAATTGAGAACGTGCTGCCTTTTCCGGGTTCACTCTGGACCTTCACGTATCCCCCGTGGGCCATGGCGATGTGCTGGACCAGCGTCAGCCCCAGGCCGGTTCCTGGGACCCGCTGGTTCTCGGCTGAGGGGACGCGGTAGAACTTCTCGAAAATCCGCGACTGCTCAGCGGGGGGCATCCCCACGCCCTTGTCAGTCACCTGGATCACGGCGTGGCGGTCGTGTCTTTGAAGTTTCAGGTCGATCTCGCGCGACTCGCCCGAGTACTTCATCGCATTGGTTAAAAGGTTCAAGATGGCTTGTTCGATGGCGTCAGGATCAGCGCGGACCGTGGGCAGGGCGTCCTCAATGTCCACGCGTAGCCGGAAACCTTGCTGGGCCAAAGGATACTGCATGGTTCGGGCGGCGGCCTGCGCGACCTCAGCCAGGCAGGTGGGTTCGAGCCGGTAGATTTTCTTTCCCTGTTCGATCTTGGAGAAATCGAGCACGTTGTTCAGCAGCCGCGTAAGGCGCTCGGTCTCGTTGACTATGGTCTCCAGATATTCCGCCTGTGTCTTTGGGTCGGTGGCGCGGCCCATGCCCAGCGTCTCGGCAAACATGCGGATCGCAGTCAGGGGTGTCTTTAGCTCGTGCGAGACGCTGGAAACGAATTGTGAGCGCACCTCGGCTAGGCGCACTTCGCGCCGCACATCGCGCCAGAGGAGATAAGCTGCGAACAGGGTGATGCTCAAGACCAGTAAAAGCGTAACGAGGTAGAAGGCGCGCTGAGGATTCCACTGCTTCGCCAGCGCGCTGGCGTCTTGTTCCGGGAACGACACCTTCAGGCCCGGGAAGTTTGCGCCCAAGGCTTCACCTTTTGCTGACGGGTCGCTGAGCAACTGAGCCTGGCTGGCAGAAGGGTTGGATAAAGTCTCCGCGTTGCGGAGAGATTCGAAGACGTCTTCCGCCCGCACCGCAATCACGATGGCAGGCAATCTGTTTGAAGGTGGGGCCACGCTGACGAGCCATGGGTCTTCTCCATCATAGGGGACCCACAACGGCTCGGCGTTCCCGGCAGGGCTTGTCGAGGCTCTTCCCAGACCTAGATTCGGGAAATCTCTTTGCAGCGCGAGCGCCTGCTCAACATAGCGGATATGAGCCCCTAGGGTCTGAAACTCATCGTTGGCCGCAGCGGCAATGGCCGCAGGGGCCGAGTCGGCGAGCTTCAGGAGGATGTCTCGCAACAAATAGGCGACCGTCGGCGAGTACCCGTGCAGACTCCTGCTCTCCCTTTGAATGCGTTCCTGGACTGCTCGGTGGTCAGCTGCCGTTTTCAGTAAGCCGGAAGCAGCATAGAGGGACAGTGGGATGCCTTGCTCGTCGGTGACATCCCAGCCGACTGCCAAGATTTTTCGATAGTGGGCTGTGGCCTCTCGCTTCTCTCCGGACTTAGCGAGGGTCCGCGCCAGCAGGAGTCGCGCATGTGCGGCCTGAACGGAATTGCCCGCCGCCTGGAGGGCCTGGCCGTATAGCGCGGACGCTTTCGCGTAATCCCTTTTCCCGAACTCCTGCTGTTCGCCCTGTCGGACCTTTTCGGCGAATCCCGCCTGGTCTAGCAGGCGACGCGCTTTCTCGCCGCTGGAGTCCGACTCCCAGGGGAGAACCGGGCGGCCTTCTTCCACGCGTGCCACAAGGACGACGGAGGGATTCTCATAGGGCGCAGCCCGGGCACGTTCTTCCCTCGCAGCCAGGGCACCTGCTTCCTGGAACCTGATTCTTTCCAAGCGCGCCAGCAGTTGTTGGCGGATGTCGCTCGCGATCCGCCGCTTCTCGTCGGTAAGCCGCTTCTCGGCTAGCTCCCGCTCCTGACCGATCATGCGCACGCTGAGTACGACGAGCACCGAGCAGGGTAGGAGGACGGCCGCGAGAAAGAAGAGAATCTGGCGCCGGTGACTGTTGGAGGACATGGCTCAGCCACTCATTTCCGCGATCAAGCTAATTCTAGACCCTGGCACGCGAGCATTCGTCATGGAGTTGTCTGAAAAAGGCCAAGAATCTTGGAGGATGGACGCTTTGTCCGCCAGAAGCGGGGCTGAAAGAGGAGATCTCCCTTGCCTGCTGCCTCGGGCTGGTAGGACTGCCTGCTCGTCCATGTTTCGCATGGTGCCCTCCACCTCGGCCGGGAACGATCCTCATCGCCTTGAGGGGCTAGGCCGGCAACCTCTACTTTGTCCCTGCAAAGTTCGTGGCTGCGCGCAGTCCGAAGCCTTGAGTGCTTGCGTGAAAGGAAGACCGTTGGGCAGCCGCAGGGGCCTGCATCTACCGTCGTCGCCCATGTGTTTATTCCTCGATGAAGGTAAAATGCCTGCGGACAGAGGTCAGAATCCTCGGAAGGAGACGAATACAAATGCCCGAAATCTACAAGATCACTGAAATCGTCGGCACGTCGCCGGTGAGTTTTGCCGAAGCGGTGAAGGCGGGGGTCGAGGAAGCAGCGAAGACTGTCCGCCACATGCACTGGTTCGAGGTTTCCGAGATGCGTGGCCGCATTGCGGAGGGAAGGGTCGAAGAATTCCAGGTGACCCTGAAAATCGGCTTCAAGATCGAACGCTAGTCCGAATCTGCGTCCTCTGCACAACCTGCGGACTACTGCATCATGCGCCGTGGTGTGTGCCCGCGGTTCTCGGGCGCGTACTGTCCGGCATTTCTCACGCCACCTTCCACCTGCTCCCCATTCGCCACTCCCTACTCCCGCCTTCGCCTGATAGAATGGCGGTTGTATTTCACGATGTGAGAAACGCCCTGGAGGAGTCGCCCAATGCCCTATCCCAAACCCATCCGTCGTTCCTGGGCCGAGCCCTGGAAGGTGAAGATGGTCGAACCCATCCGGATGACTACGCGCCCGCAGCGCGAGCGCTGCATTGTGGAGGCGGGCTACAACACCTTCCTGCTGCGTTCCGAGGACGTTTACATCGACCTGCTCACCGACAGCGGCACCAACGCCATGAGTGACAACCAGTGGGCTGGCCTGATGCTAGGCGATGAGGCCTACGCGGGCAGCAGGAACTTCTACCACCTCTGGGAAGCGGTCACCAAGTATTACGGCTACAAGTACCTGGTCCCCGCGCACCAGGGACGCGGCGCCGAGCACATCCTCTCCAAGATAATGATCAAGCCGGGCGACTTCGTCCCCGGCAACATGTACTTCACCACCACGCGGCTGCATCAGGAACTGGCGGGTGGGACGTTTGTGGACGTCATCATTGACGAGGCGCACGACCCGGCCAACGAGCATCCTTTTAAGGGCAACGTGGATTTCGCCAAGCTCCAGCGGCTCATTGACGAAGTCGGCGCCAAGAAGATTCCTTATGTCTCTGTTGCTGGCACGGTGAACATGGCGGGCGGCCAGCCCCAATCGATGGCTAACCTGCGCGCCCTGCGCGAGCTTTGCAGCCGGCACGGCATCCCGATTGTGCTCGACGCCACGCGCGCCATCGAGAACGCCTACTTCATCCAGCAGCGAGAAGAAGGCTACCGTAACAAGAAGGTGGCGGAAATTCTGAAGGAGTATTGTTCTTACGCCGATAGCAGCACGATGAGCGCCAAGAAAGACACGCTCACCAACATTGGCGGATGGCTGGCAACGAACGACCAGGGGTTGTTTGAGGAAGCGCGGAACATGGTGGTGGTTTATGAAGGGCTGCACACGTACGGCGGGCTCGCCGGACGCGACATGGAGGCCATGGCGCGCGGCATCGTGGAGAGCGTGGACGACGACCACATGCGCGCGCGCATCGGCCAGGTGGAGTATCTGGGGCAGCACCTCATCGACTGGGCCATCCCGATTGTGCGGCCTATCGGCGGGCACGCCGTGTTTCTCGACGCCCGCGCCATCTACGCCCACATTCCCCAGAGCCAGTACCCGGCGCAGGCGCTGGCCGCCGACCTCTACATCGACTCCGGCGTGCGGAGTATGGAGCGGGGAGCAGTCTCTGCGGGTCGGGATCCGAAAACCGGCGAGGAACGCTTTCCCAAGCTGGAACTGGTCCGGCTGACGCTGCCGCGGCGCGTTTATACCCAAGCCCACACCGACGTGGCCGCCGAGTCGGTCCTGGCAGTTTACGAGCAGCGCGAGCAGGCCCGCGGCCTCAAAATGGTCTACGAGCCTAAATATCTCCGCTTCTTCCAGGCGCGCTTCGAGCAAATCTGATTAGCCACAGAGCCACAGAGGAAATGGAGGAAATACAGGAAGCAAGGCGCCATAGATGGGCGAGGGCGCAGGGATCCGCTTCCGGATAAACGATGACTGCCGACTGCCAACTGCTGACTGCCAACTGCTGACTGCCAACTGCTGACTACCATCTGACTCCTGCTTTCTCACATAAACCACTTCTTCATCGCGTGTACGGCATCGCCGAACTCCTGCATGAACCGCATTTCTTCTTCGCCGAGCGGGCCTTGGGGGAGGGCGGCGAGGTTTTCGTCGAACTCCCTCACGCTTCTCGGCGCGGTCAGGCAGACATGAACGTGAGGGTTGGAGAGGACGAAGCGGTAGCACATGGCGGCGGTTGGGATGCGCCCGTCCTTGGGCCAGCCGCGCGGCCGGCGCAGCAGGTACGTCCACCGGGTGGCCGTATGGTTGATTACGAGGGGATTGTGCTGAGCCAGGTGGGGGAAGATATCCTGCTCGGCGCCGCGGTGCGCGGCGTTGTAGCGCATCATGAGTGCTTCGAGCGCGCCTCCGGCCACCAGCCTGCCGGCCAACTTGCGGTTGTGAGTTGAAACCCCGGTCGCGCGCACCTTGCCTTCCTCGCGCAGGCGGTGCAACTCTTCCAGAGCACGCTCGATGTAAGTCTCCTTACCCATCAAGCCGAGAAGGAGAAATATGTCGATGTAATCAGTGCGCAACTGCCGGAGCCTTTTTTCTAGCGTCCGGCGGAGATTGGGGTACCACCAGAGGAGATTGTACGCCCCGGTGGCAATAACGAGGTTGTCTCGCGTGCGCGCTGGAAGCTCGCGCAAGACGCGGATCATCTGCCCGTCGATACCGTAGCAGAAGAAGAAATTGACCCCGGCATCGAGCGCTTTGTGCACCGCTTGCTTGCCGGGGCGGTAAGAGGCCGAAAGGCCAAGCCGACATACGCTTCGCCCGAGCTTCGGGAGTGTCGTGTACGCGAATGCCTGGTCCATTTCAGCACCCGGGGAAGAGGACGCCACGCGAGCACGGGATTGTAACTGCCGACCGTGGCCGCTGGCAACACCCTCGCGGGCCTGCTGACGCCAGAAAAGGGCAGGCAAGGGGGCCCCGGTGACGTTGAGGGGCCCTTAAGCACTCCCAGAGTGTAGTCACGAGATCGTGAATCCTTGACTTTGGGTTTCGGGCGCGTTTAGAGTACGAGTCTATCTTCTTCGTGGCGAAGCACTTCGAAGCAGAGGGCTTTCGAGACTGGGCCCGGCGGCGGTGCCGTCCCCAGGGGAAAGGCGCTACGTAATGCTTGCATAAGTGCGAGGCGGGCGCTTGGCCGAGCTGGCAAAAACCGGGCTGCAAGATATTGTCGCCATGCGTCGGCGGCGGATTGAGGAGGCGCGGGCTCGCGTTCCGCTCGGCAAGGTGCAGGAGGCCGCCGCGGCGCGCGCCGAGCGGCGCGACTTCGCCGGCGCGCTAGGGGCCGGGAGGTTGCGCGTCATCGCGGAGTTGAAGCGGGCTTCCCCTTCGCGAGGCTTGCTTTGCCGCAACTATCAGCCTGGGCACATCGCGCAGGGCTACGCGGCGGCCGGAGCTGCGGCGCTTTCGGTGCTGACCGAAGAGGATTTTTTCATGGGGTCCCTCCGCGACCTCGAAGAAGTCCGGGGAGCGGTCGGCTTGCCGGTGCTGCGAAAGGATTTTGTCCTGGATGGCTATCAGGTTTTCGAGTCGGCGGCAGCCGGCGCCGATGCCCTGCTGCTGATTGTCGCCGCGCTCGCTGACCAGGACCTGCGAAACTTGCTTGAGCTTTGCGACCGAGTAGGGCTTGCCGCGCTGGTGGAGGTTCACACCGAGAAAGAAATTGACCGGGCGCTGGCCGCTGGCGCGCGCATTATGGGTGTTAACAACCGCAACCTGAAGACCATGGAGGTGGACCTTGAAACCTCCTTGCGCCTGCGCGCAAAGATTCCCCCGACCTGCTTGGCCGTCAGCGAAAGTGGCATCCGCACGGCGGCGGATTTGGGGCGCCTCGCCGCGGCGGGCTTCAACGCCGTGCTGATTGGTGAGCGGTTGATGGCAGCGCCGAACCCAGGGCGCGAACTGGCGAAGTTGCTCGCGGCCGCGAAGGGGCTGGCCGTATCGAACCGATAAGTAGGCAGACGGCAGTAGGCGGAAGGCAGAAGGCAGAAAGCAGCAGGCAGCGAAAGAGAGCGACCCCACTACGCCGGCCTGCTGATCTGGTGGCGGCAGCACCCGCGTAAGACATTTGTGATTGACATAGACTGAATGAATCTCAAATCACAAATCCAAAATCGAAAAACACCATGGCCACGCGAGTCAAAATCTGTGGGATCACGCGACTGGAGGACGCTCGTCTGGCGGTCGAACTGGGCGCGGCGGCGCTAGGCTTCAATTTCTACCCGCCCTCGCCACGCTACATCGCGCCCCGCACGGCGGCGGAAGTCGTCCGGCAACTGCCGCCGTTCGTGATGGCCGTCGGGGTTTTCGCGGACGAGCCTGATGCCGAGCATGTCGTCACGGTCGCGGGCGAGGCGCGCGTGACCGCGATCCAGCTCCACGGGCCGCGTTTCCCCCAGTCCCTGGGCGCGCTAGAGGGCTTGCGGCTGATCCGCGCCGTGGCCGTGCGCGAGGGCTTCAAGCCGGAAGAACTCGGTCGCCTGAAAGCCAGCGCATTCTTGCTGGATACGTTTGACCCGAACCTGCGCGGCGGCACGGGAAAAACTTTTGACTGGAGCTTGGCGCGGGAAGCGAAGCGCTACGGCCCCATCGTTCTGGCGGGCGGCCTGACACCCGAAAACGTCGCCGAGGCGATTCGCCAGGTTCGGCCCTTCGCGGTCGATGTGGCAGGTGGCGTGGAACTCGCGCCGGGCGTGAAAGACCCAGAAAAGTTGCGGGCGTTCTTCGCCGCGGTGGCGGAAGCAGACAGGGAGGATTGAGCGATCGGGCCATCGAGCCATCGGGTGATCGGATCATTGAGTCATTGAATCATTGGGTGATTCAACCGTTGTTCCATCGAAATACCACGCCGCTTGGCCACTGAGAGAGTTGGGTGCGCTACAATCCGGACCGCTTCAGTGCGTCAATGACTCAATGAATGAACGATTGAATAGAGGTTCGAAAATGGGAAATGCCGCACCAGAACGGCCGGCTTGGCCCGATGCCCGCGGGCGCTTCGGGGAATTCGGGGGGCGGTTTGTGCCCGAGACCCTGATGCACCCGGTCGAGGAACTCGGTGAGGCCTACCAGGCGGCGCAGTGCGACGCGAAGTTCCAGGCTGAGCTCAACCGTCTGTTGAAGCATTTTGCCGGCCGACCCACACCGCTCTACCATGCGCGCCGGCTGACGGAGCATCTGGGCGGGGCCGAGATCTATCTCAAGCGCGAGGATCTGCTTCACACAGGTGCGCACAAGATCAACAACTGTCTGGGTCAGGGTTTGCTCGCCCAGCGGATGGGGAAGACTCGCGTGATCGCGGAGACGGGCGCGGGACAGCATGGCGTAGCAACGGCCACGGTGGCGGCGCTGCTGGGCATTGAATGCGTTGTCTACATGGGCGAGGAGGACATGGCGCGCCAGGCGCCCAATGTTTTTCGCATGCGGCTGCTGGGGGCCGAAGTGGTGCCGGTAGCTTCCGGCGCGAAGACGCTGAAGGATGCCATCAACGAGGCCATGCGCGACTGGGTGACGAACGTCGCGAACACCCACTACCTGATGGGCTCGGTGCTGGGCCCGCACCCGTACCCCATGATGGTGCGGGACTTCCAGCGCGTCATCGGCCAGGAGACTCGCCAGCAGGCCCTAGCCGCACTCGGGCGTCTTCCGGACATGCTTGTCGCCTGTGTGGGCGGCGGGAGCAATTCCATTGGGCTGTTCTACGATTTCCTCGCGGACCGCGAGGTGAAGATGGTGGGCGTGGAAGCCGGAGGACGCTCACCGCGGCTGGGAGATCATGCGGCGCGGTTCTCGGGCGGCAAGCCCGGCGTTCTCCATGGCACCTATACCTATGTGCTTCAGACCGAGGATGGGTTGATCGCCAACACGCACTCGGTTTCTGCCGGACTGGATTACCCCGCGGTGGGGCCGGAGCACGCGGCGCTATATCGGCAAGGTCGGGTGGAGTACACTCAGGTGAGTGATGCCGAGGCGCTCGAGGCGGCGCGCGTGCTGGCGCGCACGGAAGGCATTATTCCCGCGCTCGAGCCGGCCCACGCGCTGGCTGAGGTCATCAAACGCGCGCCGACGATGAGCCGCGAACAGATTGTTGTGGTCAATCTCTCCGGCCGCGGCGACAAAGACCTGGGGATCTTTCAAGCTGCCGGAATTCTCTGAGAATTGTCGGTTGAAGATTGTCGATTGACGATTGAAGGGCGTGCCGTACGGATTTCGCTCAATCGACAATCGGCAATCGTCAATCATCATTCTTATCGTGCCTGCCGTCTCTACATCTCGGATTGACGCACGCTTTCGCGAACTGCGCGCGCGGAGCCAAAAGGGGCTGATCGTGTACCTGACGGCCGGCGATCCCACGCTGGAGGACACCGGGCGGATTCTGGCGGCGGTCGAGCGCGGCGGGGCGGACGTCATTGAGTTGGGCGTGCCGTTTTCCGACCCGCTGGCCGATGGCCCTGTCATCCAGCGGGCCTCGGAGCGCGCGCTCCAAGCGGGCGCCACGCTTCGTCGCATCCTGGAATGGCTGCCGCGCTGGCGCGCGGCCCTACGGGCGCCGATGATTTTGTTCAGCTATTACAACCCGGTGCTGCAATACGGGCTGGACGATTTCGCCCGGGAAGCCAGGCGCGGCGGTGCCGACGGCGCGCTGATTGTGGACCTGACGCCCGAGGAAGCGGAGCCTTACGTCAGCGCGCTGCGGGCGCAAAACCTCGACACGGTGTTCCTAGCGTCTCCTACTTCCACCGACGAACGTTTGCAGCGTGTGGCCGAGATCTCCTCCGGGTTTCTATATTTGATTTCGCGCACGGGGACCACCGGCGAGCGCAGCGAGCTTTCCGGCAGTGTCCGAGCGCTGGTGGAGCGGGCGCGGAGGTTCACCCAATTGCCGCTGGCGGTGGGATTCGGCATTTCCAACCCCGCCCAGGTGCGCGAAGTCCAGGCGCTGGCCGAGGCGGCCGTGGTCGGCAGCGCGGTGGTGCATGCCATCGAAGAACGTTATCATTCTGGAGGCGCGGCGGCGATCGAGCAGTTCATCCGCGCGCTCCAGGAAGGATGCAGTCCCGCATGAGCGACGTCGACGGATGGCGCAAGCGCATTGACGAGGTTGACCAGGAGTTGGTGAAGCTGCTCAACGAGCGTTCGCGCTGCGCGGTGGAGATTGGCCATCTCAAGAAGGAACTGGGAATGCCCGCGTGGCAGCCGGAGCGCGAGGCGGAAATCCTGCGCAACGTGGTGAAGTCCAACCACGGCCCGCTCGACGATGCGGCCATCCGCCGCCTCTTTGAACGGATTGTTGACGAGGCCCGGGCGCTGGAACGCCATGCCATGGAAGGTGGGAGTGTTTCGGGGAAGGAGTAATCGCATATGGTCGTCGTGATGCAAGAGGGCGCGACGGAAGACCGGATCCAACGCGTTATCAATAAACTGATGGAGATGGGATTCGACATCCATCGCTCGACGGGCGCGCGGCACACGGTGCTCGGGGCCGTGGGCGCGAAAGTGGATTTCGACACCCGCGACATCGAGCTGCTGGAGGGCGTGGCGGAGGTCCTGCGCATCTCGGCGCCTTACAAGCTGGCCAGCCGCCATTTCCGGCCTGAGGGGTCGGTGATCAAACTTGGCCGAGGCGTCACGGTGGGCGGCGAGCAGGTGGTGGTAATGGCCGGCCCGTGCGGTGTGGAGAGCGCCGAGCAGATCGAAGCAATTGCCGAGCAAGTCGCGAAGTTCGGCGCGCGCGTCCTGCGCGGCGGAGCTT
>Ga0315274_10006512_pt1 | contig 17006 bp, 15 predicted proteins | sample YL17G02_20_MG_FD_203700 | JGI IMG/M metagenome (GOLD analysis project Ga0315274, IMG submission 203700) | Sediment microbial communities from Yellowstone Lake, YNP, Wyoming, USA - YL17G02_20 | ecosystem: Environmental > Aquatic > Freshwater > Lake > Sediment | place: USA: Wyoming | collected...
GGCGACCCTACCCGTACATGGGACGACCCGACAGGAACATTTCTGTCAATGCTTCAGCCTTAGGCGCAGCTTGGCACACCTGACGCCGCCGAAACGTGCCTCCCCAGAAACCCCTGGCTTGCCCACTTCGCGAACGTCCCTTGCGGGGCGCACCTGGGTACTTTGAGGCCTACGGTACTGCACCGCTACGGAGCGGCACAGACCAGATTTTCACTGGTTTGGTAATGTACTTTTCAACTCACGCGCCCAACAGATGGGCTCAGCAGCAGCGGCGAGACTGGCGAGATGCTTCCTCAATTATCGCACATCTGCCAGAAACGAACTCCGTACCTTCAGCGGCGGAGCTGGCTGCCTGTCCCGCGCACTTTGCGGGGTCCGCTGGATTTATTGTTGGGCGGACTACATGTGACCTATATTCTGCTCTATGATTGCAACAGCCCGAGCAATCCCATTCTCGGCTCGAATGAGTTCCCCCAGGCGAGTCGCTTTCTCCCGCATCGCCGTGTCGGACACAGCGCAACGAATAGATTCAGCCAGACGATCGACCGTTAGACGCTGGCGCGGAATGGGCCTGGGGCCCACTCCCAACTTATAGACCCGTTGCCCCCAAAACGGTTGATCGCCAAAATAAGGCGTGACAATCGCCGGGATGCCTGCCCATAAACCCGCGGCCGTGGTACCCACGCCACCATGATGCACGACAGCGGCCATTTTTGGAAACAGCCAGTTATGCGGCATTGAGCCAATCATGAACACTGTCTCTGGCAACTCATCTTTCTTCAAACCACCCCAACCCGAAGATAAAACACCGCGCTGGCCGGTGCGTGCTAAGGTCTGTAAGACCAGATCAGATATTTCTTCCGGTTTTCTGTTGACCATGCTCCCGAAGCCGATATAGACGGGTGGAGGGCCGGACTGCAGGAAATTCACAAAATCAATGGGTGGTTCCCACCCAGCAGACGGTTCCAAAAACCAGTATCCGGTGACATGGATAAAATCGTCCCAATCCTTAGGGAATGGAATAACATGCGGGCTGTAACCATATAGGATCGTCTGTTCTTGCTGCTGCAGAGAAACGAACGGTCCCCAGAATGATGCCGGAGCAATCTGCAGGACCTGGCTACGTGCTTTGTTATCCGCAGCGCGGAAAATCTGCCACATCATCTGTTGTGCCAGGCGATGCGACAGGCTATTGACCCATGAGGGCAACCATGTCTGTGGCAATGGCGACAAGACACTTGGGAATTCACGGGTAGGTGTAAACGGATATAAGTAGGCCGGAACAAAGGGGATGCCCAATTTTTCCGATAAGGCCAGCCCTACAAAAATCCCACCCAGTCCACCAATAATCAGATCGGAGCCTTGGCATGCCACCAGCCCGTTTACAGCAGCCTGACCAACCAGATGTTGCGCGGCAGGCCCCATACTCGAAAGGATTTTTATAAAGTTCCCTTGCTCCAGAAGACCTTCCATGCTTTGCGCGACAGCCTCTATACTGCCGACGCCCATATCAAAGAATTCCAGACCATGGGCCGTGATTAGGTTTTGGAAATCCTGAGAGGCCAAGACACGAACCGTATGCCCCGCTTCCTTTAACCCCTTTCCTAGCGCCACATAGGGCTGTACATCACCACGACTTCCTGCTGTAATGATGGTTACTTTCATAACAATTGACTCTCCTTTGCCGTGGGATCATAGCTATTAATCCGCCCAACTCGTGATTCTACGAGCAAGGTGTGTTTAATACCGGGTATATACGAGCTAGGTGTGTTTAATAGCGGCATGAATATGATCCAGCGGTGCTCGCGCCAATATTGGTTTTCGACACCCAACGATGTACGTGATTAACAACCTTAACGCCGCTGATAATCATTATAATTACCCCTCCCGAAAAGTCAAGCAACTATGCCTGATAATTCCCCTCTTGCCTCCACACGTCGAGCATCAGCTCGTAGCGTTCCAGCCGCATACCGTAATAAATACAATTGCTGGTGGAGAAGATGTAGCCTCCAATTCATGCTGTGCGGCGGCATTTAGATCATACAAAATACCGGCTTGAAAGCGAGTATCTCCGAGAGATTTTGGCGGCTATGTCAAGACCCGCAACTTTCGTTTACGCCTCAACCAATGTTCCGACTTTGTGATAAGCGGGCGAATGGGCTTCGATTTTTAGCATTGCTTCTCGGTCATAAACTTTTTCACCACAGTTTGGGCAATCATAAAATGCTAATGCCGGCACAATGTAAGTCTGCCCTTTATAGTTGCGCATCACGTCACGCACAATGTGCATGATTTTTTCACTGCCACAGGTTGGGCAAGTCTTGATCTGAAGTTTGTTGTTCATGGTCATAACGCTTTTTTTGACGAGATCAGGAAATAATAGGTTTCGACACCGGATTCTTGCACTAATTTACCTTTCGTGTAAATCATCAATCCTTCCAGATTGGTACTTTGGATAATGTGTAAATACTCTCTGGCTTGCTGGCGATAGGAGCTTCGCGAACGGATGGTTTTGTAAATTGCCACTGCATTGACAATGGATTCGACAACATCCAATTCAGTCAAGCCATCTGCTTCCAATTCCAAACTGGCTTTTTCGCTAAAGGTGTAATGTCCCGCGAGAATGGCTCTTTTGATGCGTATAAGGGTGTCGCTCATGATTCAATTATAGCGCAATGAAAATATTTCGGATTCATCTGCAATCATTATAATTGTCCCACCCGAAAAGTCAAGCAACTATGCTTGATAATTCCCTTCCTGCCTCCATACATCGAACATCAACTCGTAGTGTTCGCGCCGGATACATGTGTAGATGCAATTGCTGATCGAGAAGATGTAACCCCCACCCGGCATCCCTTGCCGGAGAGCATAGTGCGCCGATTCGATCACTTCCTCGTCTATACCCGTATCCAGCGCGCCGCAGTTGACATTGCCGATCAAGTAGACTTTATCCCCGCCAATCAAACTCCATTTGCCGAGCTTTTCCAATGGACGCTGTAATTGCGGATGACCGAGCGGGTGCTCAAATAGCCATTGCCTGCGGCCACGGCTCCCTGCGCGCCCTGGTCCACAGCGTGTTCACATAGTTGAGGGCGAAGTGGTTTTGCATGAGATGAAGCCAGAACGCGCCCGATTCGGTTAGCTCGAGGTACCCGCCATTGCGAATCGCGAATCCGGCTTGCTCCACGGCTCTCAGCCACATGTGGGCTTTGGGGGCATCTTTGCCAAGGGCGGCATGGATATCCTCCAGCGGGATGCGTGTATCGTAAAAACGCCAATACAGCCACCACCAACCCGACATCTCGGAGACGAACGGCATACGCAGGGCGATTGTCGGGTATCCCGCACTGGCTGTTTCGAACCAGCTCTTGAAATCGAACGTATTGAGCACGAACTCATCCGGCAGGTGTGACCCAGCGCCAGGGCCAATGCCAATATAGCCATCCCGGGTGACCGACGAATAACGTGGAACAGTTCCCCGCTTGAAGCTCCACACCGATACGCGTTCGAAGCCGTGTTCGGCGCACCACTCGCTGATGGCGTGGTAATGCGCCCGGCGCAGGCGCAGATCGGGCATGCGTACCGCCTGCAAGCGCAGATATTCACCGACCGAAGTGTACGGGAATGTGAAGAGCGGGTAGGTTGTGAGCTGGTTGGCACCCAGCTCGGCAGCGCGTGCCAGGTCCGCAATTACGTCGTCCTCCGTTTGACCCGGCAGCGCAAACATGATATCCGTGTTGACCGAGGCAAAGCCACTTTCCGCAAGTAGGGAAAGGGCTTGTTCGGCAACCAGCGGTGTGTAACAACGGCCCAGCAAGGCAAGGTGATCGGGATGAAATGACTGCACGCCCAGCGAAACGAGTGCAACGCCTGCATTCTGCAATTGCCTGACAACCTCTTTGTCTACCTCGGAGGGATTGGTTTCGATGCAGATGTCACCCGTCAGGCGGAAGCGCTCACGCAAGCGCGTAAGCACACTGGCGACGCTGTCCAGCGCAAGCGTTGGCGTCCCGCCGCCAATGTAGACGCTGGTTATCTCCGCCGGGCCAATTGCATTGGCCCACCAGCCAAGCTCGGCCATCGCCGCCCGTGTATATGGTTCCACGAGCGTCTCATGGTAAGCTATTTTCGTGTAGGGGCAATATGGGCAGTAATCGCGACAGAATGGCACATGCAGATACAGTGAGGTTCGCTCGAGGCGCGGCGGAATCCAGCCCTGTGGGGGTGGCTCGAAGACCCAGCGTTGAGCGGACCCCACCAGGTAGCGGCGGATGGCGCGTGTTGCGAAGCGCGAGAACTTGTGGCCGGGACTGTTCACCAGTACCTCAGCATGCCGATCAGCGCACTTGGGCGCAGGCGTTGAAACTCGGTCAGCTCGGTGCAAGCCGCATAGCCACAATCCGGGCAGGTATCGTCGTGGGCGCGACAGCAGACAGACTCGCCATCCACATCCACAACGGAAGCCACGCTGAAACGCCTCGGCCAATGTCCGGACTTGAGTGCCAAAAGGCCAGCCCGTGAATTGATCACCGGCAGCCCTGCTCTAATACAATCCAGAAGCTGGTCAATGAGCGGGGCGCGCAGCTCAGCGGTCAGAAACAACTCGTCGCGCCCATAGTAGGGTGTGTGAAAGTAGAACATGACGCCAATCACGGGGAACTTCGTTACCTGCACCCAGCGCAGAAATGGCTTGATCCCAGCGGCAGTGTGGCTATCAATAACATAGATGACGGCTACTTTTGGATGCCGGCCCTCCCGAACGGCGCGTTCAACCTGGGCGAAATGATCCCCTCGCCTGCTCTCGAAGGTCCCGGGCAGCCCATCCATGCTGACCCATACCAGGTCGGCTGACGTGCCAAGTCCAAACATGCCATTGGTATAGACATGTACATGGAAGAAACCGATCCGCCTGGCCTCGACGACGGCACTTTCAAGGGTCCGTTCTCCGTCACGCCACAGCATGGGTTCTCCGCCGCTGAAGTACAGTTCTCGGAATCCACGCCTCCAGGCGTTCTGCAGCGTGGAAACCAGTCTCTCCCAGGTCATATCGGGACGGCCGGTATTGGAGACATGACAGCCGCGGCATTCAAGGTTGCAGCGGTCCGTGACTGCGATGCCATAGATCAACGGTTCTTGCCGCTGTAGTATGACAAAACGCCATACGAACGAAAGGTAGAAACGGAGCCTATTCACCATGATTTTGACAGCCGGGAGATTGCTTTGTCGCCATTTGACTGCGCTACGCTTTGCCCAGGAGTACTCTCAGGGCTGGCATATCCTTTGCCGGGTCAGCTCGTAGAGCAACCCGCTGCGCCCGTTAACCCCCGCAATTCGGGGGTTGACCTGCAGGATTTCACCCACAGCCGGGGCGAGCAGTCCCGCATCACATATGAGACGTAATACTAGAAACCCCCAATCAAATGCTCGACAGACTTACTCCTCTGCGTATCATTATAATGACCCCTCCCGAAAAGTCAAGCAACTATGCCTGATAATTCCCTTCCCGCCTCCACACGTCGAGCATCAGCTCGTAGCGTTCCAGCCGCATACCGTTATAAATACAATTGCTGGTGGAGAAGATGTAACCTCCACCCGGCATCCCGTGACGGAGGGCGTAGCCCGCCGATTCGATTACATCCTCGTCCGTGCCCGTGTCCAGCGTGCCACAATTGACATTGCCGATCAGACAGACTTTATCCCCATAAAGACGCTTCACCTCAGCGATGTCCACGCTGGCCTGGGGATCCAGCGAGTGAAGCGCGTGGGGGTTGGCCTGGACAAGCTGATCCAGGATTGGCATGATATTGCCATCCGTGTGCTTGATGGTATAAAAGCCCATCTCGCGGTAACCCTGGATCAATCCCGCAAGGTAGGGCGCGGTGAACTCGGCAAACATGGACGGGCTGAGAAAAGGTCCCGCGTTGAAACAATAATCCGTGCAGAGGGCGAAGCCATCCAACCCACCGTGTTTTTGATAGCGTTCGGCTTGCGCCAGGGTCGCGGCCACCATCGCCCCGGCCTCCGCCTTGACCTTCTCCGGCTCATCGGCCAGGTGGCAAGCCAGCGCCATCATATCCTCGCCGCTGGGGATGCTGAGGGTCGCGTCGCCGTGGCGCATCAGGAAATAGCGGTCACCGGTGCGCTCGCGGATCAGGTCAACCAGGCGGAGGGTTTCTTCTTCCGTATCGGGATTGGGGTGCAGGAAGATGGCGCTGTGCTCGAAGCGCTCAGCGGTGGCGATGTACAGCTCGGCCATATCCACGCGGTGCAGCTCCCGTTCCTTTTCCTCCATTTGGAGCCATTGATGGTATGACCTGTGGCTGGGATGCACCTTTCCAAACGCCTGCATCGTCAGGAAGAAGACCAGCTCGAAATGCGGGACTCTTCCTGCGAGCGGGCGGCGTTCCAGCGCAGCGATGAAACGTTCTCTGGGGTACACCAGTGATTATCTTTTATACCCGCCACTGCGGCGGTTGTCCTCGCGGCCTCCGCGCCGGTCGCCGCCAGGGCGTCCGCCGGGACGACCTCCGCCCGGACGGCCTCCGCCGCTCTTGCGAGAGTCACGTTCCTGGGCTTCTTCGATCGTCCAGCCTTCCAGCACGGCCTGGCGCGAGAGGCGGATCTTGCCCATCGCGTCAATGCCGGTGACCATGACGGTAATCTCATCGCCCATCCGGACAACATCTTCGACCTTCTCGACGCGCTCGCTGTCGAGCTGCGAGATGTGCACCATGCCGTCGGTGCCGGGCAGGATTTCGACGAATGCGCCGAAGTCAGCAATACGGACAACCTTGCCGGTGTAAATGCGACCGACCTGCGGCGTCTCGGCGATGGCTTCGATTCGTTCACGTGCTATCCGCGCTTTTTCTCCATCAGCGGACGCAATGTACACCGTGCCATCTTCTTCGATGTCAATCCGGGTGCCAGTTTCTTCTTGCAGGGCGCGGATGTTCTTGCCGCCGGGGCCGATGATGGCGCCAATCTTATCCACAGGGATCTTGACGGTGGTGACGCGCGGGGTGTGCGGTTTGAGTTCCGGGCGCGGGGCGGGGATGACTTCCAACATTTTATCCAGGATGAAGAGCCGCGCCTGTCGCGCCTGCTCCAGCGCCTGTTTCATAATTTCAGTGCTTAGACCGGAAATCTTGATGTCCATTTGCAGGGCGGTGATGCCATTCGTTGTCCCGGCTACTTTGAAGTCCATGTCGCCGAGGTGATCTTCGGCGCCCTGGATGTCGGTCAAAATCTGAAAACGTTCGCCTTCCTTGACCAGTCCCATGGCCACACCAGCCACCGGCGCTTTGATCGGCACGCCGGTATCCATCAGCGCCAGCGTGGAGCCGCAGACGGAAGCCATCGAGGACGAGCCGTTGGAGGCGAATACTTCGGACACCAGCCGCAGGGTGTAGGGGAATGTCTCCTCGGACGGGATGACCGGTTCGAGGGCGCGCTCGGCCAGCGCGCCGTGCCCGACCTCGCGCCGGCTCTGGCCGCGCAGCATTTTTGTCTCGCCGGTGGAGAAGGGCGGGAAGTTGTAGTGGTGCATGTAACGCTTGGTGTTCACCGGGCTGAGCGTATCAATTTCCTGGGCTTCGCGTAGCGTGCCGAGCGTGGCCAGGGTCAGCACCTGGGTTTCGCCGCGCGTGAAGAGACCGGAGCCGTGGGCGCGCGGGCTGAATCCGACCTCGCACCAGATCGGGCGGATCTCGGTCGGGGCGCGGCCATCCGGGCGTTTGCCCAGGTTCAGGATGCGCTCGCGCACGATGGTTTGTTCAGCCTGGTCGAAGGCCTCTCGGACGGAAGCAGGCGTCGGGTAGTCCGCTGCGCTGGCGCCGTCTGGCACGGTACACATCTCGGCGACCAGTTCGTCTTTGAGGGTCGTCATGCCGCTGTAAAATTCATTCTTTTTCAGAGGCTTGTCGAGCAGGCTGCCGATCGCGCCGCTGACGCGCCCGAATACTTTCTTTTTCAGATCGGCATCGGGTACGTAGAGGGTGACTTCGCGCTTGGGCTTGCCAATCTCAGCCTGCATCTGGCGTTGCAATTCGATCAGCGGCTGGATGGCCTGGTGGCCGAATTCCAGCGCGGCGACCATGATTTCTTCGGGAACTTCGTCTGCGCCGCACTCGACCATCAGGATGGCATCCCGTGTGCCGGCGATGCGCAGGTCGAGGTCGGATTTATCCATTTCGGGGAAGGTGGGGTTGGCGACGAACTGGCCGTCAACGCGCCCGACGCGTACGGCCGCAACAGGGCCATTCCAGGGGATGTCGGAGATCATGATGGAGGCGGAAGCGGCGTTGATGGCCAGGATGTCGAGCGGGTTTTCAGCGTCCGCTGAAAGCGAGTACATGATGATCTGGACTTCGTTGCGCATGCCTTCAGGGAAGAGCGGACGCAGTGGACGGTCGGTGAGACGGGCGGTCAGGATGGCGTCGGTGGAGGGGCGACCCTCGCGGCGGAAGAACGAGCCAGGGATCTTGCCTCCGGCGTACATGCGCTCTTCGTAGTCCACGCTGAGGGGGAAGAAGTCAATGCCCTCGCGCACGTCGCCCATGGTGGCGGCGGCAAAAATGACCGTGTCGTTCAGGTGAACGGTCACGGCCCCACCGGCCTGGAGAGCCAGTTTGCCGGTTTCGATGGCAATCGTCCGGCTGCCCACGGTGGTGGTGTAGCGTTTTGTTTCGGGTTTCATAAAATTTCTCCTGTTTATCGGCGGGATTCTATCCCGCCCTACGATTTCCCGCCAAGTCAGGGACTGAAGAGCGGCGGCAACGGCCAACATTCGTTGTCACAACAATCGTTGTCGTTGTCAGCACTATTCAATTCCCAACCGGTGGGTTCATAAAAAGAGTAGATGGGCATTTGCCCATCTACTCGGGCTTACCTTATCCTTTTACTTCCGGCGTAACTTTAGTTGATCTGTCAGCACCAAGTAACGTTGGTACTCTGCTTTGCGCAGGTAGGCCAGCAATCTGCGGCGCTGCCCAACCATCTGGAGCAGACCCCGGCGGCAGGCCTCATCGTGTTTGTGGGCGCGCAAGTGGTCAGTCAACTGGTTGATGCGGGTGGTTAGAATAGCAACTTGTACTTCCGGCGAGCCGGTATCGCTTTCGTGACGGTGGTACTCCTCGATTAATTTGGTTTTTACTTCCTTGTTGAGCATGACGTATGCGTCTCCTTATAAAGATTTTTGGCAGGTCTCCCGACCGGCAGGTTGGGCCGCCGATGGGACCAGTCACGGGCTGGAATTATACCAGAAAAAACATCAATCAAATGGTTTCTCTCAGAAGCTCGCGCAAGCCTGTCTGCAATTCAGCCGAGCAGGTAGGCAACATACGCCGCAGGATGCGCAGCATTTCTGGATTATTCGAGACCTCGATGACTTCACGCAGAAAATGCAAGGTCTCGGTCAGGGAGATGCGCTCCAGCGCGGCCAGGCAGACCTGCATGTCCAGTTGCGTGGACGGGCGGGCGGTCTCGACCGCGGGTCGCAGGATGCGGAAGACGGTCGGCAGGTTTTCGAATCCCGGTTCATTGAGCAGAGGGATCAGCGCCCGCAGTCCCCAAATTTGCGCCCTGTGATCGGGCGACTTGAGCCAGTCTTCGACCAAGAGGAGAAGAACCTGGGAGTTCTCGCGGCGCAACCGTTTCAAGGCATCCGTCAACAGCGCGGCCTGGATTTCAGGGTCTTTGGACTGTTGCACCCATTCAGGGAGCAGCGAGAACAACGGCATCGCTGAGGCGGGCGGGATGAAACCAATAAGATGACAGGCCAACAGCCGGGTCTCCAGGTAGCTGGCTTTCCACAAGGCGCTCGCCAGGGCTATCGCGTTCAGCGGATATTGATCGGCCGGGGGTTCCAGTTCGCTCTCGATCTGCCGCAGCACGGGTTGTGGCGTGTGGTAACTGGGCAGGGAGGCGCGCGTGGCCGCTTGCGCCGGTCGGATGGTGCGGTTCGTGTAGAACTCGAGCATTTCGTGCAGTTGGCGCACGAAGGCTTCTGGTTGATCGAATGATTCGATCAACCGGGCAGCCTGGGTTTTGAGGCGACCGAGGTCAATGGCGGGCATAAGAGCAGTGATCAGTTTTTAGTGATCAGTTATTAGTGAACATTGTACTCGACTGGGATGACTTGAGCGGCGATTCCAGTCTCCCGCGCGGCAATCTCGGACCTGAGGCGTGCTACCGTTTCCTCGAGTGGCACGATGACCTTCTCCTCTTTGTGGCGCAGCTTCACCTCCACGCCGCCTGCGCTCGACGCCCGCTCGCTGACCGTGATGCGGATGGGACAGCCGATCAGGTCCGCGTCGTTGAACTTAATGCCGGGGCTTTCGTCGCGGTCGTCGAATAGAACTTCGATTTCAGCGGCTTGTAACTCGCGATCTAGGTCTTCGGCGATTTCTTCGCTCCTGGAATCGCCTTTGCCGCGCAGCAAAACAAGGTGAACATGATATGGCGCGACCGCCACCGGCCAGATCAGCCCATGCTCGTCGTGGTGTTCCTCGGCGATACAGGCGAGCAAACGCCCCACGCCGATTCCATACGAGCCCATGATGACTGGCTTGCTTATTTTATCTTTATTCACGAAGAAACAGCCCAGGGCGTCGCTGTAGCGTGTGCCGAGTTGGAAGATGTTGCCTACCTCGATCCCACGCGCGGCGCGCATGGCTGATCCGCACGCCGGGCAGGCCGCGCCCTCGTCCGCCGCGGCAATGTCGACGACAATGTCAGCGGTGTAGTCGCGGCCATAATTCACGTTGAGCAGATGGTAATCCTTTTCGTTCGCCCCGGCGACGAGGTTGGGGCTGACGGTGATGGAGTCGTCCGCAACGATTCGTAGGGGCGGGGCTTGTCCCCGCCCTGGGGCAGCCACCGGTTCTTGGGCGACCACACCGTTCGTGCCGCGAACACCCTCGGCACACCGGTGCGAGACGGCAAGGGTCGCCCCTACCAGGCCAACCGGTGATGCAAACCCCGGCACTGACCCAATTGCCCCGATCTCCTCTTCCGTGGCCGGTCGCAGTTCTTTCGCCCCCATGGCATTTGCCAGCTTGGTTTCATTTAAATCCATATCGCCGCGCAGCACGGCGAAGATGAATTGTTCTTGTCCAGACCCTAAAGGTCCTTGAAGACCTTTAGGGTCTGGAGGAATGGTCGCCATGAAAAAGACGGCTTTGGCAGTCTTGGATTTCGGTACGCCGAGGAAATTTGCCAGCTCTTCAATCGTATGTGCGCCGGGCGTGGCGACCTTCTCAATGGGTTTCGGTTTTTCCTGAGGCGCAGCCGGTTTCTTGAAGCGCGCCACCTGGCGATTGGCAGTGTAGCCACACTTGTCGCACAGCAGCAGGGTATCCTCGCCAATGGGAGTAAGATACATGAACTCGTGCGCCAGCTTGCCGCCCATCATTCCTACATCCGATTTCACGGCAATGACGGGCAGGCCGCAGCGGTGGAAGATGTTGAAATAGGCCTGGTAGTGGGCGCGATATTGTTTATCCAATCCGTCCCAATCGGCGTCCAGGCTGTAGCTGTCCTTCATGGTGAACTCACGTACGCGGATCAGCCCGGCGCGCGGACGCGGGTCGTCGCGCCACTTGGTCTGGATGTGGTAGATCAGGCGCGGCAGTTGCTTGTAGGACTGAACTTCGCGACGCACCAGGTCAGCGACCACTTCCTCGTGCGTCATCGCCAGTACCATGTCGTGGCCGGACTTGTCCTGAAAGCGGCCCATCTCGGAGCCGATCTGGTACCAGCGCCCGGTCTCTTTCCACAAGTCGGCGGGATGCACAACGGGCATCGAGATTTCCTGTCCGCCGATGGCATCTATTTCATTGCGTAAGATATTCTCGATCTTGGTTATGGAACGCTTTGCCAGGTGTAAATAGCTGTAGATGCCAGCTCCTAACTGGCGGATGAATCCGGCGCGTACCAGCAATTGGTGGCTGGCGACATCTGCCTCCGAAGGCGCGTCGCGCAGGGTTTGGCCGAAGAGTTGGGATAGTTTCACTTGAAATCTCCCAGCCAGAAAGCCCACTCCACTGCCTGTGCCATGGGCTTATCCGCCGTGATTAAAGGGATATTCAAACGTTGAGCAAGGACAGCGTAACAGGCGTCATAGGCGGTCAAGTTCTTCTGCGAAGCCAGCAAGAGGGCCTCTTCCATCAGTTCTGCTGTGGAAACAGGCTTCAATGCCAGAATGTTCAAATCTGCCAGATCAGCCTGAGAGTCTTCCAGTGAACGCCCAAAGCGGCGCACATATTTCAGCAGGATATTGGCGCACTCGATGTAAAACAAGTCGGGGATGTAAAGCTCGGCTGGCGGGTCTTCGCTCAGTTTTGCGAAGAGCGCGTGCGCCTGCTCCGAGAGCGGTTCATCCACAAAGAGTTTGATCCCGACGCTGGCGTCCACGACAAGACGCAAACGTCCGTTGGTCACCGCTTGCGATCCTCACGCAGCAGGTCAAGACTGGAGGGGGATTTAGCGGGAGGTGTAAAGCGGCGGCGGCGGATGGAGGTCAGCACTTTGTCCTGGTTTCTCCGGCGCTCTTCTTCTTCCAGAGATTGTGCCAACATCATCACAACCTGCGCGCTCAGTGACCGGTTACGCGTCTGCGCCAATTGCTGCAAGCGCTGGTACAGATCATCAGGGATGCTGCGAACATGCAATGTATTCATCCTGAACTCCTTTCTTGAAGGGGAGTATATCATGGCTGGTTGCATATTGCAACATGTTTCCCGAAGTGTTCCCGTGTCAGGTGCTCGTATGTCACGTGATAAGTGTTTTTGTGTTATGGAATGCCTTTTCCCCTATGATTTTTGTGCTACACTTGCTTTCAAAGTCATCAACTCGCTCGAGAATTAGTGTGGTGGGGTTCTTTCAGAAGGAATGCCATGAAAAGGATAACCTGTTTTCTATTAGCCGCCATGATCATCAGCACGCTCACCGCCTGCGGACCTGCTCCAGCCGCGCCATCAGCCACGGCCACAGATAGGCCAACTGCAACAGTCACACATGCGCCAAGCCCAACGGCAACTTATACTCCCAAGACACCGCTCGAAGGCAGGTTATTCTTTGACATGAACGGCTCTGGATTACCGGATGAGGCCACATTCAACTATGATCTTGTACGACTCCCAGATCCGAGGCAACCACTTCAACAGGATGTGGATAAAAGCATAGATGATTATGTCAGCGCTCACCCCGATCTCAAGAGCGGTGATCTTATCACAATAGAAGAGCCGGGGCTTTCCGGCTATACTGTGTGCGTGCAAGCAGATTGCGTGCCGACAGACCAGCAGGGCAATTTCTCTCTCCCTAATAATACTGGAGCCTCAAGCGCAAGTATAAAAATAACTGACCCGAATGCAGATAATCCTGCCCTAGCCATGAGATATATTAATGATTGGAAAGGGCCAGTTGTTGTCAAGGCATATACAGTGGCAGTGGACCCACAAACAATGGCCACACTCACCGCTATTCCTGGATGTGATGTAGACCTGTCTGCGCTTGTTTGCAAGCTTAATGAGGCCACATTGCAAGTAAGAGATCAGTATCTGAATGACACTGAGATTGTCCCCATTGAAAAAGTAATACAGGCAAGACCAGGAGAGCTGAATGAGGTTGGCTTGATGCAGGGATTCTTGACACGCCGTTTGTGAAGGAACAGGCGCCAGATCCGCTCATCGATTCTTATTTCGATATCATCGGGTATCGAATCTTCGATGAAAAGAACACTTTTTTTCCACACAGGATGGGATTGTATTAAATTACGATGGACAGTACAGCATACAGAATATTCCTCATCTTGGTATTGCTGGAGTTGGTGATTCTCACACTGGTATGGATTACCTTGTGCCCAAAGGTAATTGGATTATCTCAGGTGCACCAACATCAAGAGTATGGTTTTTTGCAGGTCCAGACGAGTTACGGGTCAACCTCATGTTTCAGAACCCAGAGAATCCAGGGATTGATTATGACAACTGCTATGGACACCTTTCTGTTCAATTAGTAGAGATGGATCAAACAATCTATCGTGGGCAAATAGTCGGGTTGTCAGGAAATTCAGGGGAGTATTATCCACCTCCACGGCCACCAGGGCTTCATTTTCATGTCGGAAAGGCAGTAGAGGGTGGAGGCTGGTATTATCTTGACGAATACAGAACTATAGTAAATCTTGATCCGCTTCCTGAAAACTTCTGGGGGAACCCTGTAAGTTTATGGACTAGCGATAACCTCCCACAATTTCCACGGATAGATTCAGCGAACAAATAAAAGCCAAGTTTAATTTCCCATCTCGGCGGTGGTCTTCGCGAAGCACCCCCTAAAGGGGCTGCCCTCGCCGAGTTTTTGACCACAGGTCTCAGAATGGTTGCAATGAGACCGTCGGTCAACGTGGTGTTGTGCTCAGGTCCCCAGCGGGGATGCTGCGCGAAAACCGCGATCCAGCAGTTTGCGAAGTTGTGCCTGATTTTTTCCAAGAAACGGTATAATTGATTCTGGAGGCATCTATGTTTAAACGTTTTACTGCGATTATTGAAAAAGACCCCGAAACCAATTATTACGTTGGATATATCCCCGGTTTCCCAGGGGCGCATTCCCAGGCCGAGAGCCTGGATGAACTGCACGAAAACCTGCGCGAAGTGATCGAGATGCTTCTCGAAGATGGCGAGCCAAAGTTCGAAACAGAATTTGTCGGTATACAGGAAGTGGTTCTGGCCTGAGTATGGGGAAGCTGCCTGTATTGAAACCGCGTGAGGTTTCAGCCATTTTGGAGAATCTTGGCTTTGTTTTAGTACGCCAACGCGGGTCACACTGTCAGTACCGGCACCCTGACGGTCGCTGTACCACAGTCCCGTTTCATCGAGGCCGCGATATTTCACCGATTTTGCTGCGCCAGATCGCGAAGGATTTTGGTCTTACGACGGATGAATTTTTAAAATTTCGTTAGCAGATTTTCCCAAAGCATTCAACGAAAGTCCCCGGCGTTATAAAAAGCCGGAAACTTGCTTGTTTGGCAAGGATCGTCACATACCTGGGACAGGGATGCGCGCAAGCCGCGTCGCGGCGTGGAATTAATAAGCCCGTGCGAAGTACACCTTCCGCCTGGATTCTTTCTCGCACACAATACATTTGCCATGGCCTTCTTCCTGTCCCAGCGGGATGCAGCGGGTGGTGGCTTTGGTATCTTCCTTCACCTTTGCCTCGCATTCCTTGTTGCCGCACCACCAGGAGAAAGCCCAACCACTGGCCACGACTTCTTGTAATTCGCCGTAATCTTTCGGATCGTGGATGTGACTGTCGCGGAAGGCGGTGGCACGCGTCAGCAGGGAGGCCTGTATCTCGTCCAGGAGCAGGCTGACGGTCCGAGAAAGACCCGCCTGGGGTACGAAGGATTTGCTCTCCTTGCCGGGCTTATCCCGCCGGGCCAGGGCGACCGTCCCTTTTTCCACGTCCTTCGGGCCGACCTCGATGCGCAGCGGCACGCCGCGCATTTCCCAGTCATTGAACTTGAAGCCGGGCGTGACCTCGGTGCGGTCATCCACTTTCAGGCGGAACTCGGCCAGCTCAGCCTTGATCCGCTCGACGACCGGCATCACGGCGCTGCGCTCAGGGTCGTTCTTGTAGATGGGCACTAGTACGATCTGGATGGGTGCTAGGCGGGGCGGCAGGATCAGGCCCTGGTCGTCCCCGTGAGTCATAATGATGGCGCCAATGAAACGGGTGGACAAGCCCCAGGAGGTCGTCCAGACGTACTGGAGCGTGTTGTTCGTGTCGAGGTACTGGATGTTGAAAGCTTTGGCGAAGTTCTGGCCGAGGAAATGGGACGTGCCGGCTTGCAAGGCGCGCGTGTCGCCCATCATCGCCTCGATGGAGGTGGACTGCACCGCGCCGGCGAACTTCTCGCTATCGCTCTTGATGCCCTGGATGACCGGCACTGCGCCCTCTTTAATGGCGAAATCCGCATAGACGCCGAGCATGCGCATCGTTTCTTCGCGTGCTTCCTGTTCAGTGGCGTGGGCGGTGTGACCCTCCTGCCAGTAGAATTCCAGTGTGCGCAAGAAGAGCTTGGTGCGTAATTCCCAACGCACCACATTGCCCCACTGGTTGATGAGCACCGGCAGGTCGCGGTAGGATTGGATCCATTTCGAGTACATATAGCCGATGACGGTCTCGGAGGTGGGCCGGACGACCAACGGCTCCTCCAGTTTCTCCCCGCCGCCTATGGTGACGATGGCCAGCTCCGGCGAGAAGCCCTCCACGTGCGCCTTCTCCTTTTCGAGGAAGGACATTGGGATGAAGAGCGGGAAGGCGGCGTTGACGTGACCGGTAGCCTTGAAGCGTTTATCCAGCGCGGCCTGGATATTTTCCCACAAGGCCCAGCCGTAAGGCCGCACGACCATGCAGCCGCGCACCGGAGCGTAATCGGCCAACTCGGCCTTGAGCACCAACTGGTTGTACCATTCGGCGAAATCTTCGGTTCGGGAAGGCAATTTATCTTCAGACATGGGTTCCTCTCAAATTGTTTTTGCCCTGAGAGGAGGGTTGAACCTGGCGAAGCCCGTAGTCGAAGGACGCTTCGACTGCGATCTTGCTTCGCCCGGTCTCCGCTCAGCGCGAAGTATAAGATTCCAGCAATCCGACAGCAGAAGTGACATCTTTGGCGAATTGTACAAGTTCTCGCTGATTCGCGGGGATGTACTCATCGAACGATTGGAAAACCTGGTCGAAGGCGGTCTGCCAGCCATCGCCGACCAGGATAAGTGGCTTGGGAGTTATTGCACCGATGATCCTCAAGTTCCAGGACAGGGAAATCTCGACCAACGTGCCAGGGCCGCCGGGCAGGGCGATGGCCGCGTCACAGCCCTCGACGAGGGCCTGCAAGCGTTCCATCAGCGTTTCCCGCCGCCATTCCTCTATAACCCAGCCGTTGGCTTTGACCGGACGCCAGCGCTCGATCTCTTCACAAGTCACGCCGATGACATGTCCGCCCGCTTCGCTTGCCC
>Ga0315274_10006516_pt1 | contig 17001 bp, 16 predicted proteins | sample YL17G02_20_MG_FD_203700 | JGI IMG/M metagenome (GOLD analysis project Ga0315274, IMG submission 203700) | Sediment microbial communities from Yellowstone Lake, YNP, Wyoming, USA - YL17G02_20 | ecosystem: Environmental > Aquatic > Freshwater > Lake > Sediment | place: USA: Wyoming | collected...
CCATTTCGTCAAACGATTCCATTTTATATTTCTATCTTACGACAGTTGGATACACTTTGGCAACTTGAAATAGCCAAATTAGTTAAGGATGATGTGATGGCCAAATACGGTATGCCCCTGCGTGAGTACTATGCGGGGCTATTGCGTGACCTAAAATTAGAAGATGGTACGTTAGATGAAAACGACCTGTCGAAAAAGTATCTCGAAGTTCAAGAATTTATGGCGGAAGCGGTACATAAAAATTGGGAACTAATGTCAAAAGAAGCTGACAATTTAAAAAACTCATTTTGTGAGAATGCATATAACAGTTTAAATACTCTGTTGGATGCTTTAATGCACGAGAATGAGGAACTTGTGAAGCAATATCGATTTAACAAGAAAAAAATAGATGAAGCCACTGATCAGAATACTCGCAGCATGGTTTTTGGGTACTTGGAAGCCAGGTCTGGATTTGCAATGTTGATGGCAAATGCACATCAAGAGGTGGGCGATATAAATGGAACGAGAGAAGAGATCGAAACAGTACAGTCGGAATAAGGGTGTGCTGTTTGAACGTAAAATAGCAAAGATGTTATCAGGTTGGTGGGGGGATACTTTTTCGCGCACACCACTGTCAGGTGGATGGCAGAAAAAACGTGAAGAGGGAAAACGAGTACGGGGCGACATTATTACACCCGATAATTTTCCTTTCTTGGTTGAGTGTAAAAAGCGTGAACTGTGGACATTAGATAATGTATCCAAACATCACTTCGTACCATTGCGGTGGTACTTGACTTTGGAGAAAGAATGTGGTAATGATAAAAAGCCATTACTTTTCTTTACCAAGAATAATGCTCCCATATTTGTGATGACCGATGTTTTTCTTAGCGACTCCCCTTTTAATATAAGGATAATGCATCCCAAGAAGCATCATGGGCTTTATATTTATGATGTGCAAGATTTTATGCTTTTAATGCCGGCAGGAGAAAACTTATGACTTTGATTCCAATTTGTGGGGATGGGCCTCGACGCCAACGACTCAACACTCAAATGCTTTTTAATTCATTACGAGAATTAAAAAGCAACTCCATCCATTTATTTGATGTTCAAGTAACACAAGACGTGCTGGATGCACTATCACTCTCATATTTTGATTTTATATTTCTAGAGCAGCATGGGGTTTTGAGAGACGAAGAGTGGCCTGATTACATCAAAATCGCTGCCAAAATATCAAATTGCAACATATCAGATCATGTAGTAATCGTGGTGCCGTACACGCATGATGACAGTATACAACAAAACAGGCACATATTAAATAAATTTAGTACGACTCTTAACACAACTTTAAGCGATATATCTAAATTCTATTTAGAGGTAGTCATTAATAATAAGGATATTGATGATCAATTGCTCCATTATGGGGAGTTAATCTCGCATTTTCTTGATGTGTCATTTGTGGGTTTACCATATTCTTGTAACAGAGAACTCTTAATACAGACAATACATGATTTATATAATCCTCAAGATAAATCATCTACTTATCCCAAAATGCATCTTTTTGGGCTAAAAAGTGAGTTTGATATAGATGATGGTGAGTTCGAGAATTTTCTGCCCGAAATGAGAGATCAAATTGCTTTTATTAGCTCAGGTAAGTTTTACCCTGTATCATCTAATAAACGTTCCAATGATTATTATCAATGTCTGCGCAAATGGTACGCTTGGGCAAATACCCATACTTTATAATTAATAAATAGTCATCGTTTCTAAACTGAGCTTTTTTTTGTTTAATAAAATGTCTCTCTGCTGACATTTGTGTGTTAATTCTAAATAGAGGTGGAGTATGGAACTAATCAAGAAAAAAGCGGTGAATGGCGCTGGATCGGGCACAGGAGCTCCTAAAAACGTCTTCGATATAGATGTAAGTCTCAAAGATTTAGAAATAAAGATCATACGAGACTTAATCACAAAATCAGAACTTGAATTTAAATCAGATTATGAAGCGATTAAAGCACTTGAAATCGTACGGAAAATGATTCTCGAACCTACAGTTATATCCCAAGAAGAACATACTGATGAGGTTAAAAAACTGTGGGCTGTTGTACGTACTGAAATAGAACAAGCAAAGGATACAAAATGCGATTCACAGAAGAAGACGGAATAATTTATGTTGGGGATATTAAAATTGATTTTCCATTCTCATTGTGGACTAAACTTCATCATGAGGTTGCTTATTCATTGATCTTTGAAAAAGTAGATAAGTATCCCATTATGCTGCTTGATTTTAGTGCTGGTACATATGATATTATGGCCAAAAATGAGGAAGCACAAGATACTGATACTTTTATTGTGAAGGGAGAAGAGCATGTGGGACGATATTTCGATAATTATAAAGGCACTGAGGTTATTACAGCAGACGATTTGTTATATCACTTTCTAGCTGGTATCCCCGTCAACAGAGAAAATGCCACACTGCGTAAAGTAATTAAAAGTGCGGTAACTCTTTTTGAATCCGAAATGCGTGTAAACGTCACCCAAAAAATCGTAAAGACCATGCCCGAATCTAATGAAAAGAAAGGGGTAAATTTTGATGTTGAAGATGATCCATACCCATTAGTGCGTACCCAGATGTCTTTATCTATTATGCGTATTCGGTATGTGCCCATTATATCAGTAGAAAGAATTAGATTATTCGCTATCACGGGACGAATTATCCGCGATGTAACCCAGTGGACAAGATTAGACAAACACAAAGGTCAAATCAGACTGTTTCCATCTTTGGGTAAAGCGGGTCAGATATCGACTAGCTCAAGCTTTGGAGTAGTTGAGCAGCTACTTTTGCAAGGTTATCAGTGGGATTATCAAGATGCGCTGTGGGCGGACTATACCTGTGGGATGGACGTTAATTTGTTACCTGATATTTATTATCAAATCATCGGTATGATAGCTTCTATTCTGCTTTTGATCCCTGTATCAGAGGAAATACGTGTCGGGTGGCAAAGCGTATCGTTTTCTATTGATGGTATATCACAATCAGTTAGTGCACCCGCAGGCTTGCAATATGGGGAACGCATTAAAGAATATAAAGAATTTGTATCTGAATACTTTAAGCGTAATAAGTATCAGCGTGGATATACAATAGCACATGTATAACTAAGGATAATAACATGTTACAACAAAAATTAGAAGATGATCCCGTCGACACCCTTTTATCAGAAATACAGACCGATGGGTTTTGGGAAGGTGAAGAAGGAAAAAAGCAAGCGCAAGCTGCAAAAAAGGAAAATGACGAGATAGAGAAAGCTTTATCATATCTTGATTTACGGGATGAATAATGGGCGTATTGGATCGGTTTATTGAGATATTAATTAAGCAGCGTAGTCAGCTTGTACCTAAGTTGATTACTGATAAACGAGGATTTAAACGTAAAGTATGGGTAAAACCAGAAGAAGCAGCCGCGGCCCCTGAACCCGCTAAACAAGTAGAAGTACCACAACAACAAACTAAAGCAGCACTCGAAGATGATGTGTCGAGTCGAGTTAAAAAAGTACTTGGATCGATCGTTGAGGATGTGGCGTCTGGCAAAGGTAGTCATCAATATGCCAAATTCCGAGATTTGAGGAATAAGTTACAGAAGATATCGGAAGCTGCTAAGGCAGCAGGTAACGATAAATTATCTAACCATGCATCCGAAATGTTAGATAAAGTTAAGCAAATACACGAGACTAAAGGTTGGAACGAAAAGCACGCGCTAATACAAGGCATGCTCCAGGAAAAGCCAACAGTGCCCACTAAAACGCCAACTGAATTACCACATCCCGATCAACAAAGGGCATTGTTGCTGATTGCTAAAATCGATATAACCCAGGATGACATTAACAACCCCGAGCCTAAAGTACAAAACGCATTAAAACAAAAAATAATAGATATACGTAAACAATACTACGGGGAAGAAGATTTTAACATATCTAATGAATTAATTAATGGATGGGAAGATACTGCCGATGGAATGAACATGATTAAATCAGACGTTGATGCCACGTCATTGTTTACAGATAATCCAGAAACTGACAAGAAAATAATCGTTTTAAGGGACGCGTTTGGAGATACGTTTTTTAACAACACACTGGGAAAATTAAAGGAGATTCTTCAAAAAGAATATCATCTAACTCAAGCACTTATGACACACCTTAAACAGGATTCAATTACAATTTATCGTGGATTAATGCCACCACAAAAAAGTGATTATATAGATGAACATTTGGCCGCATATTATAAAGATCAAGCTGTATCTTATGAAAAAATAAAATCTTATGATGAACAAAATAAACAAAATCAAGAATACCATACAGATATGTTTACATCAGCTTCTGAAAATAAAGAAATCGCACAAAGTTATGCATTACAATCTGACGATAAACTTGCTGGCTTATTGATAGAATTAGAAGTACCTAAAAAAAATTTATTATTTAAACACGGAATAACTAATTGGACAAAACCACAAAAAGAAACAACTCTCTTTGGAGATGTTACGATAAAACAAGTAACTAACGTGGGAGATTTTTATTTAAATCATCAGATAGAATCAATTAATAACATTAAGCAGGATTTGATTGACCGTTGGACAACACTTAACAAGAAAGAACGGAAACTGACATACAACATATTAAATTTACTTGATGATATTTCGAACTCCAAAGATACGGCAAGTAAAATTAATCTATTAGAATTTTTTAAAGAATCAAATCCTAATATTGTAATTCAAAGTTGGGTGCCTGATATTCCATTGGAGTAAACATATGAAACCATTTATCGTAGATACGAAAAAAGGTAAAGTAGGTATTTCTATACCTGATGAAGGTAACCCTAAGATTGTCGGCATCAAAGACAGTAGTGACAAGAGCACGAAAGCGTTACTGAGTTCGATACACCGAGAATGCGCGGGATTTCAAAAGAAATTCTTTTCAGAAGAGTCCGCAAAAAAGAGTATCGAAGATGCATTGAAAGCTTGGGGTGAAGATAGGTTTCTTAGTCTTGACCTTGGTGATGGTTTTGATAAGTTTTTACATCAACCGAGAGAGCAAGATATTGCAACAAAAAAGAAAAATGATGAAATAGAAAAAGCCTTATCATATCTTGATTTACGGGGTTAATAATGAGTGTGTTGGATCGGTTTATTGAGATATTAATTAAGCAGCGTAGTCAGCTTGTACCTAAGATGATAACTGATAAACGTGGTTTTAAGCGTAAAGTATGGGTAAAACCAGAAGAAGCAGCCGCAGCTCCTAAACCATCAAAACAAGTAGAAGTACCACAACAACAAACTAAAGCAGCACTCGAAGATGATGTGTCGAGTCGAGTTAAAAAAGTACTTGGATCGATCGTTGATGATGTAGCGTCTGGTAAAGGTAGTCATCAATATGCCAAATTCCGAGATTTGAGGAATAAACTACAAAAGATATCGGAAGTTGCTAAGGCAGCAGGTAATGATAAATTAGCTAATCATGCATCCAAAATGCTGGATAAAGTTAAGCAAATCCACGAGACTAAAGGATGGAATGAAAAGCATGCGCTAATACAAGACATGCTCCAGGAAAAGCCAACAGTACCCGCTAAAACACCACCTAAACCTAAAGAAACAAAACCAACCGAAAAACCACAACCTAAAGAAACAAAACCAGTTGAGAAACCAGTTGAGAAACTAGTTGAGAAACCACCTGCTAAAGAAAAGAAGCCCACCCGTACGAAATTTGAAGAATCTAACATTTGGGATGCTCATAAAGACTTTGATGTAGAAGAATATGATGATTACATAGAATCTTTTGAAAAAAGCAGCACATACATAGATTATAAAAAAATGCAATCACATCAATCAGATGTTAAAGTACCTCGTGTACCCTATGATATAGACACATATAAAAATTTGTCTAAAACACTAAAATCAAAAATAAAAGGAGGTTTGACAAATTATAAAAAAGACCCTATTTATTCTGAAATGCAAGCTATAGCATTATCGATGAGAAACATATTGCCGATCACCAAAATAGAAGCAGGAGACAAAACATATACTCTAATAACTACAGAGAACTATGTAGAGCCCTATGTATCCGAAAAAACAGGCGCATATATAGGCAGCACAAGAGTTCGATGTTACGATGATAATATGGAAGAAGTTGGTGATTGGAAAATAGATCACGCCAAAAACAAAGCACCAGCAACCAATTACGTAGTAATTACGTCATGGACATCACGGGGTATAGGATTGGGTAGACAATCATATATTAACTTAATAAATCATTTTGGTGGTTTATCATCAGATTCAGAAGGTACGTCATCGAATGATGCTCAAAAAGCATGGGCATGCCTGGGTGCCACACGACTAAACGTGGGATATGCACCTGCCATAGTGAGTAATGATAAAAATAAAAGCCATAAATACCATGAAATTGTATCTGGCAGTGCCCAGTTTGTTATACTAAAACAAGATGTTATTAGTCAAGAAAACGTGAGTGCGCGATATGAAGCATTGATATCTGACTATGCGGTAAGAGCTAAGTATACTAAGACTTTAAGTGATTTAGATTATGAGAATGCTTTCTGGGAGGGTGGAATAAAGGAGGAAATGCAGAATTTTTCTAATAAGTTAAATGACAAGCCCGACGTACCACAAAAGTTAAAAAACATCGTGGTTGATATGGCAAAGAATGTTGATACTGCACCTCCTTCATATTTTGATCGAATTATTGACTCTTTTTGAAAAATGGGTAAACAATGGGCGTATTGGGTCGGTTTGTTGAAATATTAATTAAGCAGCGTAGTCAGCTTGTACCTAAGTTGATTACTGATAAACGAGGATTTAAACGTAAAGTATGGGTAAAACCAGAAGAAGCAGCCGCAGCTCCTAAACCATCAAAACAAGTAGAAGTACCACAACAACAAACTAAAGCAGCACTCGAAGATGATGTGTCGAGTCGAGTTAAAAAAGTACTTGGATCGATCGTTGATGATGTAGCGTCTGGTAAAGGTAGTCATCAATATGCCAAATTCCGAGATTTGAGGAATAAGTTACAAAAGATATCGGAAGCTGCTAAGGTAGTAGGAAATGATAAATTAGCTACTCATGCATCCGAAATGATGGATAAAGTTAAGCAAATACACGAGACTAAAGGTTGGAGCAAAAAACACGCGCTAATACAAGGCATGCTCCAGGAAAAGCCAACAGCACCTATAAAAACGCCAACTAAACCTAAAGAAAAACCAACTGAAAAACCAAAGGAAGAAGTGAATCCCACAAAGGAGAAAAAGGAGAAAAAGCAACCTGTACCTAAGGGGGCATTACCACCAGATGAAGATGGATTCCAACCCGAAAAGGAGTGGACACCCCCCACCCCAAGGGCTACCGAAAAAGATGCTGACAATATTCTGAATGAGATAGAAAAAAAAGCGCGCAAGCCAGCTGTAAAATTACCCACTGAACCCGAAAATCTTAAAAAAAGATTGGATGATATGCGAGTCATTCTGAAAAATAACAGAAAAAAATTGGATTGGATTGCATCGGAGGCACTAGCGGGTGGCGAACATATGAGTGTATACTATCGAGCATGGCAAACCAGGAGTGGATATACTGATTTATTGTCTCATTATATTGATGATTATGAAACATATGCATTTCACACTACATCGGATGATGCTAAAGTTCATCTCAAGAAAATGACGATGGCCTCGATGACAGCACAAGATTTTGGTATGGATAAAACGGTTTATAAAGAAAGAGTACAGAATTTTCTTGATAATGAATATCCAGCATCGCTATCATTTGATTTTGCTTTCCTATCAAAACAAGCAACATATAAGTCTTTTGAAGACGATCCTGAATCTCTACGATCAGGAATAAATGGCGATTATATGCCATTGAATTTTGGAAAGGGTGGAGTAATAAAATCAAGAATTAGACTATCGGGAACTGAGCAAAAATTGCGTGGTGGGCATGTGCCTTCTTGTACATTAAATCACGAATTAACTCATATGATTATAGCTCATGTTATAAAACAAGACCGCACACATGGGATTGTGGATCAGTGTGCGCATGAGCCCTTGAATAAAAAGGGCATTGAAAAGACACAAAAATTGCCTGATGAATCGTTTTCTGATGCCATTATGTTATCGAGTGGTAAAGCATTCTCATTTGAAAAAGCGATGTGGCAATGCGTGAAAGATATAAAAGGAGAAGGTAAAGATAAAAAATTTGAGACACACGCAAAAAGCTGGAAATTAATGGAAATAAGTGGTGCGGGCAATATAAAGGATCAATACTCGTTTTATACGTTTTTTCATAAGAAGAATGAGAACGCTGGATTAACGGAGCATGTATCTACATTTGTAACGGCATATAAATCGATCAAAAATTGGGAGGCAGGGCACTTTGATGCTGTCGATTCATCGGCATTACTTGTGAAAAACAAATCACTGAGCAAATCTAAATTAATAACAAACTCACAAAAAGATGTGGCGACACGTGCTATGGTCGAATTCAAAAAAGGAATAAAACCTTTATTTGATCATTTACCCAACAGTGCCGAAATGGTTGATAATGTCGTTGAATGGTTGGATCATTTTACATCTGATGGATTCTTAGCTAGTTTAATAAAATAGGAGATCGATATGGAAATTGTACCCGTTATCACCGAGAAATTTGATACTCTTTTTAGCGCAGTAAAACACGTCGAGGATAACTTTTACTCTAAACCCATTATATTATTGCGGGATACAGAAGACCGATCAAATCTACAATGGCTATTACAAGTATTTGATACCCTTAATTTTAACATAAAAAATCGAGGATGTAAAATTACGGGGTATAAGAACTTAGATGATGTCCTCGATAAGACCACAAGTAAATTAGACCCTTTATTAGATATTAATGATGCTGCATTAGAGAGGGCATTGGACTTATTTAATGTATAATAGGAGATACACATGCAATATAAATTGAATTTGAAACGGGATATTCCTGATCCCCGTGATCTTAGATTAAAAAAACCTTTTCTGCGCCTCCCTTTTAAAAAGGAAGTTGATCTGCGGGAAAAGATGCCTCCCATAAGCGATCAGGGGGAGTTGGGATCGTGTACAGCGCATGCCGTTGTGGACGGTCTTGTTGAATTTGCACAACGATCCAAGAAAATCACGTCAGATTACTCTAGGTTATTCCTCTATTATGAAACGAGAAGACGCAATAATGAAACCGCGCAAGACAGTGGTGCATCATTACGGGATGCTTTGAAAGCACTTGCTGATAAAGGCGTATGTAAAGAAGATCTGTGGCCATACAAAATTGAGAATTTTGCAAAAAAGCCACCATCATGTTGTTATTCACCAAATAACTATAAGCCATCAAAATATTATAGCTTGGTAACTGTGGGAGATATGTTATCTTGCTTAAAAGATGGATATCCATTCGTGTGCGGAATTGAGGTGTTTGCTCAGATTGAAGATGTAGACGCGAAAAAGCCTTATATAGCATTGCCTAAGCGTGGCGAATCGAGTGCGGGAGGACACGCAATTGCAATAGTAGGGTTAAAACTAATTGATAATGAATGGATGTGGATTATGCGGAATAGTTGGGGAATATCTTGGGGAATCCACGGATATGGGTATCTTCCTTGGTCTTACTTAACTAATCCAAGAACATCATTTGATCATAGAACTTTGAGGTAATAGTATGGCAATTTCTAAAGCAGTAATGAAGATTGGAGGCACCACCATTGCCCATTTAACAGTTAAACAGTTCCCTGAGCAAAACAATTATTGGGGAATTGAGGTAAAGGACCCTTTGGGGAAACCTCTATTATCGCATTACAATGCATCAATACGCAGGCAAGTTGCGTTCTATCAATATGATAAAAACATAACAGATTTGCGGGCGCATATTAAAGCAGAAATGACTAATTTCTTAACTCTGTTTGTATCATACGAGAATGTAAAATTACATGAAGGTACTGCGTGGACAACGGCATAACGTAACGGATTTTTTGCGCAATTTTTAAGATGTGGAACGATGTGATAAATTGGCTTACCGTGGTTTAATACAAGACATACATCGTTCCACATATTATTTTTATGAATAGATCAATAGACCCATACGAAATACAAGAACAACAAGCCCGCAACAAAGATATGCTTGCCACGATGATCAAGAAAATCATGACCGCACGCTTATATGATTATCAGTGGGACATGATCCTCAAAGCGCCTACATTTAGCATTGTGCGCAAAAGCAGACGTATTGGATATAGCTACTTGACAGCATTCGAAGGTTTGCTAAATGCCCATATGTACCGTAAATATACTAGGCAGTTTGTGTCCTATAATCTGGATGATGCTAAGGAAAAAATAAGAGAAGCGCAGGAGATATATTATGATTTACCTTTAGGTATTCGAAAAAAGTTAGTATCAGAAAGTAAAACTACACTTGAGTTTCTCGACGATGATGGGAAAAGCGTATCGAGATTGATATCGTTACCGTGCCGCCCTCCACGTGGGAAGGGGGGGGATATTATTCTCGACGAGTTTGCATTTTATCAAAATCCTGAAAAAATATATACGGCTGCGTTACCATCATTAGTTGGCGGAGAGAAGAATCGGGAAGACTTGGTATATTATCGATTGCAGATAGGGTCTACTACATTTGGATCTTCTAACATGTTTAAGCGGGTTTATTCTGATCGAGATCGATATCCTGATTATTTGCGTCTAGATGTATATTGGTGGGAATGTCCGCGTTTATGCGTAAACATAGAGAATGCTAAGATAATAGCACCTACATTGTCGACTGAAGAACGAGTGCGCCGATTCGGCAATGCTATTCTAAATGAAATATATCAAAATATGACCCTAGAGGAATTTCTACAGGAATATGAATTAGCATTTTTGGAGGATGTGGATGCGTATATCCCGTGGGACTGGATTAATAATGCATCTCAAATCGACGAGTGGTACCGTACTGTTGATGAATTGTTATCATCAGATGAACATGACTTGTTTATGGGGGTTGATATAGGCAGGACTAATCACGCCACTGAAATTGTCTTGATGAAAAAGGAAAATGGGCGCTTTAAAATGATATGTATGCTCACATATAAGCAGACAGAATTTGCACAACAGGAGCAAGTTTTATCTCAAATATTGGCGTCCAAAAAGGTGATCCGTGCGTGTTTTGATAATACGGGCCTGGGCATGAACTTAGTCGAAAATGTGGGCAGAAAGTTTAGACATATCGTGGAAGGCGTAACATTCACCCCAGAATCAAAAACGAAACTAAGTAACGAACTTTATATTTGCTTTGAACGAGGGAATATTGAAATAATACGTCATCGTGATTTGATGTTACAGATTAATTCTATCAAAAAAACATATACGAGCACATCTCGATACCCACGATTCGATGTTGAGGCCAACGATAAGCACCATGCTGATAAATATTGGGCGGTCGCATTATCTGTATACGCAGGCACAAATGTTGATGCATTTAGCAAAACCAAAACACTATATCAAAACATGAAACAGAAACAAGATGATACAAAACAAGAAGTCATACTTAAACATCAAGTACCCGATCACTATAAGGTAAAACAAGGTATAACAGTATCCAAATGTGACTCTGATTATTAGGGACGGAGATACATAATAACAAATGTTAGATCATAACGAGGAAGAATATGCTTAAACTCTTAAATAACCCGCAGATTGTGGGTAGCATAATGAATACACCAAAAGCAACCCGCAAAAGCCGCCGTAATGTTGATCCTGGCCAACAAATGGAACTGTTCCTTAAAGGCGATGTACCCAAACGACGCCGCGGGGACTGGGAAAAGTTTCTCAAACAAGTCAAATCGTACTTCTTTTCTCCTTTGTTTTGGAATTTCGGGATGCATGCTGGAGTACGCGAACGAGTGCTTGATATAGATTATGAAGTACTGCGACGAGTGGCCAGGCGTGACCCGTTATTCCGCGCTATAGTTAACTTACGTAAAGCACAAGTAGAACAATATTGTCAACCACAACACCAAAAAATCGAAACTGGGTTTCAAGTTTATGATGAAAATAATCAACCAATCAAATCGATGATTGATTTCTTTGTAAATACGGGATTTGGAGACTCACCTGACGTGCCCCGCACCGATCATTTTAATAACTTCGTGCAAAAGCTTGTAGAAGAAACATATACGATTGATCAGGTATGTATCGAATTACGACGAGATACTAAAGGCAGAATATTCGACTTTTTCCTCATGGATGGTAGCACTATCCGCCGTACAACCGAATTTTTAGGTGAACATAACCCGTGGCCACATAAACAATTCGAATTAGAAAACATTCAATACGTGCAAATTATCGATGGCCAAATTACTGCTGAATATCAAGACCCAGACCTGATTTTTTCTTGTATGAATCCTACTGCTGAGATTAGTCGCGCTGGATACGGTTACAGCTACTTAGAACAAGCGATTGATATGGTTACTTCTTTGCTTTTGGGATTAGAATACAATCGCAAACAGTTTAAATATGACAATCTGCCTCGTGGATTTATAGCTGTTCCAGGCGCAGATGAAGAAACCATCACCGCTATTCAAGAATATTGGATTGAGGTAATGCAGGGCACAGGCGGTAAATGGCGTATACCAATCGTATCCACGCCGTCCGCTGCTGATGGGGGAGGGTCGCCTGGATGGGTATCTATGGGTAATACTAATCGAGAAATGGAATATTATAAGTACATGTCATTAATTATGAACATGATTGCAGCTATTATGGGTGTAGATTTGGCCGAATTGGGTATTAGAACCGAGAACTCGACAAATATTATTAACAATGAAAATGTAGAAGCACGCCAAAAGTTTAGTAAATCACGGGGTTTGACAGGACTCTTGAAGTATATCGAGGGAGTATGTAATACGATAGTTCAAAAGATTAGTAAAAACTGGCGATTTGAATTTGTTGGTATACCTCGTGAGAATGAACAGGAAGAATTAGCCAGGATTCAATCAGAATTATCTACTTATCGTTCTATCAATGATATTCTGCGTGATCGGGGATTAACACCCTGCGAATTGAATGTAGGCCAAAAAGAATCGGGGCAAATTAATATTTTCGAAGTACCTGCTTTCCTTAATCCCGCTGTTTCTCAAGCCGTTAATCAATTTGTGCAATCAGCAGGCGGAGGTATGGGTGGCATGGGCGGATTCCAGATGTCCATACCTCAAATAGAACAGGAATCTATACAAAAGAGTCGTACTAAAATATTTGATGGCAAAAATTTTGAGATTTTGTTAGAAGAATAATTTACGTTTTCACGTATTTACCCGTATTAATAAGTAAGTAATCACGGATTAGGCGGCCTATTTCATGAATCAATCTGACCCATCTTCGAAGACGTCTCAAGTGCGGGATTTAATACCCATCAATCCACATCTTTTGGCGGCGGGACACGGAATTAAGCATTGGAATGGTAAGTTTGATAACTTCAATTTTGATGTTGATTACGATGTTCCGAAGGATATCAGTATTGAATTGCCGACGGTTTTAGACCTGATCGAAAGAACCGAAACAATATTTGATGGTACCAAGTGTGTCTCAGAGGCATACTTTACATCTACATATTCCGTCCATATAGTTTTGGGGTTTGATAAGGAATGTCTCAAGCATTTTATCGATTATTCGGGCCTGAGACGTCTAAATTCATCGATGATCCAATTTATCTACCACGTTCTCCCCCCTATTGTAATAAATGATACATCTCACTATGTTGATGTACACAGAGCAGACCCAATTTTCGGGTTGCGACGTCGGCCTGGTGACTTCCGGGGGTACGCAAAAAACAATAAAATCGCTTTTATTTCTACTGTTTATGAAAAAGAAGATAGTGTTTTAATATCTCCCAGTTTGCTAAATGCCATTGGATATAAAGATATTATCAATGATAAACCTAAGGCCAAAAAGAAAAAGGATTTGGTTGATGCTGTATCTAACAAGATCAGAGAAGAAATTAGTCATGATTTTTGTGATAGGGGCGAGTGGATCAACTTTTCCTGTATCTTACCAGACCATCAAGATGCTCACTTTTCGGCAGGACTTAACGTGCGCACGGGAATCTATCATTGCTTTGTGTGTGGTGCATTTACATCCCAAGAATTGATCCAAAAGTTGGGATGGACGGATTTAGATAGCCAAATATTAGACACAGAAAGTGGTGATTTATCTGTCGATGTTGTTAGTAATAGGTACTACCGAGGCGAAGATGGATTTATCTATCGTGCAGGTGGTATGTGTATGACTAATCAAAAAGATGTCCGATTTTATCGACTGAAGCGGGGATGGGAATCTGATGATTATGTTGTTATTCGCAATAGTATGGGAAAAATCCACAAAACATTAGAGCTTAACTCTTTGTATAAAAAAACATTTGCTCGTGCTACAGCAATGCGAGCATCCAACCAAGTAGCACTCTTATCCTTTATGAATAGTATCGAGCTTAAACCCCCCCCTGTCATTGATCAGCACGACGTTGATGGCTTTTTTTATTTTATACAGGATGAAATAAAAAATCATGAAATAGCGGTGCAGGATAGCATTAATCATACATTAATGTTTAGTCAAAATCAGGAACATACAGAAGTTTTAGAGGAAGTACTTGGCCACCACGTTAAAATTAGATTTGGGGAGGGTAACATTGATGAACTAAATCGATTATTTTGCGAAGTCTTATCGATTAAATTCGAAAAAAGTGTGAATTTAATCAAAGGATGGGCGGGATTCCAGGGCGTGGAACATCTACAATCGTTCCCTATCTTGTTACTTCAGCACACTCGCACATCGAGAGGCAAAACGTCTGTTGCAGAAAAGCTTATCCACTTTTTTGGGTTATTCGAAGGCGCAAATGTAACAAGTTCGTCCACACTTGCTGGAATTGAAGAGTTAGTTACCCAGCTTGAAAACTTACCATTCCTTATTGATAATTTTGACTTCGAAATAATGGAAAAGACTGCGTTACGCATTATTGAAGAGGCATATGCGCATGGCATCCGAAAGAAGTATAACCGGTCATTTAAAGAGAAATGGCGCGCCAACTTAGTTGTTACCACTAATAACTTGCCATACGATCGGTACGGATGGATGAAATCAAGATGTGTGGTTATAGGCAAGTACTTTGCGGTACCTGACGATATGTGGAATCAATTTTTATCGGCTGATTTTAGTATATTGGGTAAGACCATACTTTTAACTCCCGAATTGACTTTGGGGGAATGCAAAACTCTATATAAAAGTCTAAATAATCATTTATCTGTTTATAAATTCTCTATGGAAGACCGCACACTAGACACCTTGCGGGTATTATCGTATGGATTGAAGCGGTACAATCGAGCTTTTGGAGTGGAAATAGACGATGATGAATGCGTTGAGGCCATTATCCAAGCGTATTTTGATGAGGAAGAGTCCATGCCCGAAGATCAGTCTTACGAACTTAAGCTAGCAAATGAAATATTGGAGGTAATGGAAACAGAAAGTGTGGAAATAGAAACAATTGATGACGAGGCAAACCGAGGGGCGGAACCAGGGCGCAAAACATCGGCATTTTTCCACGCTCGTGCTGAAGAGGATGGCGTATTCTACTTTAAGATCAATGCTATGGTGGGAGCGCTTAAAAAACGGGGAAATAAGGGCATTAGACGGCGAGATATTGTTAATTCACTCACACAAATAGCATCAAAAGATGAGGAGTTCAAGATTACACCCAACTCTCGAGTGGGGGCATACTACAAACTTAGTCAACGATGGCTACAAAATGATTAAATATTTCGATATTTATTAATTTTTTTGATTGATTTATCGATACGTGTGTTATAATGTTTAGAACATTAAAAAAAGCGGGTTAAAAACCCAAAGGAGCATGCTGTGAAAACAAAAAGCGTAAAGCAACTTTTTATTGAAGAGATTTTGAAAGGCCGACAGGGCCTGATACCGAAAATGATCACAGATAAACGAGGATTTAAACGTAAAGTATGGGTGCGCCCCCAGGATGTGGGGGAAGCGCCATCATCCCGCGATGTGGGGCCTACAATTGAATTGAAATCGCCCAAAGCGGTTTTGACTGACGATGTTACCAAAAACGTGCAGAAAGTTTTGGGTAGCATCGTAAACGATGTGAACACAGGCAAGGGAAGTCACATGTACGCCAAGTTTCGGGATTTACGAACTAAATTAGGTAAGATAGTCCTTACTGCTACGGCAAGTGGCCATCATGAATTATCTGATCATGCGAGTACAATGCTTGATATAGTTAAGAAAATTCATGAGACCAAAGGATGGGAAGATAAGAATGCACTAATTCAAGATATGTTACAAACATCACAACCAATGAAAACCCCCGCTGCGCCACCAGCAGCGCCCATCGAACCAGTAAAACCTGTCCAACCTATTACTAGTCAAAAACAAGAGGCAAGTATCAGATTAGCTGAAACAAACAGACCAGCAGGCATGACGAAAGAAGATTTACATCGATTATATTCTCCAACTACTATAGAGGCAATAGGGTACATTATAGCGGGGAGCGGACAAGGTATTGGCCCTGTTTCTGGCGAAGGGTTTATACCAGATAAATGGAGAGGTAAATTATGGTATAAAAATGGTGTTGCGCGAATTTATAATCCTGACCAAACATTTACAAATATACAAAACGAAGTTAATAATGTGCTTGATTGGGCAAAGAATTATTTTGTCAACGAACACGCATTAGTACATGAATTGAGTGAAGAACTGCCCAACAAAATAATTAGCGTGACTGGACAGATGTATGATGCTGATGGCAACAAAATACCATTTAGAGTAACAAATAAAGAAATAGTGTTTAGTAGTTCTTATGTTAAAGACACGCCTATTAAAGATATTAAAGCCGCTTTGCAAACAGCACTGCTTGAGAAAATCCCGCCAGAGCCAGAGCCTACTAAAATTTTAGATGATATAGAAGAATTT
>Ga0315274_10006519_pt1 | contig 16994 bp, 14 predicted proteins | sample YL17G02_20_MG_FD_203700 | JGI IMG/M metagenome (GOLD analysis project Ga0315274, IMG submission 203700) | Sediment microbial communities from Yellowstone Lake, YNP, Wyoming, USA - YL17G02_20 | ecosystem: Environmental > Aquatic > Freshwater > Lake > Sediment | place: USA: Wyoming | collected...
AAGTTTGCTGCCAAAAATAGGACCATTGGTCAAGAGGCCCCTAGGATGGCAGGACGAACGCTGGGATTGGGAGGCCGGACGCTACGGCCATATCTGGGCAGCCGCCCACGGCCTGCCGAAGGAATGGCAAGATGCGCACAATGATCATCGTTAATGCCCACGCCGCCGGCGGGAAGGCCGCCGCGGTCTTCAAGAGTATTGAAGCCCGGATGGCGGACGCCTTCGGCGAAATCATCGTCGCCATCAGCGAGAGACCCGAAGAGGTGGCCGGGCATATCAGCGCGGCTGCAGCGGTCGGGACCGATCTCTTGATCGCCGTCGGCGGCGACGGGACAAACCACACCGTGATCAATGCCCTGGCGGCCCGGCCCGGGCTTGGGATCACTTTCGCGAATCTTCCCGTGGGCACGGGAACCGACTGGTCACGGGCGCTGGGTGTGCCGTCGGACCCCCGGGCGGCCGTCGATTGGCTGAAGCAATCGCAGCCGGTCCTCTGTGATCTGGGCAAAGTCGAATACCGGGATACGCTGAACGGCGGCCGTCCCGCCAGCCGGTTCTTTCTGAACATATCCAGCGCCGGGGTGAGCGGTGAGATCGTCGCCCGGGTCAATCGGGTACGCCGACGCACGGCCTCGACTTTTCTGCGAACCACCGTGGGCGCTCTGTTCAAGTACAGACCCCAGCGGATCACCGTGGAATGCGATCGGGAAAAATTCTACGAAGGACCGAGCTACCTTTTGGCCGTGGCCAACGGGCAATTCTTCGGCAGGGGGATGTGGGCGGCCCCCAACGCCCTGATCGACGACGGCCTTTTCGATGTCGTGCTCGTGGAAGGCATGCCCCGTCTCCGGGTCCTGCTCGCCCTGCGCACCGTGTTCAGCGGCCGGCATCTCCAGAGGAAGGACGTCCACAGCGCCCGCGCCGCTTCGGTCCGGGTGCACTCGGAGGACGGGCCGCTCAGCCTGGAATTCGACGGCGAAGAAGCGCAGGGTCAGGATCTGCTGTATACGGTTATGCCCAGGGCTCTCAAGATCCTGGTCCATCCCTCATCGGCCAAGGTTTTGCTGGCGCCGGAACATAGGCCAAACTGAGAATCAGGAGGCGAAATGAGCGATCTCAAAAAGAGGATTTATGGGGCAATTAAAAAGCCTCAGATTATGCCCTTGGCGACTGTCACCGAAGATGAAAAACCGTGGGTCCGGTACATCACCGGGTGGGGGTCCGAGGATTTGACCATCCGGTTTATAACATCCCTTCAATCCCGAAAAGTGGGCCAGATCAAGCGCAACCCTGAGGTCCACCTGACCTGCGGGGCTCAGACCGCGGAATCGACAGAGAATTATCTTCAGATTTCCGGCCGGGCCAGGTTCACGACGGATAAAAAAGAACGGCAGCGGTTCTGGAAAGACGAGCTCAAGGCCTATTTCAGCGGCCCAGATGACCCGACCTACTGCATCTGCGTCATTAAACCCTACAGGATCGAGTCCTACGGAATGACGCAGTCGGGACCGGAGGTCTGGGAATCAGACTGAAGAAAACGGGCCGGGGATTCAAAACAATGGGGGTGGGAGACTCATCCGCCCTAAAAAAAAGTGCCCGGCAACTAATTACCCTGATCTATTCACAAATAATGCAAAAAAATATTCCCCCTCCCCTGGCGGGAGGGGATAGAGGGGAGGGGGTATCTTTTTACAGTCACCCTCTCCCCGACCCTCTCCCGTCCAGGGAGAGGGAATTTTCTCCTCTTCATTTCATGAATAATCCAGGTTACATGTCTAGCAGGGAATTAGGTTTGTTCTTTCAGAAAGTCCGAGGCGCGCAGGATAGGAACCCCCCGGAATTCCCCCAGTTTGAGAAGATGATGATCTCCTGAGATGATACAATCGGCACCTCCCTCGAGGGCACACTCCAAGACCCTATTATCAGCATCGTCGGCAAGGATACGCAGGCGATGCGCCGGTTTCACGAACACGGCGATCCGGCCGACCGCCATCAGCGCCTCGCGGATATCCTCGTCATCCCAGGAAAACTTGCTTTTCAAAATAAAAGACAGCTCGGTTAGAATGGCTGGCGAGACAATGAGTTGAATTTTGCCGGCCCGGACCATCTCCAGGACAAGCCCGGGATTCCCGTCGAAAAGCAAGGCCGAAAGAAAAATATTCGTGTCGAAAACGGCGCGGCAGGAGCTCAATCTCGAATTCCGCGGGCTTCATGCACGATCTTCTCGATATCTTGCTCGGAGGAAACACGGAACTTTTTCCCCGTCATCCGGCCGCGATGCTTCAGTCTCCTCCACCGCTCTTCATCGAGATGGTCCTCATAAATCTTAACCATATCCCGGAAGAGTTCACTCTTGGTTTTTCTCTCAAGCTTCGCCAACCTCTCGATCTCTTCATAAATCGGGGGGGGAAGCGAAACGGTCAGTGTTTTCGATATTCTTCCCATGTTGAATTCCTTATATGTCTTACTATGTCTTACTTCTGCCATATTTTCAGCGGCCTGTCAAGAAGGGAATTGTCCGATCAGGTTCAAACTAGAGGTCCCGACGGCTGCCTCTTCACATTGGAAGGACGATAAGATAACTGGAAAAATCTCAGGCTACAAAAGGCGATCAAGAAAATGTTGCGACCTGACGCCCTGCTATTTCTCTTCTTTTCCCTTGTCTTTATCCTCTTCGACCTCGATCGGGATCACGACGTCCTCGCCCCAGATGTGCTTGGCAAACCACTGCCAGTTATGCCACGTAGCGGCGAGCTGTTCCTTGGGCTTCGAGATGCCGTGCCCGAAATCCTTGTAGACGATGAGCTTCGTCGGGACGCCCACATCCTGCAGGCCCTGGAAGAGCTCGTAGGCGTTGGGGATGGGCACGCGGCGGTCAAACTCGCCGTGCTGAATCAGGGTGGGGGTCCGCGCCTTCTTGATGTTGGTCATGGGCGAGGTCTTGCGGTAGATTTCCATGTCGTCCCATGGTGTGACCTTGAGATAATAACGTGTGAAGGGATGGACGTCGGTGTTGACGTAATAGGTTACCCAATTGGAGATCCCGGCCCCGACCGATATCGCCTTGAACTTTGTGGAATTGGTGGCCAGGAACGCCGAGATGTAGCCGCCCTGGCTCCAGCCCATGGCGCCCATCCGGTCGGGATCGGCAAGGCCTTTCGCAATCAGGTTATCGACCCCGGATTCCACGTCCCACATGTCGCCCACGCCCAGGTTACCGACGTTCAGGGACCGGAATTTTTCACCGTAACCCGTTGAGCCCCGATAGTTCGGCTCCAGGATCAGGGCGCCCTTGCTCAGCCATTCGAGGTAGGGATAGACGTAGGCATCGACCAGGACCGGGATTGAGGTGCCCGCCGGTCCGCCGTGGATGATGACGAGGAGCGGATATTTCCGGCCGGGTTCGAACCCGTCGGGCTTCCAGAGGATGCCCTCGATCGGGGTGCCATCCTTGCTCTTCCATTGGATGACTTCGCGTGTGCCGGTCTTCCAGCCGGCGACCTGTTCCGTCATCTTGGTGACGGCCTCCGGTTTCCACGAATCCAGGGTCGCGCGGTAGATTTCGGTGAGGGTCGTCCTGTCATCCCCGGCGAAGGCAACCGCGTTGCCGTCCTCCGCGAAGCTCACGTCGTTGATATTATCGGGTGTGGAGGCGACTCTGGCAAAATGTCCGTTCGCCGGGTCGAGGAGATACAGCCGCACGAAGACCTTTTCTAAGCCAATAAAGGCAAGGCCGGCCTTTGTCCACTTGAGCAGGTAAGGATTCTCATCAAAGGTCGAGGTCAGGACTGTAATCGGGCCTCCCCCGGCCGCTATCTTGGCGATCTTGCCGTTGACATAATAGCGGTCGTCCCCCATCGCCGTGGAAAAGGCGATCCATTGGCCGTCGGGAGACCACTGGGGATCTCCGTCCGAACCCGGCTGGGTGACGAGCGGTGTGATTTTGCCGGATTCCACATCCAGGATGGAGATATCGGACTTGGGTCCGGAGTTGATCAGTGGGTCGGGGCGGTGGCCAAAGGCAATTTTCTTCCCGTCAGGCGACCAGGCGAAACCGCCGACGGTAAAATCCGTGCCCGAGGTCAGCCGCTTGGCCTCTGGAGTCTTGCCCGGCTCGACGGCGACCAGCCAGAGATGGGTCATCCGGTATTCGGCGTCCTCGACCTGGAACTTGCCGTACTGCTTCTCGCGGCCCTTGAACTCTTTGCTTTGGGGCTCAGTCGAACTGAAGGCGATGAACTTGCCCGAGGGAGACCATTCGTAGGAGTTGACGCCCTCCTTGTGGTTCGTGAGCTTGAAGGCCTCGCCTCCGGCGGAATTGATGAGGTAGATCTGCTGGCTCTTGTTATCGCGGTTGGCGAGGAAGGCGATCCAGCGTCCGTCAGGCGACCAGGACGGCGAGTCGCTGCTTTCATCGGTTGTCTGGGTCAGTTGAAAGGGAGCGGTGCCATCGCGGCTGAGCCAGATCTCGGTATCGTATTTATTCTTATCCCAGTCGGGTTGGCTCACAGTAAAAAGGATGTTTTTGCCGTCAGGGGAAATGACCGGGGTTCCGGCGGATTTCAGGCTCAGGACGTCCTTGAAGGCCGGGCCGGGGACCTGAGGGGCCGGGGCGGCCGGTTTGGCCGGTTCAGTCTGTTTGGCCGGTTCGGACTTCTTCGCAGGCTCAACCTGTTTTTCCTGACCGTACAATACGACGGCCAGTCCGATAACGATAAGGATTGTCCAAAGAATTTTTTTCATGTTCACCCTCCAGAATGTGGTTATTATCACAGCCCACCAGGCCGGTCAATTAAATGGGGACACCATATCAATTTCCGAATTTCCTGGAGTATCTCTTAGTTTAAAAAAGGATTTCGGCAATTAGTTGCCAGGCACCGAATTAGACCTGGCGGCGAACTGCTCTTTACCAAATTACTATTGCCCTTTTAGCGGAGGTTTCGCTCAGTCGAGCTCGCGGAGGAATTTCGCGGCGGCCCTGGATCGCGGGCCTTCCGGTTCCCATTGAAATTCCTCGAGGGCGATACGGCCGGAGCGGCTGACGCAGACGCCCTCTTCGAGAAGACGGCGCCTCTGCTTTTCGAACCCCCGGCCCCGCCGTCCGAGAGAGATGCCGCCGCGGCTGTTGATGACGCGGTGCCAGGAAAGACGGTCCTTGTCGGAAGACGCGTGAAGAACCCGGACGACCTGGCGGGCGGCCCGGTGGTTTCCGGCGAGGGCCGCGACCTGAGCGTAAGTGGCGACTTTGCCGCGCGGGATCGCCTTGATCACGCCTTTGACTCGGTCCCCGAATTCCACTGTCTGTCCTGCAGATAAAATCCTAGTATCCTCGCTAGAACTTCAGTAAGGGAGAGGTATGTATTTTCCTCTCATATTTATGAATAGTCCATGTTAGTTGCCTGGCAGTTCATCTCAGTTGCCTGGCACCGAATTAGGAAGGGTTACGCCGTGGATCCTGAGCAAACGTTCGAGGTTTCGTCTGAATACGCCGAGCCCTTCCGTCAGGCCCATCTCCTGGAATTTCGCCTGGGCGCGGTCGAAGGCCCGGCCGTCCGCCGCCGGCTTTATCCCGAGGAACGCTTCGGTCTCCTCGGCATCGAAGGATACGGCTGCCTCTTCATGCCTCAAAAGTCCCTTGTTTTCGGGGCAGAGTTCCTGGCATCTCAGACATCCGATTATGCACTTCGGAGACGGGGGCTTGAAGCTTTCGGGGATCGGGCGCGGCGATTCGGAAAACAGGGTGTAGCATTTTTCGGCATGGAGGAGGATTCTTTCACTGTCGATAGCACCCGTCGGGCAGGCCGCTGCGCATATCCTGCAGTCCCCGCATCTGGGGAGGAGCGTCTCCGCCGGCCGGCGAGGTATTTTCTTTTCTTCGAACGGCAGGTCGGACACAAGGCCCACCAACTGGAAGTAACTTCCCAGGCCGTCGATGCTGCCGACGTTGTTCCTGCCGTAGGAAAGAAGTCCCAGCCGGTTTGCCAGCGCTTTGAGCGGAGCGTTGAGAAGCTCTACTCGGAAGCCCGAGCCCGACAGGGTCGCCGCCAGGTTGTCCCGGACCTCGGCGAACGTATTCCGGTAGCGGACATAGGTCGGGGGGAGGATGGTCTCAATTCTATTATCTCCGACCGTGAAAGCCACAACATAGGCCGGCTTGGGGACGGCGACAAGGATGATCGACCGCGGATTTTCGAGCGGGACTCCGTCAAGGTAGGTGAAGATATCCAGGTTGTCCCGATAGAAACCGGCCTCGATCTCTCCGGCCTCCCGGCGCTTCCGGAGGCCGTTGCGGACCTCCTCCAACAGTGAGACGTTGCCAACGGCCGCACGGTATCCTCTTGTCTTGGCCCACTCTTGAACGGTTTCTTCGGTTTTCATCGTCCCTTCTCCTTTTAATTGGGGACTTTTAATTGGGGACACCATATCAATTTCCCATATTCCCGGGCAGGAAATTCGGCAATTGATATGGTGTCCCCATTTCTATGTCTTGGCGAGGAGGTCGGGCTTCAGGGAGAGGAACAGGTAGGCTTCACTGACGTCCTGGGGGGTTAGGAGGCCCACGAGCCGCCCTCCCTTGACCACCGGCAGCGCGCGCACCCGTTTTTCGGCCATGAGCTGCTGGGCTTCGAACAGGGAGCCATCGGGATCGGCGGTGGGGACGTCGGTGCGCATAGCCATCTTCACGGCCACCTCGAGGCCCTGATGCTTAAGCGCACTCACCAGGTCGGCCTCCGTGAGGATTCCGGCGAGACGGCCCTCCTCGAGCACGGGAAAAACAGTCTGAAAACCATGCAGGATCAGGTCGACCGCCCCCGACAGAGGCGAATCCGGCGACAGGGCCTGGAACTTCGTCGTCATAGCCTGCCGCACGCGCAACTCGCCGAGCACGTTCTTGACCTCGACCATCTTGCCTTCCTGAGCCGCCCCAAGGTAGATGAAAACGGCGATGATGACCAGCGTCCAGGCGCCGCTCAGGACGCCGACGAGTCCCATCACCCAGGCCAGTCCCTGCCCCGCGGCAGCCGCCGCGGCGGTCGCTTTGGCATGATCCATGCGCATGGCCAGAAGAGAACGCAGGACGCGCCCCCCGTCCATGGGAAAGGCCGGCAGGAGGTTGAACAGCCCGAGCATGATGTTGGCCGTGATGAGATAGGCCAGGAGCCCCTCCCAGCTCACTGAACCCAGCACCCGGCTCATCCGCGCGGCCGAAACATCCGCCTGGAGATGAAAGGGGATGGAAAGCAGGAGCAGGACCGCGGCGATGACGAAGTTGCTCAGCGGGCCGGCCAGTGACATGCGCAGCTCCTCGGATGGCTTCTTGGGCATCTCTTCCATCTGTGAGATCCCGCCGATCGGAAGGAGTGTGATATTTCTCACCTTGACGCCGAACCGCATGGCCGTCAGGCTGTGGGCCAGCTCGTGGATGGTCACACAGGCGAAGAGCAGGAGAATCACCAAAACCCCGTAGAGGGCGCCCGTCGTGCCGCCCTTCATCGTCACGCCCCAGCGGCTCGCCGCCCAGATCAGGATCAAGATAAAGGTCAGGTGGACCCGGATCTCGATCCCCTTGACCCGGAAAAGCTTGATCGACCAGCTCATGGGGGCCTCCTTTCCGATTACTTTCTCCCAAATACCAGCTGGCGGAGGGACTCGGTTTCAACCCGGAATCCAATGACCTCGCCGTTTTCGCCTATCGAGAATGAGACGAGCTGAAACCCGGCTCCGTCGCCGACAAAAGTCTTCCTGTTCTCCGGCATTAAGACGACATCCTTTATCCGCAGGCCGGTGAGGAAGAGCCGGCCATCACGCGGGACGATCTCGTAGCGGGCATCCAGCTCCTCGCAATAATAGGATCCCTCGTAGAGCTTCAGCTCGTCGGGAGTGATCGTCTGCCGTTCGACCTTGGGGGCTGTGACCTCTCCGGTCCCGGGATCAAATGACACCTGGCTCACTTTTCCGTCGGGCCCCCTGGAAAAAGTGAGCACGATGGGGATGTTCGGGTCCTCGAATGAAAAACGCCCTTCCCCACTGGGTATCAACCGAAACGCTTGGGAGCCCAACTTGAACACCAACGCGTCTTTCTCCTGCGCGATAAACAGGTAATTCCTTCCTCCGGACCGGTATTCGCCGACATATTGAGACAGCTCCGCCGGGCTCAGCTTGAGGGGTTTTCGCTTGGCGGCCGCGGGAGCGGGTGGCACCGCGGGCTTCTCCAGTAGCGGTTCCAGACAGACGTCGGCTGCGTTGTCGGCGCACTGGTTGGGATCGTTCCAGTTATAATCCCAGTTGGTAAAAACGAAAACGGCGAAGGAAGCCGCCGGGAAATACCGGAAGGAAGTGCGGAAACCTCCCCATATGCCGCTCTTATGGACCCGCTTGAGGCCTTTATAAGAATCCACCGCGAACCCGCAGGATTGGCCGGCCTCGCGTCCATCGGACAATTTCCCGGAGGTCAGCATCTTGTCTTTGACCTGGGCCGAGCCGACGACCGGGTTGTCGAGGTTCAGCACCCACTTGATGAAGTCATCAAGAGTCGTGAACAGCCCCAGGGAACCGACGGCTCCCAGGTTATCCGCGCCCCTGAGATAGCCGTCCCGGGGATGATAGTTGATCGAGTAGGCCCGGTCCTCGACGATCTCCAGGTAGCTGTCCCGGAAGAGCGTCCGGGTCATGCCCAGCGGCTTGAAGATGTTTGTCCAGGTCCAATCCCGTAAGGACTGGTCGGTCACCCGGCGGACCACTTCGGCAAGGAGGACATAGTCGGTCCTTGAAGGAAGGCATCTTGACCCAGGCTCAAAGAGGAGCTGCTTCTGGCGTTTCAGGATCTTGATGATCTGGTCGAGGGTCATGGCATCGCCGTCGTTCCAGCCGGCGATCGTCATGAGCTCGTACCAGTCGGGGAGTCCGCTCGTATGATGGATGAGGTGGGCGATAGTGAGGCCATCCGCCCAGGATGGCAGCTCAGGGAGGTGTTTTTTGATGGGGTCGGCGGCGGAAATCTTTCCCTGGTCCTCGAGCATGGCCACGGCCATGCCGGTGACGGCTTCGGCCAGTTGGCCGACATCATAGACAGTCTGAGGCGTCGTGGCAATCTGGTATTCCACGTTGGCCTGGCCGAAGCATCGTTTATAAACAACCTGCCCTTTCTCGACAACGGCCACGACACCGCCCGGCCGGTCCGGCCGCTCCCATTCCTGGAAGACGCGGGCGAGCTTCTCTTGGTAAGTCGGGGGCTGAGCTGCGGCTATCGGCTGTTGAGCAAGGGCTGAAACAGCGAACAAAATAAGGATCGATACAATGAATAAAAGCTTATGTTTCACCGGTGGTCTCCTTATCTGCTCATGATAGGGAAAAATGAGGTGACTGGCAACCCATCACAGTGATTCCGACCCATGAAAGGCGCCTGTCTATATGATCTTAGCATTAGAATTTCGGTATTTAATGTGACCTATTCGCAAAAATGAGATGTAAGGTTATCCCTCTCCCTAGGACGGGAGAGGGTTGGGGTGAGGGTGATTAATAAAAGATGCTCCCCTCTCCTCTATCCTCCCCCACCAACGGGGGGAGGAAGCCTGAGGGTAGATAATGGGCCACCCACAGGGGAAGGAGATTTTATTGCCAAAAAATAGAACCGTCCCCATTTTCTCATTTTTTTCGTCGGGCTTATTTTGACATTTATCGGGCCGTTTGCTATTCCTACTTAGGCATGAGGCAGAAAACCGTGATGAACGCATCGGCCCGCCGGAAGTCGTTTCGGCTGGTCCTCTGTTTAGCCCTGATCATATTCTCCGCGGGGGTGGCCATGTCTCAGTCCCTCGAGAAGCTCTATTCTATCCTTCCGGCCGAGGTGAGCGGCTGGAAGAAAGCCGAGCCGCCGGAAGCCTACGATAAGAGCAACCTTTACGATTACATCGACGGCGGGGCGGAGCTCTACATCTCCTACAATTTTCAGAAGCTCCTGGCCGTCCTGTACAAGGGCGCCGGCGAAGAGGAGATCGTCATTGACATCTTCGACATGGGCAACTCCTACAACGCCTTCGGCCTCTTCTCCCATGGCCGCGAGCGCGAAGACGGCATTGCGGGTCAGGGTTCTGAGTACAACGCGGGCCTGCTGACTTTCTGGAAGGACAGGTACTATGTCTCCATCCTGGCCTATCCCGAAACCGGGGGGAAAAAGGAGATCGTCATCGGGCTCGGCCGGAGGCTGGCGGACGCCGTCCCCAAAGAAGGCGAGGTGCCGCCGGTCATCGGCCTCCTGCCGCAGCCGAACCTCATCCCGGAGAGCGTCCGCTATTTCCATCATTACATCTGGCTCAACAGCCACTTCTTCATGGCCAACGAGAACATCCTGCTGATCGATGATGAGACCCAGGCGGTGCTCGCCAAGTACAAGACGGACGACAAGCCCCTTCATCTCCTGATCGCCCTGTATCCGGACAGGACCAAGGCCAGGAAGGCCGAGCAGAGCTTTCTCCAGAACTACCTGCCTGACGCCCGCGAGGGGATGGCCCAACTGCCCGACGGTCGCTGGACCGGCTGCCGGCTGGAGGGGGAAAGACTGAGCGTTGTCTTCAACGCCCCATCGCGGGAAGCTGCCGTCTCCTATCTCGAAATGATTAAGCCCGATCCATCCCCGACGACATAACTTTCTATCAACAACGAGGAGGTCAGATGAAAAAGAAGAAGATGATCACCCGGCGGGAGTTCATCAAGCGAACGTCCCTGGCCGCCGTCGGCGGCGCCGTGTTCCTGACGAAGCCGGAGTGGGCCGCCATGAGCCCGGCGGGTCCGGCCAAGGTCGCCCAGGAGGTCAAAAAATCGAAAGTCGTCCTGGTGAGGAACAAAGATGTCCTCAACGAGCAGGGCCGGCCCGTTGCCGACGTGGTCCTGGAGATGTTGGATGCGGCCGTGAAGGAGCTCACCGGCAAGCCGGACGCCGTCGCGTCCTGGAAGACTTTCATCAGACCGGATGACATCGTCGGCATCAAGAGCAACGTTTGGACGTATATTCCGACCACGGCCGAGGTCGAGAACGCCCTTAAAAAGCGCGTCATGGACGCCGGCGTCAAAGAAGCCAACATCGGCATCGACGACTGGGGCGTCCTGCGTCACCCGGTGTTCCAGAAGGCCACCGCCCTGATCAACGCCCGGCCGATGAGGGCCCACCACTGGTCGGGTGTGGGCACCCTGATCAAGAACTACATCATGTTCATCCCCGACCCCGAAAACTACCATGGGGACAGCTGCGCGAGCCTGGCCTCGATCTGGGAGAAGCCGCACGTCAAGGGCAAGACGCGCCTGAACGTCCTGGTCATGCTCACGCCCCAGTTCCATGTCCTCGGTCCGCACAGTTTCAACCCCAAGTACGTCTGGTCTTATTATGGATTCCTGGTCGGGTTCGATCCGGTGGCTGTAGATGCCACGGGGCTGCGCATCATCCAGGCCAAGCGGCAGGAATTCTTCGGGGAGGAGCGGCCGCTGAGCCCGCCGGCCAAGCACATCCTCACGGCCGACACTCAGTATCACCTGGGCACCGCCGACCCGAACAAGATAGAGCTGCTCAAGATCGGCTACGACCAGGACATCTTCATTTAATTCGGTGTCTAACTCGGCAACACGCAACTTCCCGCCGAACTAGGCATCCGCGGAGGAAAGCGGCATGTTTGGGTCTCAAATGCGTATTCCAGTTCTCGATTTGATCATCATCGTCGTCTACCTGGCCGGCATCCTGACGATCGGCATCCTCTCGGTCCGGAAGCTCAAACTCAACAGCCAGGCCTACTTCCTGGCCGGCCGTTCGCTTCCCTGGGGGATGGTCGGAGCCGCTCTCTTTGCCGCCAACATCTCCTCCATCCACCTCGTCGGCCTGGCGGCCTCGGGCTACAACGAAGGAATGGTCTGGGGCAACTTCGAATGGATGGCTACCTTCACCCTGATCCTCCTCGGCCTGGTGTTCGCGCCCTTCTACTTCAAGAGCCGGATCGAGACGCTGCCTGAATTCCTCGAACGCCGCTACAGTCCCGCCTCCCGGATCGTCCTGGCCTTCATGGCCATCATGGCCGCCCTCTTCATTCACATCGGGATGAGCCTTTTCGCCGGCGCGGCCGTGTTCAAGCAGTTTTTCGGCATAGACGTCATCACCTCCATCATCCTCGTCTCTGTCGTCACCGCCGTCTACACCATCCTCGGCGGCCTCAGGGCTGTGGTCGTCACCGAGACCATCCAGACCGGCGTCCTCATCCTGGGCGCCGTCATGATTACCGCCTTCGCCCTGCTGGCCCTGCCCGGCCACGGGATTCACAACCTGGCCGAGCTCAAGGCCGCCGTCAAACCGGATCAGCTGAGCATGATCCAGACGCACAGCACCGCCGGCTTGAACTGGTACGCGGTCCTGCTGGGGTATCCCATCCTCGGTGTCTGGTACTGGTGTTCGGACCAGACCATCGTCCAGCGGGTTCTGGGCGCGCGATCCCAGAAGGATGCCCAGCTCGGTCCGCTTTTCGCCGGGGGCCTGAAAATCCTCCCGGTCTTCATCATGGTCTTCCCCGGCGTCCTGGGCTATGTCCTCTTCCGCGATGTCATCGGGCCGGATAGTAACCAAACGCTCCCCGTCCTCATCAACCAGCTGATCCCGACCGGGTTCAAGGGACTGATTTCGGCCGGCCTCCTGGCCGCCTTGATGAGTACAATCGCCGCCGCCCTCAACAGTTCCGCCACCCTCGTCGCCGTAGACATCGTCGGCCGCTGGAAGCCCGGCCTGTCGGACGAGAAGACGGTCCGAATCGGCCGGTGGAGCGCCGTCGTGGTCATGCTTCTGGCCATGGCCTGGTCCACGCAGGGCAGCCGCTACTCGAGCATCTTCGAGGCCATCAACGCCATCGCCTCCCACCTGGCGCCGCCCATCACCACGGTTTTTCTCTGGGGTATCTTCTGGCGGCGGGGGACCAAGCAGGCATCCATGATCACCCTCATCTCCGGATTCACCCTGGGTGCCGTGTCCTTCCTGATCGACCTTCCGGTCTTCGGGACGGAGAAAATCATCACCCATAAGCTCGGCATCCCCTTTATGATGCAGGCCTGGTGGATGTTCTGCTTGTGCAGCCTGATCTTCGTCGTGGTCAGCTTCTTAACCCCCAAGCCCGACCCCCGCCAGGTGGAGGCCATGACCTGGAAGAACCCCCTACAGGTGATCGCCGGCGGCCGTCTCCGGAGTCTGGCGGACCCCAGGTTCTTGGCTTTGGGCCTGCTGGTGGCCATGGCGCTCCTCTATTTCATCCTGAGATAAAACATGATGAAAAACTTCAATTACTACCAACCCACGGAGATCCGGTTCGGCCGCGGGCGTCTGGAAGAGGTCGGGCAGGCCGTCGCCCGTTTCGGGCGGAGATGCCTGCTCGTGACCGTCCCCGAGACCCCCGAATTCTCGGCCCTTTACGGAAGAGCCAAAGACCTCCTGCGGAAAAGCGGGATCCAGGTGGCCCATTTTGACGGCGTCATCCCCAACCCAACCACAGCCGTCATCAGTGGCGGAGCCAGGCTTGCCCGGGAGCACGGCGCTGACGTCGTCCTGGGGCTCGGCGGCGGGTCGAGCCTGGACGCGGCCAAGGCCGTGGCCGTTGAGGCCAAACACCCAGGGACATGCTGGGATTATCTTTTCTTCCGGGAAACACAGCCGACGGAGAAGACACTTCCCGTCGTGGCCGTGACCACCACCTCGGGAACCGGGTCCCATGTCACTCAGGTGGCGGTCGTGACCAACCCGGCCGAGCGGACCAAGTCCGCCCTCTACAACTCATTGCTCTACCCGCGGCTCAGCATCGTCGACCCGGAGCTCGTCCTGACAGCGCCGCCGCGCGTCACGGCGACGACCGGATTCGATGTCTTCGCCCACGCCTTCGAGAGCACCATCAACCCGAACGGATCGGCCTACACAGATCTGATGGCCGGGGAGGCGATCCGTCTCGTGGCCGCCCATCTCCGGGCTGCGGTGCGGGACGGCCAGGACATCGCCGCCCGGACAGGGATGGCCTGGGCGGACACGCTGGCGGGTCTGTGCATCGCCAATTCCGGCGTCACTCTGCCGCACGGGATCGGGATGGCTATGGGCGGCCTTTATCCCCATGTCGCCCACGGCGAGGCTCTGGCCGTCATCTATCCGGCCATCATGCGCTACAGCTACCGGTCGGCGCCGGCGAAGTTCGCGGCTATGGCCCGGATCTTCGACCGCTCGCTCGAGGGCCGGAGCGATCAGGAGGCCGCCGAGAGGTCGTGTGCTATAGTGGACGCTTTTCTCAAGGAGATCGGGCTGTGGACATGTCTCGAGGAGTGCCATATTCCGCGGGAAGAGCTCCGGCGGCTGGCTGAGGCGTCCCTCGTGCTCCCGGACTACAAGAACCACCCGCGGGTGGCGGATGTCGAGGACGTTCTCTCTCTCCTGGAAAAGAGCTGCCGGGAAAGAGGCGGGTGAAAAAGGGAGGTCCGCATGCGACAGGTCATTCTTGAAGAACCCCAAAAACTTGTCCTGCGGGAGGTCCCGAAACCATCGCCCGGGCCCGGGCAGGTTCTCATCCGGATCAAGCGGATCGGGATCTGCGGCTCGGATATTCATGCTTACTACGGTCAGCACCCCTACATCCGCTGTCCCATCGTCCAGGGACATGAGTTTTCGGGGGAAGTCGCCGAGGTCGGCAAGGGCGTCCGGAGAATCAAGGCAGGCGACCGCGTCACGGTCAGGCCCCAACTCACCTGCGGCTCCTGCTATTCGTGCACGCACGGGAACTATCACATCTGCAGCGAGCTCAGGGTGATCGGCTGCCAGGCCGAGGGCGCGGCCCAGGAGTTCCTGGCCGTCGATCAGGACCTGGTGGTCAGCCTTCCAGCCGAACTGGACGATGACAGCGGGGCGATGGTCGAGCCGGTGGCGGTCGGCGCCCATGCCGTCGGACGGCTTGGCGGCGTGGCGGGAAAGAAAATCCTCGTCCTGGGGGCTGGCCCAATCGGGAACCTGACCGCCCAGACCGCCAAAGCGCTGGGTGCGAAGGCGGCTATGATTACGGACCTGAGTGATTTCCGCCTCGGCGCCGCCCGGGAGTGCGGCCTCGAAGGGACGGTCAACTCCGGCCGGGAGGACCTGGCGGCGGCGCTTAAGGCGCAGTTCGGGCCGGACGGAGCGGACGCCATCCTGGAGTGCGTGGGTGCCGAGGAGACCATGGAACAGGCCATCCGCCTGGCCCGCAAAGGGACGGACATCGTCGTCGTCGGCGTCTTCGGAAAAAAGCCCGCGCTGGATATCGGGCTCGTCCAGGACAAGGAGCTCCGCTTGATCGGGACATTGATGTACAAGGCCGAGGACTACCGGACGGCCATCGACTTGATTCGGTCGGGCCGCGTCAACCTCAAGCCCCTGATGACCACTCACTTTCCTTTCGCCGACTATGCCAAGGCCTACAAGTATATCGAGAAAAACAAAGACCGGTCGATGAAGGTCTTCATCGACCTATGAGAAAACAGCAACACATAACTCAATAGAGTTAAAAGGAGGGAATCTTGGGACAAAAATTTTTCTCGACTTCAATTATGGCCATAGCATTGGCTATGGGGCCGGTTCTCTTAGCCCAAGAAACGGCCAGAGCGCATTGGAACTTCGACGAGGTCAAGGACGGAAAAACCCGCGAGATAATCGGGGCGGTTGACGACATGGTCACAGGAAACTTCCGGCTTGTCCCGGGTGTGAAAGGCCGGGCGCTCGTAATGGACGGGTACACAACCTGTGTTATCCGCAGCGCCGCTCAGGCTCCCAATCTGGGACCGGATTTCTCCATTGAAGCCTGGGTCGCTCTGGGGGCCTATCCCTGGAATTGGGCGCCCATCGCCGGCCAGGAAAACACGGTCAGCCTGAATTCCAACCTGGATGCGGCCACCTGGCCGGACGACATCACCGTCAATTCACCCCGCGCGGGCTTCTATTTCGGGATCGGTCCCCAAGGACAGTTGGGACTTCATGTGGGCGCTGACGAATGGATCGTCTGCCAGACCGATAGGCCTCTTCCCCTCCGGGAATGGACCCATGTGGCGGCCACCTTCAAGCAAGGAGAGGGGATTTCCCTCTACGTCGACGGCCGGAAAGCGGCCGAGGCGGCTGTCCGGGCGAATTTTCAGCCCGCCGGGAGCGAAGCCCTCCGGATCGGAATGAGCCGGCAGAAGATCGAACCGTCCAACCCGGTGCGGCCCTTTGCCACTTTGGCCTGCTGGTATTCTCTGGATGGAATCCTGGATGAACTCCAAATTCACGGGAAAGCTCTTTCGGCAGAAGATATCGCCGCTCGTTTCGAAGCGAATAAGCCCGGCACCGGGCCCGCCCTGCCTCAGCGCGTCATGCCCTCGGGACCGAAAGGACCGGGCGTTTTTGGCGCCTCTTACATGCATCTCGAATATGACCCGGGGTGGGATGCGCTGTGGCCTGTTTCTTCTGACCCGGACATCGTCGTCCAGTTCGACGACTCTCCTGTTCGAGTTGTATTCTGGCGCGGGACACGTTACTCGCCCGTCTGGGTGATGGACAAGGACTTGTGGATGGCCGACCAGAGCATCGAGAACTTTAACGACGACGACGGCTGCATCGAACATATGCTCGATAAGCATTGCCGTTTCTCTCAAGTCAGGATCATCGAGAACAGCGAAGCCCGGGTCGTCGTCCACTGGCGCTACTGCCCGACCTCGGCCAACGCTAATCACTCCCAGGTCGATCCGGTCACCGGCTGGGAGGACTGGGTGGACGAGTACTATACGTTTTATCCTGACCGAATCGGGATTCGGAAGGTCATTCAGCACACCAAGGGAGAGTCCCTCTGGCCGGAGGAAGTCATCGCCCTCTGCCATCCCGGTCAGCGGCCCGAGGACATCATCGACCTGTCGGCCATGACCCTGGCCAACTTGAAGGGCCAGACCCATACCTACTCGTGGGCCGAAAAGACCCCGGAGATTGTCGAAGGCAA
>Ga0315274_10006521_pt1 | contig 16993 bp, 14 predicted proteins | sample YL17G02_20_MG_FD_203700 | JGI IMG/M metagenome (GOLD analysis project Ga0315274, IMG submission 203700) | Sediment microbial communities from Yellowstone Lake, YNP, Wyoming, USA - YL17G02_20 | ecosystem: Environmental > Aquatic > Freshwater > Lake > Sediment | place: USA: Wyoming | collected...
CTCCGCGCCGGACATTCTATCACATGGGGTTGATGTGCTCACGTTGGGTCGTGCAACCGAGCCGAGAGGCTGTCGTGTTCGTCATGCGCTGGCACGGCATAAGATGCTATCATCGGCTGCGGAACAGCGAGGGATTTTCAGGAGCACGGAGAATTGAAAATGAGCACCATACTTATCACAGGCGGCGCGGGGTTCGTTGGCTCATGTCTTGCCCTGGGTCTACGGGATCAGTACGAAGATGCGCGAATTATCGCCTTCGACAATCTCAAACGCCGTGGTTCTGAGTTGAACATCGCGCGTTTGCGCGGGGCGCGGATCGATTTTCTTCATGGCGACATCCGCAATCCGGAAGATCTCGACGCGGTCGGGAGAGTGGACCTTATCATCGAGTGCAGCGCTGAACCGTCCGTGCTGTCGGGCTACGGAGGGTCTCCCGCGTACGTCGTGAACACCAACCTGAACGGGTCCATCAACTGTTTCGAGCTGGCGCGCAAGTATGGCGCGGGCGTGATCTTTCTCTCGACGAGCCGCGTTTATCCGTTCGCGGCGATCAATGAGCTCCCGTACCTCGAGGAAGCCACGCGGTTCTCTCTCGATCCCGTGCAGACGCGATCCGGCGTATCCCCCAAAGGCATCAACGAGAACTTTTCTTTCGAGGGGCCGAGATCGCTCTACGGCGCGACAAAGCTGTGCTCGGAGTTGATCTTGCAGGAATATCAGGACATGTACGGCGTCAAAGCCGTCGTGAATCGCTGCGGCGTGATCGCGGGTCCGTGGCAGATGGGGAAAGTGGATCAAGGCGTCGTGGTCCTGTGGGTGGCGCGGCACGTCTATGGGGGACGTCTCGATTACATAGGCTTCGGCGGTCACGGCAAGCAGGTGCGCGACATGCTCCATATCGAGGACCTGCTTCATCTCATCCTTTACGAGATAGAACACCTGGATGAACTGATGGGACGGTTTTTCAACGTCGGGGGCGGGCCTGAGGTCAGCGCATCGCTGTTGGAGCTTACGGATCTGTGCCGCAAGGTCACGGGCAATACGATCAAGATCGGGAGCGTGCCTGAAGATCGGCCCGCGGATATCCGGCTATACATCACCGACAATACTCGCGTGACGCAGTGCACAGGCTGGCGGCCAAAACGCAACGTGCAGAAGATCCTCGAGGACATCCACAAGTGGATTACTGACAACTGCGAGGCCCTAAGATCCATACTGGCGTAAAGTTGGTCCGGAATCATTCCGGACCTAAGAGTCGAGTACCGTTTGACGGTTCCCCTATCGCATGGTATCATTCTTGCGCGGGGTTTTTCGATGACGCTGAGGAGACAGTACGGGATGAAAGCCTTTAGAGATTTGGGGTTTACGCTGATCGAACTGCTTACGGTAATCGCCATAATCGCCATTCTCGCAGGTCTTACCGTCACCGTTGGCCCCCGTATAATTGAGAGAAGCAAATGGACACATTTCAAGACCACGTGCAATCAACTGAAAACAGCATTCACGGGTTACGGGACCAAGAATGCGGTAAGAACCAAGTTCACCTATCCGCCTGCCTATGGCCTCCGAGATCCCGGAGATCCGAACTTGTTCTTCTTCAAGCCGTACCTTGCCATGATCGACGAGTTTGGCAACAAAGGGTTGTACGACATTTTCGCGACAGGATCTTACAACACCGACAAAGACCCAACGATTAGCCTGCTTGAGTTCTCCCCCTTGGGAACGAAGCGGACTGGCGGCTACGTTTTCGCCACACCGGCAGAGCTGCGCTTGTATCCCGGGCCGCTACCTAACGGCGACCCTCCTCCTGGTTTCGAGGCCGCGATCGCGGCAATGAAAACCATGCAGCGGCCTTACGTCTATATCCCCGTGGACAGCGCGCAAGCCCAAAAGGCGAGGGAGTATTGGCAGGTTCGCGTAGCCGGAATTCCCGGCCGCGAGTTGGAGGCTGGGAACGCGTTGCACTGGAAACCGGACGAGGTCTTCCCGGCCTCGGTTGTGCCGGCGGGCAAAGTCAATAATCCGATCGCGTCCCTCACGGGGCGGTTCCCGCCATCTAAGTACGACGACTTCGTCCTTATCACTCCGGGACCTTCGGGAAGCACCGGCGGGATCCTTACCGCGCCGCCAAGCTTCATGAACGATATCGCCGCCCTAAATCTAATGGATCAGTATCATATTCTCGCGCTGCGAGCGTTCTTCTTAGCCACGCGCGACATGGATAACAGGGCGGAAGAACCAGGTCCGAACATGAGCGGCAATGGCAAGTTCGATTTCGATTACCGAAATCGCACCCGCGGAACCGACGGCAAAGCGGCTTCCTATAAAGTCGCCGACCTCTACAAGCTGCCAGACGGCACGGCCGGCGGCGGAGCGGGCATCTATCAGTGCGCCTATCCTGACGGTGCTTAGGCGCAACTGGGCAAGAGGGCGGCCTACCGGCGCTCAGGCATCCCTGGAGGTCTGCGGCGGCTGCTTCGGCAGGTAGTCTTCTCTCACGGGCGAGAAGACCTCGATAGCCACTGCGTCTTCGAGACATTGGGCGCCATGCTCGACGCTCTCTGGTATGCACCAACTGTCGCCTGGTGCGACGTCATGTTCTCTCTCGCCAATCGTGAGACGGAGCTGCCCGGCGACCAGGTAACCTGTCTGCTCGTATGGGTGCGAATGGAGCGGCAATGTACTTTCGCCGCTCAACAGGAACTCGGTCATGAGGGTTCGCTCGCCGTAACACAGCGTCTTCATTCTGATGCCTGCCAGCGGCAGCGTGTATCCTTCCGCCCCATGCTTACTGAACATCCTTCGATCTCCTCAGTAGGGCAATGCCGCCGATTCATCGAACACGTTTCGCATATGCCCGGGCCTCATTACACTCGCCACATGCTTTTCCAAAGGGATACAAGAACGAGAATTCCTCATATGCAAGCAGTTTCACGTGTGGCACTTACTACGTCGCCCGATTTTCAGACCAGGACGTTGAAGGTGGGGGTTTTCTGGAACTCGGCGCCCGTTTGTGCCCGAAGGTAGTTGATGGCTTGCCCGTTGACCCGGACCGTGGCTGTCGGAGCCTCCGCCGGTGGGCTTTCACCGCTTACACGGGCTTGGGCTGCCTGGGCCGCCTGGTCAAGCCTGTTTACAAGACTTTGGGTCTGGGCCGCAGCCTCACCGGGCGCGCGCAACACTTGCACGTCCACTGGACGCGTGGTACGTTCCTCAAGCGTTGTGCGCTGGGCTTCACGTCGCTGCTCTTCAAGGCGGGTCCGGTGTTCCTCTTGCAGTTGTTCGACCGTTGGGACGACGTTTCGGGCGCCATCCATACCGTCCCCAAGTGTGCGCACCGTGACGGAAGGAACCGACACGGTCCCCTTCCCGAAACCCGTTCGCAACGGGTCCGGGGGCTTCTGATTGAAGAACGGTCCGTCCGTGTTCCGTGTCCGCACTTCACCGTGTTCCTTGGAAGACGCGGCACGAACGGTCTGTGTCGGCGTTTCCAGGGAGTGGCGCGTGGGACGCAGCCCGACACTCTGCTGAAAGCCAATCACCATAGACATATCACCAATTATATTTTAGCAGCAGGTTCGAGTTTTTGTCAAGTTTCGCCCAAAACTCGAGTGGGCGGACTCAGATCGGTTCTGAATGCGTAATTCACTGAAATCAAATATGTTATGACTACTTCATAGGCTCGGGATGAAGGGTTTGCCGGGAGCCTCCGCCATACCTTCGATAATGGGCCTCCGGCATTTGTCCGTAAGGTAGTCGAACTCGATCCCGCAGTACCTCGTGTCGGCGTCCTGACCCTGTCTCACCCAGCGGACGGTTCCTGAACCCTCGATGGCCGGGATTGGACCGGCCGCCAGTTCGAGGTCGAACCATGCCGCTTCGCCCGACGCGATTCCATGCGCCTTTGCCATCAACGCCAAGCCTCCTCGCCCAAGGGCCAGCCAATCTTCGCGGCGCGCGGTGTCGTAATCCGGCCAAAGGCACTTGATGACCTGGCCGGGCCGGACGGGGGGCGGCACGGACCAACGCTCCTCGAGAGGGATCAGGGCCCGTTCGACGTTGGATACGAGATCTTTCAGACTGAACGGCTTCGGAAATATCCCTTCGGCCCCCATTAGATACGCCTCGCGCGGGGATAGGTCTGAATCGTAGGCCGTGATCAGAATCACGATCGGGTATATAGGGTTTCGGGAGCGAAGACTGTTTAACAGTTCGATTCCGTCACAGCCGGACATCCGGATGTCCGTCACAACGGCATCCACCCGCTCCGACTCGAGGATGCCGAGTGCGCTAAGCCCATTACTGGCGGCAAACACCTTGCTTCCCAGGAGTTGGAACTCGAATGCGACCATTTCGCATAGATCTGGTTCATCGTCTACGACGAGGACCGTTCTCTCGTGAAAACGTGTCATCTCTGGCAACCCCCTTTCCCAGTTTCCTCCAAAGAGTGTAAAGTAGCCGCCTCGGCTGTGAACGTACCTAATGAGTCGTGCGCCGGGCGCACGATAAATGTTGCCGTTTGGGCAACCGGATTACGAAACGAGTGTTGGGCGCCTCCGTGTCTACATCAAGCGTTCCGTGGTGGCTCTCGATAATCCCAGTCGCGATGCTTAAACCGAGTCCCGTTCCTTTGCCCACGGCCTTGGTAGTGAAGAACGGTTGCAGGACCTTGTCTCGAATTCCCTCTGGAAGACCTGCGCCGCTATCAACCACGGCGAACTCTACGGTTTCACCCCCATCCCTCGCCTCAATCCGAACCCACTTCTCCTCAAGTTTCTCGACTGCATCAAAAGCGTTCGTCAAGAGGTTCAGAAGCACTTGGGCCATCTGCGTCGGACGGCACTCCAATAGAATATCACCCAAGTCGCCCTGTGTCAACAGGGTAATTGTCTCCAGAATCCGCGCGTAAGCCGGTTGGGTCGCGCTCCTGCGCGACCGTCCACACGCGCGAAGACCCCGCCAAGCTTGGCCATTGTGAGTCTGGTCGCGCAGGAGCGCGACGCTACCGGCTATCAAGATGCGCGTGACTATTCATATTGTGGGATCGCGCCAGTATATAAGAACGAAACGCTGGCGTTCGAAGTCTTATGTGCGGATTTTGGTGTCTCGGATCGTAACCATTCAGGAGGGCATTAGCGAATCACGGTATCGCGGACGGTCTTGTAGGAGCGCCAGAAGCCGCGAACGGTGTCGAGCGTGCGTTCGTCGAGTTGAATGTTCGAATACGCCGATACTACGTAGAGGTTCGTCAGTTTGACTGCGTCTTCACGAAGCCCTTCCAGGGCTTTGGGAAAAGACTCGATGAATTCGAAAGGTGTTTGGTCGGGGCGGCGCGGGACAGCGAGGTCCTCGGCCAATGCGCACATCGCCGCATAGCAGTACTCGACGACGCCTTGCGGGGACAGCTCTTTGCTCAACACGGGGTCGCCCAAGGGGCTCACGAATTTGCTGGACAAGGCGACATGACGGCTGACGCGGCGCGGCGTCTTTATCTCGGGCACGGACGGGAGGCGCAGCAGGCGCTGCAACAGGCGGTCCAAGGCCGCAAAGAAACGGGCCAGTGCGCGCGGGCCCCGGCCTCTCTTGCCGGACAGGGCCAACGCACTCGCGCCAAGGAGCCGGAGCGCTGCGTACGCGCAGACCAGACCGATGACGGTCAGCACGACTGTCTCAAGGATCCCGAGGTACCGCATCAGTTGCGGGAACCGGAGTGCCATGGCTTCCGCAAGGCTCCGGGCTTGAGTGGCGGCCGCCGCGGTCTGCCCTTGCGCAAAGTTCGTTTGATAACCCCCGCTCAGGGATATGCGGCCAAGCGGCGCCGGCACACTGGGCGACGGCAACTTGAGCGCACCAAGGATCACAACAGCGACCATTGCGTACCCGAGGCCGATCCAGAATGGCCCGATGCCCGGCGGAATTCGTACGTTGCGTTCGCGGAAGTACTCGCGGAGGCCACCGAGACTCGAGAGCATCAACAGAGACAAGGCCGAAACGGTGTAGGCCATCAGACAGACGTTCGCGCGGAAGGCGAGGTCAATGTCGCCGTTCTGAAGGACCCACTGGCCGATGGCGAAAATGGCCATCGCGGGAATGGACGTGTAGAGGACCGATATACCGGGGTGGCGCTTTGGGAGGGGTCTCGTGGCGACTCCCGCAATGGCCTTTGGTTTTTCGCGCTTCTTCCACTCGGTAGGATCGTATGCCTCGAGTTCCATCTTCAGGATGTAAGGTTCGTCTTTCTCCCGGGTACCCGTATGCAACGGCTGTTTCGCGATGGCGTTGTGAACCCGACGCGCGGTGCCGGTAAGGATGCCTATATCGCCCGCCGTGGGGTTTGCGTCCACGCAACACTCGTGAGTCAACCGGTTCGCGATCCACCAGATGAGCGCCACGACGGCCATGTTGAACAGCGTGGCGAGGAAGGGCCGGTTCATGAAGTTGTTCGCCACGGACCCTATCTGTTCCGTCGTTGCGAGCGTGTAAAGACCCGCCGCCATCACAAGGCCGAAGATGTACAGGATCGATTCGTCGCGCCCGTCTCGCACAATGAGGCGGTTGAGCGCCACCACTCCGACAACCAATGAAATGGCCACCATCCTAAGCGTGTTCTCGTAAAGGCGGGAGAGCCAGTCGACGTTCTGAAGCGACAGATAGACGAACCGTACATCCAGCAGGAAGGCAATGACCGAGTAGACCATCACGAAGATCATTATGGGCGTAAGGGCGTCGACGAGCATGTCCGTGATGGTGCGTTTCTGCAAGCGGCCCCGCGACGTGAACGCCTCCGCCTGGAGCGCCTTGAAATCTGTGGGCATTTGGGGACGCGGCTGCTGGCGGTCCGCCAGGCCGCCTTCCATTAGCGCTCTGAGGTCCGTGGCGCCCTCGGAGCTCGGATCGGCAGGCGTTGCGTCAGTGTCCGATTTTGGCGGGAGAGATCTCATGAAGATTCCGCTCGTGTTCGATGTGGAAGCAATATATGTTGTGCCCGGCCAGCAATGCGGCCGCCTCCTGATAGCCCGCCGCGTTGGCAATCAGAAACACGGACACGTTGAACCCGGAGAGTTTCATCGAGGCCAGCGCAAGGGCGAGGTGCTCCGTTACCTGGGGCACCACCGGAAGCAGCGCGGCATCTCGAGGGAGCCGCTCATACTCCGCCAGGATGACCTGCTCAATCCTCAGCCCGTTCGTGGGAATGACCCGCGCCAGGTTCTCGATGACGTGCTGCGCCTGGGCCGTAGTCCGAAGCGTCGGCACTTGGAGGGGATTGAGCCGATCGGACTCCGCCTCTCCGACGACGCATTCCCCGGCCTCGTGTTTCGAGAGGGCCTGGTGGGACTCGACTTCGTACCGGGCGATCTCTGCGGCGTCGCGCCCGTTGGTGAGCATCCCGACCTGCTCGCCGGAAACCTGAAGCAGGTACGCGATCGACGCGGTTGTCGTGATGGCGAGCTCCATCCGCTCGTCCCTACGCTCCGGCACGTAACTGTCCTCATGCAGATCAAGTATGAGGGTGCCGCCGCTGACGCTCGAGGGTTCCTGCACTTTCGAGAACAACTGGCCGGTCCGCGCGGATGCTTTCCAATGAATGCGGTTCAGCGGGTCGCCCGGCATGTATTCGCGCGCGCCGACGATGCGTGTCGGGTCGTCATAAATGCGGTTCGAGATCCGGACGGCGCCTTGCGGCCGCCGCGCGGACACGTTGAAGGTTTCAATGTAGGCCACGGTGGGCAGGACGGAGATGTAGTCCTGCTGGCGGCCCGTGCGAAAGCGTCTTTGCAGGCCGAAGAGATCGCCGGATTCCATCATAATCGGCCCGATGCGGTGATAGCCGCGCCGCGGGCACGTGAGCGCGTATTGCATGGTCACCGAACGTCCCGGCATAAGGATCGTCAGGCAACTGTTGTCGCCGTTTCGCGCAAAATCCGCCGGATAAAGATCCTCAAAGAAAATCCAAGGAATCGGAAAGCCGCGCCGGTTCGTCACGGTCACTTCGACTTCGGTGATCTCGCCTTGCTGCAGGATGTTCCGGCTGACCTTGCGTTCAGCGTCGAGACCCGTCAGCCACGCAACGCACGAGAAATGCGCCAGCGCCACGAGCAGCAGGAACGCATAGATGGCAAAGGCCATGTACGAACTCTTGAACAGGAAAGCCGCTCCGAGGGCTGCCGCGGCGGCAATGAACCAGAACGCGTTTTTCATGCGCATACTATGGGGCGGTTTCGGAGAAATGCCCCTGCTCCATGCGTATGATGAAGCGTATAGCCGGTGATTTCAAACCATTGTGGGTTCCTACCAATGCGGTCGGAGGGTTTTTCACCACCGAGAACGCAGCGCGGCGATATTCGCAACCAAATGGGGGATTGCCAGTCTTGAGTCTTTGTGTTAGATTAAGGACGCTTAACGTGCAGGCACAGAAGAGCATAATGAATTTGAATGCCTCCGCAAACTGATGGAGTGAAGGGACATGGAAGAGAAGGATTTGCCGGAACGTGTCGTGGTTGACCCGGAGGTGTGTGGGGGCAAACCGTGCATTCGCGGCACACGGATCTATATCGCGATCATCCTGGATGCATTGGCAGAGGGACTGACACCCGAACAGGTGATCGCACATTACCCTTCCCTGACGGTTGAAGATATTCATGCGGCCCTGGCGTATGGGGCGGAACTGGCGCGTGAGAATGTGTGGAAGGTAACAGCCTGATTGCCGTGGGCGCTGCAACTTGAATATCAAACTTGGCGAGAACCTGTCCGTGAATCTGAAACCGCTTCTCCTGTGGGAAGGTCATGAGGCGGCAACGGCGGAGGAGGAAGGGCTGCTTGGCCTGTCCGACGTGCGGGTGGCCGCCGCCGCGAAAGCCGAGGGAAGAATGCTGTTCACGCTGGATCTCGAGTTTGCCGACCTGCGAAAATTCCCGCCGGGGAGTCACGCGGGCGTAATCTTGTTCCGGCCCAAGAGCATGGGGCCCTCTTCCGTAAACGCGTTCGTGATGAGTTTCGTGAAGGGTGCTGACCTGTCGGGTTTTGTCGGGTGTGTTGTGGTTGTGGATCGTCAACGGATTCGGGTACGCCGCCCGGTTGCAGGCAAGGAATGAAACGGCGGTGCGGTCATGAGATGTAGGGTGGGTGCAGCGAAGCGGAACCCACCACTGCAAGAGCTGTGAAGACTGGTGGGTTCCGCTTCGCTGCGCCCACCCTACATCTCCGCGTTGAAGCTTCTTTGACAGCAAGGCAAGGCACGTGAGGCCGCGCAAGTCCATGGCTGTCATTCAGACGCAGGCGGACCTAAGTCCATGGGTGTGTGCGTGGTGGTAACGGGAACCGGCGTCGAGGGTTGCTCGGTTTCTTCCTTAAGTTGTTCCTCGCTCTCCTTGTCCCTGCCGAGGACCTTCGCAATAGCCTCATAGTCGCGCTGAATAGGGATTTCGGAACTGGACCGTTCCCGGAGATAGGCGAGGTAGTCGCTCAACAACTCGTTCTGCTTTTGGGCAATGGCGCTCTTGCGCAGGTTCGGCTCGTCCTTTGGCCAATCCGTTTTCCAGTTCTCCTCCGTGGGGGGGGTCTTTTTGGCAAGTTCGATGAAGTATTCTTCGCCGCGAAACCCGCTCAACGGGCCTGCAAACGCGCCCGGTTCCTTGCGTCCGACGGCGTCAAAGAGCTCTTTTGTCTGAATCATGATGTCGCCTGCGATGAAGTCCTTCCCCGCAAATTCCTTGCTCTCCTTGATCTCGAGGGCAAGTTCCGGAAACTTCTCGAGAACCTCGTTCAATGAATACGCTTTCGCCGCGATATCGTCGGCAAGCTTCTTGACTTCCTCCGCATGCTCCGGCGACCGCCGGATCGACTCGATGGCGTCTTTGACAACGCGGTCTCGAACCGCATCAAGCGGCTGCGGCGCCGGCGGCGTCACGTCCGTCACCTTAGCGACATAGAGATTCATGCGCGCCTTGATGACCTCCGAGACGTCTCCCTTTCCAAGGCCGGCCAGCCCTTTCAGAAAAGCGAACGTGTCTTCTTTGGCGACATTCTCGGAGGCTACAGTCTCCGAGGAAACGCCCTTCGCGGTCAGAACAGTAAGCCCCGCTTGGGCGGCTGCCGCATTCAGGTCGCCCGTTTCCTTCGCCTTGGCATCAACGTCCTCCGCCTTCTTCTCGCGGGCGGCCTTTTCGGCGTCATCCAGTTTGGCGCGAACCAGTATCTGCCTCGCCTTAACGCTCCGGACGCCAGTGCTCTCGTCTTTCTTTTCCTCCTCGACTTTGAAGATGTAATAGTCGTTGCCGTTTTGGATCACGTCACTGACGCCGCCAACGGGAACCTCGAACAGACTCGCCATGTAAGGAGGATCGTCCGGCGTCTGCTGCACCCAGCCCATGTCTCCTCCCTTGGCCGCCGCGGCGCCCGTCGAGTACTGCTTCGCCAGTCCGGCAAAGTCCTCGTTGTCGCGCGCGCGCTTAAGGATCTCGTCCAGAACGGCAGGTTTGGGAGGCGCCATCGAGATCGCCGCGAACTCGACGTCGTTCTTCTCCGGAATGGCGTATTTCGAGGGATCCTTGTCGTACTGTGCTTGGATCTGTTCCGGCGTCGGTTCGATCTTCGGGTCAATCACGACGTACTTCACCTGAAGCTTCGTGTAGTTCTCCTCGAACTTTTGCCGGACGTCGTTGTCAAGCACGTGCGCGGGCGCCATCACCTCTCGGAAGAGCATTTCGCGAGAAACCTGGTCGGCGATTTCCGCGTAGATAGGATTCCAATTTCGTTTCGGGTCCATTTCCACCCAAGCGTTCCATATCGCCGGACTGAAATTGCCTTTCTCGTCCTGAAACGAGGGCTCCTTCTTCAAACGTTGGATGAGGAATTCGCGATCCACCGTGAAACCGGCCTTTTGCACCTCATAGTTGAGGAGAACCGAATCGATGAGACCGTCCAGGACGCGTTCCGCCGTACCATCATTCGCCATCTCCTCGAGCGTCAACGTTTTGCCTCGCCGGCCCATCCGCTCGGCCTCGGCCCGGAGCCGCTGCTGGAACTCTCGCCCGGTGATGGGCGTTTTGCCGACCGAAGCGACGACCGCCGTGTCAGGGTTGTTTTGCGCAGCCTTTCGCGCCGCACGGTTTGCCTTGCCGGCGTAGCCGCCCCAAGCGATAAACGTCGGGATGATGATGATGCAGGTAGCTATCAGGATTATCCGCATGTGCTTCCGCATCCAATGCAACATGATGCCTATGCCCTCCAGGCTATCGAGTAGTCATTCCGTGAATTTGCGGGAAGAAAACCCGTGGAAAACGGCCATTTTTCACGAACGCTATAGCGTAGCACACGCCCCCAGGACTGCGCAACGTGACAATCCACGAAACAGTCCGCTTCACATTGACTGATAACGTTGGGCCCCCATTCTCTTTCTCGTTCCCAAGTTTTCTCGTTCTCAAGTTATACTTGGGAATGCACGCGCGCGGAGAGTTGTGCTCTGCGAATCTCGCAGTACAACTGCTCGCTCAATTGCGTTCCCAAGTACAACTTGGGAACGAGATATAGGGAAGGCCATCGTCGCGGCGTGACTGGTGATGCTGTGGTCGGCCTCTGAACTATTGGATGATCCCTGATCATGAAATCATGGGTGCGGAACTTGGCGTGGTGCGGCCTGGCGGTCGCGGCGTTGGCATGCGTCGCTCTTCAGGTCCTTACCAGTCTGACGCGGCCGGGCCGCGAGGAGGCTATGAACCGTCTGCGCACGCGCCTGGCGGATTCGGCGCGCGTGGCTGATAGCCATCCTGACTACCCGGTCAAACCCAACATCGCAGGCGGCGCGGCCGGCAGGCCTCAATACAGTGTCGAGGAGGTCCGGGAGAAGGCCGGACAACTCATGAAGGCCTACCGCGACCGTTGGGATCGGAGCTTCGCTGAGAACAGACAGCCTCTTCTGCTCCTCACCAGTCTCATTGACGGATCAAGGAGTCTTCGCGATCTTACCGATGCGGAACTCGATGTGCTGGCGAAGTTGATCGAGACGAACAAGGATATCTGGGAGGAATTGGACAATCTCGACTGGCATCGATTGCATGATGATGTGATTGATGCGGACACACGTTCGGCCGCTGTCTTCGACATGTGGGACTTGGCGGCGATATCCGAAGTGCTTCTGACGGCCAAGGCCATGCTCGATGCGCATGCGGGCAATACCGACGCCCTGCTCCTCGACGCAGTCCGCCTCCTGTGCGTGGCGGATGCATCCCTTTCGTCTTCCGGCTCACCGAGTTACGTCATGAGTGTGGTGGCTTCCGCGCTCGAGGAAGGCGGCGCATCGAGGGATGCGGAAGACACGCTTCTGAGGCAATTAGCCCATAGCCGGCGTCGCGAGGTCTTCCGGCGCCAGCAGGAGGAAATGCTTTCCTGTATGGTGAAGCTCCTCGACGAACTCCCCCAAGGCCTTGTTCAATTGGAGCTCGATCCCTTTCGCAGAACGCTGGGACTGGGATACTGCACTGTTGGCCTGCCGCTGTTCAATTACGACGTGCAAGTCTATGCGACCGACGCAGCGCGCGTGCTCGATGCCTCAAGCCTGCCGCATCTGGAGGCCGAGGAAGCGCTCAGCGACATCCGCGCGGAATGCGACGCCCGTTTCCTGGGCAGCTTCGGCCGGAATCTCGGGATGGAGTTTTTTACTGACCCGCATCGCTTTCAGGTAAGGGCGGAACAAGAGGCGTGGATGGATATTACGCGTCTCGGCATCATACTCGAGCACTACCAGGCGGACCACGGTACATATCCGCAGACGCTGGATGCGCTGCAGGATCGCTTTCCTGAGGGTCTGCCTGTCGACCCGTTCTCCGGCGGGCCATACGCATATACGTTCGACGGCGAATCCCTCCAGCTCTCCAGCGGCGATATCGTGTGGCGCAATCGCTCAAAGAATGAGGCGGTATCGGGGAATTCGGGGACACGATCGAATGACGGCTGATGAGTCGTGCGCCGGGCGCACGATAGATGATTGCATCGGACATAGTTTGGCCCGGCGACGCCTGAAGTGATGCAAGAGCGTCTTGCAGCAAGGAGGAGCGGATGGGAATCGGAAAGATGGCCGGTCTAGTGTGGGCGTGTTATGCGATTGCGCTCGGCGCGCAGGCGGAGGAAACTTCGCCGGCGCTGACTTCGGGAAAGAAGATCATCGAGTACGGATGGGATGTGCCGTCCCCGGCCTACATCGCGGAGCACATTCGCGACATGGAAAAACGCCCGTTCGACGGCATCCTGTTTCGCCTTAAGGTCAAGGGCAACGTGTTTGAACCGGCGCCCCTTGATGAAGCGGAGTTCGCGAAGGATCTCGAGGCCATTGACCGGATTCGCTGGGAGAAGTTCACGGACAATTTCGTGATGATGTATGCGGCCTCGAAGCAGGACTGGTTCGACGACGACCACTGGAAAGTCATTGAGCACAATACGGCACTCGTCACGCGCGCGGCGAAGCGGGCCAAGTGCGTTGGGGTGTGTCTTGATCCCGAACCTTACGGGGCCAACTCATGGGCCTACAGGGACGCTCCTCATCGCGACACGAAGAGTTATGCGGACTACGAAGCCGTGGTACGCACGCGCGGCGCGCAATTTGTCAGGGCCATCGAACGCGAATTCCCGAATGCCAAGATTTTGACATTCTTTCACGTCAGCAAGTACCGCCAGTATTGCCGCCCCATGCCCGAGGATCGCCGCAAAGCGGAACTGGCCAAGGCCACCTACGCTCTCCTGCCGGCGTTTGTTGAAGGCATGGCCCAGGGGTCGGAAACGAATGTCGAGATCATCGACGGAAACGAAAAGGCCTATTACTACACCGAAAGCCGGGAGTACCTCGACTTATACCACGCTGTGACTCAACGCGCGCGATATCTCATCTCGCCGGAAGCATGGCCGGCGTACTTCGCGAAGGTGCGGATGGGTCAAGCCCTCTACATCGACCAGTATTACGGCCTGCGTCAAAAGACGAAAACGCTCGGCAATGTCATGACCCCCGAGGAGCAGGCCAAGTGGTTTGAACACAATGCCTATTGGGCGCTTTACACGACGGACCGCTACGTGTGGTGCTACAGCGAACGGATGAACTGGTGGACCAATACCGACGTGCCGCCGGGGGCAGAGGACGCCATCAGAAACGCCCGTGCCGCCATCGACGCCGGCAGACCGCTCTCGTTCGACTTAACGCCCATCATTGAAGCCGCCAAAGCCAAGGACAAAGGAGATCGCAAGTAGTGTCCAAGAAGAACAGGGGCATACGATGCGGAAACCGTTGGAGAAGTCAGCAGGTATGAATATTTGCGTTTTACCGGGTCTGGCGGTGCTGTTGCCGATTTCCGCGAGTGCTGTTGAGATGAGAGCGGGCGCGGCTTGGGACAGATACACTACCGCAAGCTCAACCCGCGCAGGGCAATTTTCTCTTAATAGTGCGGAGACGCCGCGGGTTCCCGCGGTCTATACGAATCATGAAGAATAAGCACGACGATCTGAAGGTGTTCATCACGAATCGTGAATCGGCATGCGACGAGTGTAGGGCGGATCTTGGGAGGGGCCGGTGGGTTTTCCTCGCGGGAGAGAAAGGGGCGCTGTGCCTGTCCTGCGCGGATCTCGATCATCTTGTCTTTCTGCCTTCCGGCGACGCGGCGCTTACGATGCGTGCCCGGAAGAACTCGACGCTCTCCGCCGTGGTCCTGAAGTGGAGCCGTGCGAGGCAACGTTACGAACGGCAAGGACTGCTGGTCGAAGAGACCGCTCTCGATAAGGCTGAGGAGGAATGCCTCGACGATGCGGAGGTGCGCGAGCGGCGCCGACAGCGCGAAACGGAGAAAAGACAGCAGATCGATCAGGAGTATGTCCACCAGTTCGCTCAGAGAATTCGTGATCTGTTCCCGAGTTGTCCGAAAGGGCGTGAAATTGGCATCGCCGAGCACGCCTGCTTGAAATACAGCGGCAGAGTCGGCAGAAGCGCCGCGGCGAAGGAATTCAACGAAGACGCCGTCAGGTTTGCCGTAGCGGCGCATATCCGGCACACGATGACTGATTATCACGAGCTCCTGGCCCGCGGCCATGACAGACACGAGGCGCGGCAGGCCGTCGAATCCGAGGTCGCACGCTCCATGACTGAATGGGAGCGGCGAGTGAGGCGAGATGTAGGAGCTTGATTGGGGCAAGCTCATCGGAGAATAATGGGACAGAAGAATGAAAGCCGACCATGGGCTATGGGTATGGGCCATGGGCCAGCTCCTGCAACGGCGCACCTCCCGCGATACGACATAAAACGATGCTCCTTCATACTCCTTGCCGACGGGTCTGGCCTTATCTGAAGCGTATCGCAACTAATGCTGCCTCGCATGATCGGTCTCAGCCGTTTCCCACGGCTTCTTTCCCGTGCCACCTGCTCATTGCCATCTGTTGTCGAACAGAAGGTTCTGCTTCGCTCCACCTGCCTTGCATCTGCTGTTCTCGATACTCGACACCCAAGACCTGATCACGCAAAGAAGTATTGCCGGTCGAGGGAGCGGTATTGGATGGCTTCGCCGATGTGTCGTTCGGCGACGTGGTCGAGTGCCTCGAGATCTGCGAGGGTGCGGGCGATGCGGAGTATCTTGTCGTAGGCGCGCGCGCTGAAACCCATTCGAGACATAGCGGACTCCATCATGGATCGTGCGCCGTCGGTGAGCAGGCAGTGCGCCTGGAGTGCTTTTGAGTCAAGGTGGGCGTTGCACGTGAAGGCGCCTTGATAGCGCGCGCGCTGGCGATCGCGGGCGGCCTGAATTTGGGCGCGCACCTCTGCGCTGGTCGGGCCCGTGGGACGCGCGTCCGACAACTCTCCGAACGAGAGGGACGGGACCTCGACGTGCATGTCGATTCGATCAAGCAGAGGGCCCGAGATGCGGTTCACGTATCGTTGCACTTCGCCCACGGAACAGCGGCACTGCCGCCGCGGGTCGGTGCGGCAGCCGCAGGGACAGGGGTTCATGGCCGCGACGAGCATGAAACGGCTGGGATAGGTGACCGAGTACATCGCGCGGCGGATGTGGACAATGCCTTCCTCGAGGGGCTGCCGGAGGACCTCGAGGGCACTGCGATTGAACTCGGGCAACTCGTCGAGAAACAGGACACCATTGTGCGCGAGGCTGACCTCGCCGGGCCGGGGTTGCAGCCCTTGGCCCCCGCCGACTATCGAAACGGTGGACGCGGTGTGGTGCGGGGAGCGGAACGGGCGCTGGACGATCAGGGCGTCTTTGGAATTGGTCATCTGTGCCACGCTGAAGATACGCGTGGTTTCGAGGGCCTCCTCGAACGTCATATCGGGCAGGATCCCGGGAAGGCGCGACGCGAGCATTGTCTTCCCTGTGCCGGGCGGGCCAATCATCAGCAGATTATGTCCCCCGGCGGCTGCCACGGTCATCGCGCGTTTTACGTGGGCCTGGCCCTTCACGTCCGTGAGATCAGGAACCTTGCGGCGTCCGGTTTCGTAAATGGCGCGCACGTCCGTAACGTACGGCGGGATATCCAACGCGCCCGACATGAACGAAGCGGCCTCGTTGAGATTCCGCACAGGGATGACTTCGACGCCCTCAACGACGCCCGCTTCAGGGGCGTTCTCCGCAGGCAACAGGATGCCGCGAAGACGCTGCTGCCGAGCGCCGATGGCTAGGGACAGCGCCCCCGCAACCGGCCGAATCGAGCCATCCAGCGCGAGTTCGCCGGCTGCGGCGTATTCCACCAAACGCATTCCGGAGAGTTGTTCGCTGGCAACCAGCAGGCCGAGGCCGATGGGGAGGTCCAAAGCGCTGCCTTCTTTGCGCACGTCGGCAGGCGCCAGGTTGATGATGATGACGCCGCGCGGGAAGCGGAATCCCGAGTTGCGCAACGCCGAGCCGACACGGTCCCGGCTCTCCTTTACGGCGGTATCCGGGAGTCCGACGATGTTCACTAGGTTCAGACCCGGATGGTTGTCCACCTCGACCGCCAGTGGAAAAGGATCGATCCC
>Ga0315274_10006525_pt1 | contig 16986 bp, 10 predicted proteins | sample YL17G02_20_MG_FD_203700 | JGI IMG/M metagenome (GOLD analysis project Ga0315274, IMG submission 203700) | Sediment microbial communities from Yellowstone Lake, YNP, Wyoming, USA - YL17G02_20 | ecosystem: Environmental > Aquatic > Freshwater > Lake > Sediment | place: USA: Wyoming | collected...
TATGCCTGGAGGGGACTTGCACCCCTCTGACCACCACGCTTGCAGGCGCACTAGCCGGCGGCGTAAGCCGCCGGATCGCGGGGGGACGAGTGCCCAGCCCCGAAGGGGCGAAAGGACAGGGCGTTTCCGCCGCCCCGTCGGGGCTGGACCCCTTGGACCCTTCTTTCCGGCGGCTTACGCCGCCGGCAAAATCCTATCGCTCCTTCGGAGCTTGGCCGACTGGTGAGAAATGCGGGTTAGGGGGTCTTTGGGCAGCCCGCGCGGCCCCCGGAGAGCAGAAGACCGCCTGAAGGGGCTGTCGATATACCTCGGATCCTACGGTACGGGTGAGGCGGCACCAAAGGGGCGAATTGCCGTTCGGCGGTACGAGTAAATCGACAGCCCCTGAAGGCGGGACTCCGAACGCGCTCTCCCCGGGTACACGGGTTTGGGCAACACGCCCTCCCGCTTGGGAACGAGAGGGCAGGAAAGGCAGTGGGTGTCTCTCCCCGGCCCGCGGAGGGGCATCGGCGCAAGAGGGGGGGCAGGGGCGGTTCCGCCGAACGGCGGATCGCCCCCACCCCGCCTCTGCACCCGGCCCGCCCCTCGCGGTGTTTCACCGAATTGTCAAAGAGCCACTCCGGTGTTCCATCGCCGGCCCTCTCGGGCCGATGTCGGCCCTCCGGCGGAGTCGCAGGGCCGAGGAACGCCTCCGAGCACCACCCCTACGAAGGGCGACGAGCCGCGTGCCGCGACGGCCCACCCCTTTCCCAATCCCAAGCGCGAGCGCAAGCCCCGGACACCGCGGCTTGCTCGGCTGGGCGGCCCACCCCCACCATGCGGCAAGGGGAGGACCATGGGACCGGTCGGACCGGTCGGACGGGTCAGACCGATAGGACCCATTCGTCCCACCTGTCCCAGCCCCCTCCCCCCGAGCAAGCCGCCTTCATCGGGCATGCCCAACGCTCCACGGCGGCTGTCGTGGAGGCTGGTTCCCACCGCGCACGTGTCTGGCTGCCGCCCACCCTCTCTCCCCTCGGGAGAGGGCTGGGGTGAGGATGCCTCCGCTTCCTCTCCTTGTGGGAGACTGAAACGGGAGCGGCCCGACACGTGCCGCACGGCCACGCTGCTGGGTGGCCTGGGCCAGCGCACCGCCGCCAGGCGCCGCGGCAGAGGCCCGACGCTGTCCCGCCAGGAACCGGCAGAAAAGACATCGGGAGTCTTTTCTTCTTTTTCGGACTCCGCCCGGCCGGTGTGAGCGGGAACCCTTTGGCTGTCTTGCAACCTGTGCAGGACGAGGGACCGAGTCAGGTAGGGGCGAACCTTGTGTTCGCCCACGACCGGGCTCGTGCCGCGGACAGGGGCGGGCGAACACGAGGTTCGCCCCTACGGCCCTGAAGCCTGCGGCCCGCGTTCTGTCACAGGCTCTGGGGATTGCGCCTCCTCTCGCGCTCCGGGCCTGGTTCGGCGGCCTCACGCTACTGGGAATGGCTACCGGTCGCTGGCTGCCTCGGAGCGGCGCTCGTACAAGGAGACAGATCCCCGCACTCGCCTGCGTTCGGAGTGCGGGCCTCAGCCCGTATGTCTTCACCTGCGGCGCCCTGGAACCCGATACGGGCTGAAGCCCGCACTCCAAACCTGCGAACTGGCACGGTCATCTCTCCCCCCACAGTACAACGACAATGCCCCCCCGAAAGCGTGCGCCCGTACTTACGGAGAATCCCAGCGTGCGCCGGAGCCACCCTTCAACAACCAAGGGTCACACCCGGCGGGGGGCACTGCCGGCTCCTCCTCGTCCCCACGCTCCGCGTGGGGACGAGCCGGCGAACGCTCCGCGTTCATTCTCGGAACGTAACCGTTCAGGTGGGGGCCAGGGGAACCCCGCGACCTCACCCCCGCACCCCCTCTCCGCTTGCGGCTCATCTTTGCCCACATCCTTAGGGGGCGCCGTGCTGAACGGGGCGTTGGGCCTGTCTCCCCGCTCCGCTGGCGACCCAAAGCGGCGATGCCTCGCCGCACTCCATAATCCTCCCTGCGTCCGGGCTGGCGCACGGAGAAACGCGGCCTGCACCAGAACGGGGAGGACTGTGGAGTGCGGTGAGTTGTCACCGCTTTCAATGCCAGCGGAGCGGGAAAACAGGCGAAGGCCTCCATTCTCAAGGGCAAGCCTGCAAGATGTGGGCAAAAGTGAGCCCGGGGGGAGAGGGAGAAGAAGCCCTCACCCCGGCGCTCTCCCGGAGGGCTGATCTTTCCCCACATGCTGAGGGGGCGCCGTGCTGAACGGGGTGTTGGGCCTGTCTCCCCGCTCCGCGGGAAAGCCAAAGCGGCGATGCCTCGCCGCACTCCATAGTCCTCCCTGGTTCCGGGCTGGCGCACGGAGGAAAGCGGCCTGCACCAGAACGGGGAGGAGTGTGGCGTGCGGTGAGTTGTCACCGCTTTCAATGCCAGCGGAGCGGGAAAACAGGCGAAGGCCTCCATTCTCAAGGGCAAGCCTGCAAGATGTGGGCAAAGGCGAGCCCGGAGGGAGAGGGAGCGGATTTCCCCTCTCCCATTGGGAGAGGGTAGGGTGAGGGACCCGAGGGCGGGGAATGCGCGCAACTCGCAGCTCTGGCGCTTGTCTGCGTCCGGCGTGTCCAGAGGCGCTCCTCACTGGCGCGGTCGCGCGCCGGCAATGGGGGAGAGCACGGCTGGGCGAGCCAGCCGTGGCACACCAGGAGCATTTCTCGTTGACAGTGCCGCCGGCTTCCCTATAATCGGGCGCAGGTGCTTGTTTTTCCGTAACCGTTCAGGTAGGGGCAACGCGAACTCGGCGACCTCACCCCCGCACCCCCTCTCCGCTTGCGGAGAGGGGGAGGGTCAGAGGCCGAGCCACTCCCCACCTGAACGATTACGTTTTTCCTTCCTGTGAGGCTGCTCGATGGCGAAATGCGACGTGGTGGTGATCGGGTCTGGGCCAGGCGGGTATGTGGCGGCGCTGCGGGCCGCTCAACTCGGCAAGAAGACGGCGGTCGTGGAGCGCGATGCGCTCGGCGGGGTGTGCCTCAATCGCGGCTGCATTCCGACCAAGGCGCTGGCCCACGCGGCAGAAGTGGCCGCCCTCGTGCGAAACGCCGGTAAGCTCGGCATCCAGGTGGGCGGGGTCTCGGTGGACTTCGCCAGGGTGCAGGCGAACAAGGATGCCGTCGTGGCGAAGCTCACGGGCGGCGTCGCCTTCCTGCTCAAGCGCGCGGGCGTCGAGGTGCTGAAAGGGGAGGGGAAGCTGGCGGGCCGCAAGAAGGTGACGGTGAAGCTCGCCGGCGGCGGCGAGGAAGTCGTCGAAGCCGATAAGATTATCGTCGCCACCGGCTCCGAGCCAGCGCGTCCGAAGAGCATCGCCTTCGATGGCGAGCGGGTCATGACGAGCGATGAGGCCCTGAAGCTCACGAGGCTGCCCCCCAGCGTGTTCATCCTCGGCGGCGGCTATATCGGCTGCGAGTTCGCGTCGATCTTCGCCCAGCTCGGCGCCCAGGTGACGCTGGTGGAGATGCTCCCGAGCCTCCTGCCGAACATGGATCCCGACGTGGCCTCCGAGATCACCAGGACGCTGAAGAAGCTGAAGGTGAAAGTGCTCGCGGGCACGACGATGGAATCGCTGGGCGTTGGGGCCGGCGGCGTCGCGGCGAAGCTCTCGGACGGCGCGGCCGTCGAAGCCGAGATCGCCCTGATCTGCATCGGCCGGCGACTCCTGAGCGAGGGACTCGGGCTGGAGGAGGCCGGCGTCAAGGTCGAGAAGGGCGCCATCGTCATTGATGAGCATTGCGAGACCACGGCGGCAGGCATCTACGCCATCGGGGACGTCACGGGCAAGATGCTCCTCGCCCACGTGGCCTCCGCTCAGGGCATCGTGGCGGCGGAGCATGCGGCGGGGCAGAACGCCCGCATGGACTACCGCTGCGTCCCGGCGGCGGTCTTCACCTGCCCGGAGGTCGGGACGGTGGGGATGACGGAGGCCGAGGCGAAGGCGGCGGGCCTCAAAGCGAAGGCCGCGAAGTTCCCCTATCAGGCGCTGGGCCGCGCGGTTGCGATGGGCGAAACGGCTGGGTTCGCCAAGATCGTGGCCGACGAGGAGACGGGGCAGGTGCTGGGGGTCCATCTGGTCGGGCCTCACGCCTCCGACGTGGTGGCCGAGGGAGCGATGGCGATCGCACTCGAGGCGACCGTGAGCGAGCTGGCCCACAGCGTCCACGCCCACCCGACGCTGCCGGAGGCGATCATGGAGGCGGCGCGCGCCTGGCTGGGACGCGGCATTCACGCATAGGAAAGGCGCGGCTTGCGCTGGTCTCGCGTTCTCCCCGTGGCGGCGCTGGCGGTTCTCGCGCAGACGACCCTGATGCGCCTGCTGGTGCTTGGAGACGCGCGCCCCGACCTGATCGCGGCGATGCTGGCGACCTTCGCGCTCGGGGCGACGCCGGCGGAGGGGTTTGGCATCGGCTGCTTCCTGGGGCTCGGGCGGGACGTCTGGTCCGACGAGCCGTTCGGGCTGAGCACGGGGCTGTTCGCCGTGCTCGGCTGGGTGGTCGCGTCGCGGCGCCCGAGCGCGTATGCGGAGCGCTTCCTCTCTCGGGCGCTCTTCGGATTCCTGTGCTCGGCGGCGGCGAGCGGCGCGTCGTTGCTCGCCCTGCTGGCGCACGGGAGGCCCCCGGCGCCGGCGTTGGTGGTTCGAGTGACCCTGCTGACGGCTCTGGCCACGGCGGTGCTGGCGGCGGCCGCGGGCGCCCTGGTGTGGCGTTGGGCGCGCGGGTTCGGCCTGCGGCGGCGGTCCGGGTTCGAGTAGCGGCGAGTCCCTCTGGCCGCCGGGACCTTGCCGCGAATGTTCCGGGTGGCCATCTCGCCCGGGCTCGAGTAGGGGCGAACCTCGTGTTCGCCCAAGCAGGGGCGAATACGAGATTCGCCCCTACAGAAGATCGACGACGAGGGCGATTGGGCACGAGACTACCCTCCCGCGGGCATGGGAGCCCGCGGGAGGGCAGAGGGCGCTGGCGTGTTCAAGGTGCGGGTGCGAGTGCTGCTGATCCTGGTCTTCGGTGGACTCCTGATGGTCTCCACCCGCCTGTTCTACCTCCAGGTCGTCTGCGGGGCCTTCTACGGCGACTACGCGGAGAACGTGCGCCGGGCCACGAGCCTGACCGAGGCGTGCCGAGGGACGATCTACGCGGCCGGGGGAACGGACGAGTCGGGCGCCTGGGGGGGCGAGCGGCTGGCGTTCGACGAGCCGGCGTTCAACATCGCGGCCGTCCTCGATGAGCTTCCCCGGTGGGAGCGGATGTGTCGGCCCGTGCTGCGTCTCTACAGCCTTCAGCGGCGCGAGAAGCTCCTGGGCGTGGGGAATGTGAAAGTGGAGGTGACGGGCGACGCCGCTGAAGGGGGCTACGCGGTCGGCTTCAGCCTGGAGGCCACGTTCCTGCGACAGGGCGGAGATGGTGAGCTGGCGACCCAGGAGGAACGCGGCGAGGCCCGCGTCGTGGTGCCGCAGGAGACGCAGAAGCTGATCCACGCTGTCGCAGGCGTGGTGGAGCGCTCCGCCAAAGAGCACCTGCTGCCCGACGCCCCGGCCGGCGGCGCCGCTCAGCTCGACGCTCGCGTGAGGGAGATGCTCCGCGAGCTCTTCGAGGGGCTGGCCCTGGTCGGGCGCGGCTGGAGGCCGCTGGATGCCCCCATCCTGGTGGCCCGCGACGTGGATTTCCTGGCGGCAGCGGAGATCGAGTCGAACGCCGACCGCTATCCTGGCTTCCGGGTGGTCGAGACGGCGCGGCGGAGCTATCCCTACGACAGTCTGGCCTGCCACGTGCTCGGCTACGTGCATCGCGTGAACGCGGAAGAGCTCGCCCGGTGGCGCGAGTCCTTTGCCGGCTTGAAGGCCAAGCGGTTTCTGCCGGACGACCTGATCGGGCGGCAAGGGCTCGAGCGGTCGCTGGAGCCTGAGCTGCGCGCCGCCCGCGGGGAGCAGACGCTGGAGGTGGACGCCGCTCGCCGCACACAGCGGATCCTCAACGAGGAGCCTGAAGCCGCGGGAGCGGACGTCCGCCTGACGCTCGACTGCGAGGTGCAGAGGGTCGCCGAAGCAGCCCTCGAAGGGCAGGTGGGCTCGATCGTCCTCATGGAGGCGAAGACCGGCCGCATCCTGGCCATGGCGAGCGCGCCCGGCTTCAACCCCAACGAGGTCCCGCGTCACCCGCCCGATCCCGACGACCCCTTCGCTCCGCTGGTGAACCGGGCCGTCCGAGGGCTCTACCCGCTCGGGTCCGCGTTCAAGCTCGTCGTGGCCGTAGGGGCGCTGGAGGAGGGCAAGGCCCCGGCCTCCATCCCGTGCTCGGGGATGGGGAAATACCTCGAACACGGGTGCACCAACCACCCGGGCATGGACGTCAATCTGAGGGAGGCCATCAAGCGCTCGTGCAACCTGTACTTCTACCGGACCGCCAACGAGAGGCTGGGGGCCGACGGGGTGGCGAAGTGGGCCATGCGCTTCGGCCTCGGACGGCCGACCGAAGTGGGCCTGCCGTGGGAGAAGGCGGGGACTGTCCCCACGCCGGAGTGGAAGCGGCGCGAGTGCAAGGGCGAGCCGTGGTATGCCGGCGAGACCTGCGACCTGGCCATCGGCCAGGGCTACCTGCGGGTCACGCCGATCCAGGTCGCCCGCCTCGTGGCCGCGATCGCCAATGGCGGCAAGCTCGTGCGGCCGCGCCTCGTGGACAAGATCGTCCGCGCCGGCGGCTCCGTGCAGGAGCGCGACGCCGGGGACGAGACGCTCCCCGTGGCCTCCGAGAATCTGAGGATCGTCCGCGACGCCATGCGCGCGGTCTGCCACGAGCACGGCGGCACCGCCCACCGCACCTGGTCGCGCTCCGAGACCCAGGCCGACTGGTGCGACGAGTGGGGCTACTCGGTGGCCGGCAAGACGAGCACGGCCGAGTGCAAGATCCGCGGCCGCGAAGGGACGATTGGCTGGTTCGTGGGCTTTGCGCCCTATGAGGACCCGCGGATCGTCTTCGTGGTGGCGCTGGAGCATGAGCGGCCCCTCGAAGGCGGGCGGGGCGTGCACGGAGCCGACGTGGCCGCTCCTCTGGCGCGCCGGCTCCTGGAGCGGCTGCCGGAGCGTTGCCTGGAGGGCTTCGCAGGGCGCGAGCGGCGCGACCGCGCCCGAGCCCGGCTCGCGGCGAAGGAGGCCGCGCCATGATCCGACTTCCCAGGCTTCAACCCCGCGACTGGCTGATCTTCGCCTGCATCGCTGCCCTCCTCGCGATTGGCATCGCCTTCGTCTGGAGCGCCTCTTACCGTCCCGGCGAGATGGGCGAGGGCTACTACACTAGCAGCCCGATCAAGCAGGTCCAGTGGATGATCCTGGGTCTCGTGCTCTTTGTTGCCATGCTCTTCGTGAACTACCGCCACCTGCTCGAGCACGCCTACGTCTTCTACGGGATTGGCCTGGCGGCGCTGGTGTTGGTCCTCTTCTACGGGGTGACGAGCGAGGAGATTTCCGCGCGGCGTTGGCTGGCGCTCGGGCCGCTCCGCGTGCAGCCCTCGGAGTTCGCGAAGCTCTTCGCCATCCTGGCCCTGGCGCGTTACCTCATGTACAGCGAGTCGCATCGGCGACTCCTCGGGCTGCTGGTCCCGTTCGGGATTGTCCTCCTTCCCATGGCGTTCATCGTCAAGGAACCGGACCTCGGCATGGCCCTGGTGTTCCTGCCCATCGTGTTCGCCATGCTCTATGCGGCGGCGGCGCGGCCCAAGCACCTGCTCGTCATCATCGGGGCGCTCGCGATCAGCGCGCCGATTGCGTGGCTCAACATGCACCAGTACCAGAGAGACCGCATCATCAGCTTCCTCACCCAGGACGACCCCCACGAGCGTCAGGACCACGAGCAGTACCAGCTCAACCACGCGAAGGTGGCGATCGGCTCCGGCGGCCTCTTCGGCAAGGGGTGGGAGAAGGGGAGCCAGAACCGGCTCTGCTTCATCCCGGCCAAGACGCGGAACAACGACTTCATCTTCGCCGTGATCTGCGAGGAGTGGGGCTTCGTGGGCGCCAACGCCATCCTCGCGCTCTATCTCCTCCTTCTCTTCCTGTGTGGGCGGGTGGCCGAGGAAGTCCATCATCCCGGCGGCCGGCTCATCGTGATCGGCGTCATGGCCATGCTCGGCACCCAGGTGATCGTGAACACGGGCATGGCCTCGGGGCAGCTCCCCATCGTCGGGCTCACGCTCCCCCTGATCAGCTACGGCGGCTCCTCGCTCCTGGCCACCCTGCTCGGCCTGGCCCTGGTCGTCAACGTCAGCGCCTATCAGCGTGCCAGCCTGGCCACCGACGAGCTCGACCCCGATGCCGAGGCCCGCCGCGACATGGCCCCCATGCCCGAAGAAAGCTTCATGCGCTTCTGACGCTCGTACCTGGACACCGACAACCGAAAACCGAAAACCGCTCCACTTGGTCTTTCACCACTATGTGCGCCCTCGACCGCCATACTCTTGAGGACCTCCTTGCGAAGGTGCAGCAGCCCGCCCAGTACATCGGCGGCGAGTGGAACGCCGTCGTCAAGGACCACGGCTCGGTCGGCCTGACCTTCGCCCTGGCGTTCCCCGACACCTACCCCATCGGCATGTCCCACCTCGGCATGGCCATCCTCTACGACGTCCTGAGCCGCCAGCCGCGCATCGCCGCCGAGCGGGCCTTCATGCCCCTGCCCGACATGGCCGCCCAGCTCCGCGCCCGTGGCGTTCCCCTCTTCAGCATCGAGTCCCGCACCCCGCTGGCCTCCTTCGGCGTCCTCGGCTTCTCCCTCCAGTACGAGATGTCGTACACGAACGTCCTGGCGATGCTGGAGCTGGCCGGCGTGCCAATCCGCTCGACGGACCGCGCGGACGACTGCCCGATCGTCGTCGCGGGCGGCCAGGGCGCGATGGCCCCCGAGCCGCTGGCGCCCTTCGTTGACCTCTTCGCCGTCGGCGACGGGGAGGAGATGGTGCTCACCCTCGCGGAGGCCGTCCGAGCGACGCGCGGCATGGCGCGCCGCGAGCGCCTCCGCGCCCTGGCCGGCGCCAGCCCCCACTTCTACGTCCCTTCGCTCTACGCCGAGAAGCGCGATGCCGCCGGCCGGCTCCTTGGCCTCGAGCCACTCGTCCCAGGGCTCCGAACGGCCATCGAGCGAGCCGTGGTGGACGACCTCGACCAGGCGGCCTACCCCGAGCGCCCGATCGTCCCGTTCGTCGAGACGGTCCATGACCGCATCACCCTGGAGATCCTGCGGGGCTGCACCCAGGGCTGCCGCTTCTGCCAGGCGGGCATGGCGCGGCGCCCGGTCCGCGCGCGCTCGGTCGAACGCCTGCGGCAGATCGCCTGGGCCGCCTACCAGGCGACAGGGCACAGCGAAGTGAGCCTCGCCTCGCTCTCCTCCAGCGATTATCCCGATCTTCACGCCCTCCTCGGAGCGATGGCCGAGACGTTCGACAGCAAGCACGTCAACATCGCTCTCTCGTCGCTGCGGGTGGACGACCAGCTCAGCGCGATCCCCGCGGCGATCAGCGGCGTCCGCAAGTCGGGCCTCACCGTCGCCCCGGAGGCGGCCCGCGACGAGCTTCGCCGCCGCATCAACAAGAACATCACGGCCGACGCCCTCCTGCGCGGCGCCCGCGAAGCCTATCGCCAGGGGTGGCGGTCCGTGAAGCTCTACTTCATGATCGGCCTCCCGGGCGAGACCGACGAGGACGTCGACGCCATCGTGGACCTCGCCTACGAGGTCTCCGCCCAGCGGGGCGGCAGAGGCGGAGAGGCCAACGTCTCGGTCTCCTCGTTCGTCCCGAAGCCCCACACGCCGTTCCAGTGGGAGCCGATGGACGAGCCGGAGGTGCTGCGGGCGAAGCAGGCGCGCATTCGCTCCCGCGTCCGAGGGCGTCGCGTGCGGTTCAGCTTCCACAAGGTCGAGCGGAGCCACGTCGAGGCCGTCGTCAGCCGAGGGGACCGCCGCATCGCCGAGGTCATCGAGCGGGCCTGGCGCCTCGGAGCGCAGCTCGACGCCTGGGACGAGCATTTCCGCTACGACCTCTGGCTCCGCGCGTTCGACGAGCTGGGCATCCGCCCCGGCGACTACGCCAACCGCCGCTGGGCCGAGGACGAATGGCTCCCCTGGGACCACGTCTTCGCGGGCGTCGCCAAGGAGTTCCTCCTCGCCGAGAAGCATCGGGCGGAGCGGGGCGAGACGACGCCTGATTGCAGATCGGGCGTGTGTGGGTTATGTGGCGCTTGTCGAAAGATGCGCAATCCGTAATCCGCAATCCGTAACCAGAGAGGGGTGGTAGGGCGTGCATACCTGCACGCGGAATCTTCCGGGGCTTGGCGCCGGCGTGCGGGTTCCGCGTGCAGGTATGCACGCCCTACGCAGCCCTCCCCAGGTTCGTTCCTTCGCCCCCTCCTTTCCTGGTGTCGTGGCGACAAGCGGCCCGCTTGTCGCACATTGTGCAAGCGGGCCGCTTGCACCCACGTGAGTGTCGCCAAGGAGCATCGGTCTCGTGGAACGCCCCGCAGTCTTTCACAGCGGCGTTCGTCTCGTGGGCATCCTCACGGAGCCCGACGGCCCGCCACGGAGCGCCGGCGTTGTGATCCTCCACGGCTGGTCGGGCTACCGCGTCGGCCCCCACAGGATCTTCGTCGAGGCCGCCCGGCGCCTGGCCGCAGCGGGCTACCACGCGCTCCGCTTCGACCTCCGCGGCCGCGGCGACAGCGGCGGCGACGAGGCCACCGCCGACCTCGACGGCATGGTCGAGGACGCGCGGGCGGCCCGCCGCTTCCTCACCGAGCAGACGGGAGTGCGGAGAACCTACTGGCTCGGGCTGTGCTCCGGCGGAAACGTCGCGCTCGGGGCCGCCTCGCTCGACAAGGACGTGGACGGCCTGATCCTGTGGTCCGCCCCCCTCTTCGCCCCCTACAAGAAGACGAGCCAGGAGGTCGCGCGGCGCCGCATGTTCCTGGCCGACTACGCCAGGAAGCTCTTCCGGCGCGAAACCTACGCGAAGCTGATTCGCGGCAAGATCCGCTTCCGGCTGATCTCGCGAGTCCTCTTCGGACGCCGCCGCGCCCCGGAAGGCCAGCGGGACCCGAAGGACTCCCTTCGGGACATCATGACGGACCTCCGCGGCTACCCCGGCGGCGCGATGTTCATCTACGGCAGCCGCGACGACGAGGCCGTCGGCGCCCCCGAATTCTACGCGCAATTCTGCCGCGACAACGAGATTCCCGCCGCCTTCCACAGCATCGAGGGAGCCAACCACAGCTACTACTCGGTCGCGTGGCAGAACGAGGTCATTGGGCTGACGCGGGAGTGGCTGGACGCACACAATCCGTAATCCGTAACGAAGAGACAAAGCCACGAACGGCCCGCTTGACGCTCATCCTGCGCGGGGATCGAAGCGGGAGCTTCTGGATTCCGGTTCCCAAGCAAGAGCTTGGGAACCAGGGGAGCCAGCAGCAGAGCCCCAAGCTCCAGCCTCGAATCTGGAATCTGGGATCTGGCATCTGGCATCTGTCTCCCTCCCGTACCCGAACACCGAAAACCGAAAACCCAACCGCGCTGCCCTCAAAACGGAGGGACCTCCTGCTCCGGGCCTGGCCCGAAACAGGAGGTCCTTCGATATGCCGCGAGAAACGGTCGCTTAGAGGTCTTGCGGCCTGACGGTGGAGCGCTTGTTGGCCTGGGCGCGCTCGACGGCCTTCTCGAGGATGCAGCCGACGACGCAGTTGAGCGCGTCGAGGAGCTCGCCGGACATCATGGCGTTCTTGCCACGAATGTAGGCGCGCACCTTGCTGCCCACCACGAGAGGTTCCTTCACGACACTCTTCGCCGCTTTCTTTGCCATTCTCGCGTACACCCCCAAGAAAGGTGAACGAGACATGAGAGGCCGCGTGCCCCCAATGGGCCGCAAACCCACCTGACTCACGCTCCCACGTATATAATGGCTTTCGGCGGCCTTGTCAAGCCCAAATTCGCAAAAATCCCCTTTCGTGGCCTTGCAGATGCATTTCCGGGCCGATCCGATTGCCGGACGCCTGCCCGGGAGCAGCGAGGGAGTTCCTCCGCGCCAGGCCGCCGCCGCTCACGCCTCCTCCAGCACGGCAGGCAGCCGAGGGTCGGCGGCGAGCGAGTGCTCAGGGGCGGGAACGGCCTCGAGGAGGCGCTCGATCAGCTTGCCGGTGGTCATGCCCTCGGCTTCCGCGTTGAAGTTGGTGATGATGCGGTGGCGGAGGACGGGATGGGCGATGGCGCGGATGTCGTCGGTGGCGACGTAGTAGCGGCCGTTGAGGACCGCGCGGGCCTTGCCGCCGAGGATCATGTACTGGCCGGCGCGCGGCCCGGCGCCCCAGCGGACGTAGCGGCGGATGAAGTCGGGCGCGTTCGGCTCGTTTAGCCGGGTGAGCCGCGCGAGCCGCATGGCGTAGCGGATGACGTGCTCGGCGATCGGCACCTTGAGGACCAGTTGCTGGAGATGGAGAATCTCCGGCGCGCTCAGCACCCGCGAGAGCTCCGCCTCGAAGGGCGCCGTCGTCAGCCGCAGGATGTCGTATTCCTCCCCCTCGCTCGGATAGTCCACGATGATCTCGAACATGAAGCGGTCGAGCTGCGCCTCCGGGAGCGGGTACGTGCCCTCCTGCTCGATGGGGTTCTGCGTGGCCAGCACGAAGAAGGGGTCGGGCAGCGGGCGCTTCCGGCCGCCGGCCGTCACCTGGCGCTCCTGCATGGCCTCCAGGAGGGCGGCCTGGGTCTTCGGCGGCGTGCGGTTGATCTCGTCGGCCAGGATGACGTTCGAGAAGATCGGGCCGCTGAGGAAGCGGAACGAGCGCTCGCCCGTCGAGCGGTCCTCCTGGATGACCTCCGTGCCCGTGATGTCCGAGGGCATGAGGTCGGGGGTGAACTGGATGCGGCTGAAGCTCAGGTCGAGCGCTCGGGCCAGCGTGCTCACCATCAGGGTCTTGGCCAGGCCGGGCACGCCGACGAGCAGCCCGTGCCCGCGGGCGAAGATGGCGATCAGCAGGTGCTCGATCACCCGCTCCTGGCCGACGATCACCTTCCCCAGCTCCTTGCGGATCGTGTCGTAGGCGGCGTTGAGCCTCTGCACCGCCTCCAGGTCGCTCTCGGCGGCAGGGGCAGCGGTGACGACGGCCTGCTCTTCGGGCAACGCCATTCGGTTTCTCCTCACGCGGCGCAGCCGCTCTTCAGGAAGTTGCGAGTCGCGGGTTCCGAGTTCCGGGTCGCCCCGGTCACGGGGAGCCGAGCAGGCGAACGACGCGGAAGCGCGGCGGCTGGCGACGCACGTCCACCGGCTCATCAAAGCCGATGCCCTCGAACGCCTCTCGGGGGGCGCGGGCCTCGTCGTCCACGACCGCGTAGAGCGCCGAGCCATGGCGGCTGAGCGCCACCGCGGCTCCGTTCCCAAGGGGCAGGCGTTGCTGCGCGGCTCCGGTCAGCTTGTCGAGAGCCAGGAGCTCGGCCTGCCGCGCTCCCCGCTCATCCGTGACGGTGAGGCCGAGCGCCAGCGCGGCCCCCGAGGTCTCCCACGCGCCCAGCTCCTCGAGCCGCTGGAGCGTGTGGGTCCATGCCACGGCCCCGGTCGAGCTGTCGAGGCGTCGCACCAGGGTGCTTGCGGCTCGGCGCGACGCGAGGTAGAAGGCGTCCGGCATCAGTTCCGCCAGGAGCGCCCGTTCCCCGCGTCCCAGCGAGAGCGACCAGGCGGGGTCGCCCGAGTCCAGTTGGCGGCACTCCAGGGCCTCGGTGCCCTGGTCATCCACGCCGTGCGCGACCACGAAGGGGGCAGCCAGCCAGAGGCGCCTGGCGGTGAAGTTCGGGATGCGGACGTTCCACAGTGCCCGCCCTTGCCGCGCGTCGTAGCAGCCGACGCCACTCCCCATAGCGTAGCAGAGGCGGCCCTGGGTGTCCAGCGCGAACAGCGGCGGGGCCAACGCATGGCGCTCGGCTACGCTGAACAGGACGTCGCCGTCGAATGGATTGAGCACCCGCAACGAGGCCGGCCGCGAGGACGCTACGGCCAGCCCGTGGTCGCCGACGGCCAGGTTGTGCACCGTGGGCTCGTCGAGCTGCGAGGACCAGAGGGTGTGCCCCGTTGCCGCGTCGAGGCCGAGGAGGCGAGCGCGGCTGTCGGCGAGCGCCACGAGGCCCGGCGCGGCCGCCGAGAGACGGCCCTCGGCGCCTTCCGCTGCCGGCGGCTGCTCGATTGCCGAGGCCCAGACCTTCTCGCCCCGCTCGATCCCGACCGCGTCCACCTGTCTCTGTTTCCAGATGACCGCGTTGCCGCCTGCGATTCCCACGAACGAGTTGGGCGTGAGCTCCGCATCATCCACCAGGCTGGGGCGCTCGCCGAGCGTGAGGTCCACGACGCGCGGCTCCTCGTCGCGCAGGAACTCCAGTCGCGCCGTGGTGCCGGGCCGTCGGCCCATGCACGTGGCGATCAGGTCCTGGGTGTCGCGCAGCCGCTTGCCATCGAAGGCGACCAGGATGTCCCCGCCGCGCAGCCCCGCGCGTTCCGCCGGGCTGTCCGGCCCGCGGGCCGCAATGCCATCCACGCGCACCCCCCCGCCCCGGCGCTCCGCATCCTTGATCGAGATCCCGATCCAGCCCGGGCGATCGGCCCATCGCGGCGAGCCGTCTCCCGCCGCAAGGCACTCGAACGAGCGGCCGGCGAGGACGAACAGGAGCTCCAGCGGGCCGGCCCCGTGGCCGACCACCTTGAGGTCCGTCGCGCCGTAGGCTGGCCGCACCTGCCACCGTGCGGCGAAGGGCGGCTTCAGAGCGGCGGGGGCAGGGGCGCGACCGCGCGGGGCGTGCTGGGCGAGGAACGCGGCGGCCTCGACGTCCGACGACGCCGGCTGGCCTTGGGCCTCTCCCTTCCAGCCCGGGTACTTCCTGCGGAGTCGCGCGAGCGCGCCGCGCGCCATCGCCGTGCCGCCCTCGCGGGCGTAGCGGAGGGCCAGCTCGTAGAGGCCCGCGGGCGCCGGAGGCGATTCGGGGTAGTCGCGGACGAGTTGCTGGAGCCAGAGGGCGGCCTGTGCCGGCCGGGCCGCCTGGTCGGCGAGGCGCGCCAGGGCGACGAGCGCCCGGGGCGCCGAAAGGCTGTTCGGGTAGCGCTGGACGACCGTCAGAAGATCGGCCTCGGTGCCCCGCTTAAGGGCCGTCTCCGCCGCATTCTCGAAGGCGGCGTAGGGCTCCCGGCCGGCCTCGGCGAGCCAGGCGGCCAGGCGGGTCCGGGCGGCCTGCCACGGCGGCCCGCCAGGCTCGGCATGGGCGAGCACGTCCTGGCAGGCTGCTGCGGCCTCCTGCCGCCGCCGCAGGGCGGAGGCGAAAGCGGCGGCGCGCAACTGGAGCGCCCATCGCTGCTCGCCGGGCGGAGCGTAGCGGAGAGCGGCGGCGCACGCCTCGAGCGCGAGGTCGAGCCGTCCCGCTGCCTCCTGGCGGCGCATCACGTCGTGGTAACAGGCTGCCAGGCGGCGCCGGACGTCCGCGAGGGCTGCGGGAGGGAGCGCGTTGGGCTTGCGGGCCGCCAACTCGAGGGTCTTCTCGAAGGCCGCGGCGGCCTCCGCGGCGTTGCCTTCCCAGTGGCTCTCCTGGCCGAGCGCGTAGTGGGCCGCCGGGTCGTCGGGGCTCGCCGCAAGCTGGCTCTCGATCGCTTCCCGCCGCTCGAACGGGCCGAAGACGTTTAGCGTGAACGGCGTGGTGATGAAGAGCCTCCCCCCCGCGACCAGGAGGTCGCCCGAGGCGATGTGCGCGCTCCACGTCGTGCCGTGCGCCGTCCGCCAGTCGTCCCACGAGGCCCACGCCAGCTCGCTCCCGGTCGCCGTGTCCAGGAAGAGCAACCCCCCCGCGAGGGGGACGTGGAGGACGTGGCCGGCGATCGCCGGGCGGGCGACGGCGGGCGACGGGAGCTCAGCCTCCCATTCGACGTCGCCGCGCGGCCCAATGCAGGTCGCCGTCGAGCCGACGATGAACGCTCTGCCGCCGCGCACGCCCGCCAGGTAGCGATGGTCCCGTCGCTCGCGGCGCCAGAGCATGCGGCCGCTATCCAGCTCGATCGCATAAAGGAAGTCGGAATCCGGAGGCGTCGCATACACGATGCCTTCGGCGACGACGGGGGTCCACGTCCGCCATCCGTCGCGGCGGTACCAGCGGAAGCCGAGGCGACGGCTGACCACCTGGTCGTACCGCGACAGCCAGCGCAGCCCTCCCGTGGCCAGCTCCGCGGCCGCCACGACCCCTCCGCCGGGGCACGTCACCACCAGTCCCTCGCTCTCCGCGGGCATTCCCTCGAACCACGGCTGGTAGCGGTTCAGGCGGTAGAGCGGGTCCGACGGCCGGCTGGCCACGAACGTGCGCCAGACCATGCCGCCGTCCTTCGCCCGCAGGCAGCACAGGTGGTACTCGTCGCCGCCCCCTCCCGTCCGCACCCCCGCGAGCAGCCGGTCCCCGCACGGCAGGGGAGCGCACACGAACCAGCCGCCAGCGGCCAGGTCGCCAGGCAGGAGCTCGCTCGCGATCACGCGCCATCGCGCAGCGCCGCCGCGGAGGTCCACGGCGGCCAGCTCGCCCGACATGCCGACCTCCCCCAGCCGCGTCGTGGTCTGGAACGGTGTGGAGCAGAACGCCGCCTTGCTCCCCGCCGAGCACGCCCAGTGGCCGACGAAGGAGCTTGGGACTGCGAACGGCCCGCCCGCGCGCCACGCCCCCGTGTCGAGCGGCCAGGGCCATTCCCACAGGAGCTTTCCCGTCGCAAGGTCGCGGGCGGTGAGGCTGTTGCGCGACGGATAGACCGCGGCGTTGCCCGCGATGATCGGAAGCACCCGCGCTGAGGGCTCGCCCCCCTCAGCGGTGTCCACGTCCAGCCGCTCGCGGGCGCGCCAGGCCGACGCCGCGAGAACCGCCTCCCGCGACGTGATCGTGTCCGACCACAGGAGGCGGCCGGGCCGGATCGGCT
>Ga0315274_10006527_pt1 | contig 16980 bp, 31 predicted proteins | sample YL17G02_20_MG_FD_203700 | JGI IMG/M metagenome (GOLD analysis project Ga0315274, IMG submission 203700) | Sediment microbial communities from Yellowstone Lake, YNP, Wyoming, USA - YL17G02_20 | ecosystem: Environmental > Aquatic > Freshwater > Lake > Sediment | place: USA: Wyoming | collected...
ATTTATTTTTTCACCTATGTCCCCATCGTCTAGCCCGGTCAAGGACATCGCCCTTTCACGGCGGTAACAGGGGTTCAAATCCCCTTGGGGACGCTTTTGATTTTATTGGACTTATGCGTCTTTCTTGTTAATTCCACATCAAATTCGCACAAGTTTTCACACAAGATTCTCTATTTTTTCTCTAATTTTATGCAGATTCTCAACAAGTATTTCAAATGTCTAATCAAATATGCTGCTTCTGACAATTCCCAACTTAAATTCATCATAGATTTCTTAAATTTTTCTATCATTATTGGTATTCCCTTTTCATTCTTTAATTTTTTCCAAAGATATAGTTATGTCCTTTTCGGTTCTTATGAATATATGGTCAGGACTTAAGAATGTTCCTATTGGTATTGGTTTGTTGCCATCATAAATATCTGTAGGCTTTCTGTTGATTTCAAAACTTTTTATTTTAGAATAATTATCTATAACGATTTTGCCACCGTCAAATTTAATAATAATTCTTTCTTTTTTTGCTTTTTCTTCATTCTCAATCTCTTCTTTTATCTTTAATTGGTTTTTAAGGAAATCCTCTATTGTGATTGAGGCGATTTTAAAAATTCTTGTAATATCATTACCCAATTTTTCACACATTTCTATTGTTTTTTCGTTAAAATTTTCAAATATGCGATTAATTCTCTTCATCTCTCTTTTTTCTTGCCTATTTTTTAACCATTGTTTTATAAATCTAATCATTCTTAATCTTTTCCTTTCTCTTTTTCTGAAGATAACCAATGTCATAGATTTTAGATTCTGTTCTTGTATGGACATAGCGTTCAGTTGTTTTAATTTGTGTATGTCCGAGCAATTCTTTTAAAATAAATTGGTCACCGCCCGTCTCTTCTGCTATAAAAGAAGCGTAGGTATGTCTGAAACTATGTGCGATTAGCTTCCTACCGAGATTATCAAATTGCGGAATCTTCGCATCCTTAAGGATTTGATTAAATTCTCTGCTTATAAACATATAAGGAAATACATAATCACCTTGATTTGATTCGATTCGTCGCTTTAATAATTTAATTAATTCACGGCTTACTCTTATTTTTCTGATCTTGCCTTGGTGCCCAGGTAAAACCTTTGCGCTGCGGATCGTAATCTCTCCCTTATCGAAATCAATCTCTTCTTTCAGAAGCGGAATGTGCGTTGAACGCCTTGATGGAATGAGTTCGGTAGGTCTTGCTCCTGTTGAAAGCATTGTAAGGAATAAGCATCGTAGGATTGGATTGTAACAATGATTAAAAAAAGCGATTAATTCATTTTTATTAAAAGCTTTAATCTCGGTCTTTTTGCCCGCCTTTGCTTTTGGTCTTTGAATATGAATATCATTATTTTTGAGCATTCTTAAAATAAAGTTTGTATCCTTATCGACGGTATCTCTTGAAACTTTCTGTAATCTATATCTTTGATAAGTACTAATCATATTGGTATCTATTTTTGATATTTGAATATCTTCTCCGAGCCATTTAAGGAATTGATTAAAGGAATTTCCAATCCTTTCGGCTTGCAATGATGAGACTTCAGTTTCGATTTTTTGAATTTCCATCACCGAAGCTTGAGAGAATTTCAATAACTTCTCTCCTATGTTTTTCTGTAACTGGAAAGTCTGATAAATCTTCTTTGAAATTTCGATGGCTTCGTTTTTGTTTTTTGTTTGGGTTGTTCGATGACGGACTTTCCCCGCTATCCAGACCGCATAAATCCAATTGCCTCCCGGATGACGACGAAAGAGGTTCCCCGGAATGTTCTTCGTTATCATTCTTGCCCCGCAATCCCTGAATGTCTTGAAGATTATAGCGTGGATAGATTCGTTTATTTCCGCAACTGAAATTAATGTATGGGATTTTGCCAGCCTTTGTCAACCGCAAAATTTGTTGGACGGATAGGTGTAAAATTGGGGCGACATCTTTTGGGGTTAAAAATAATTCATTCATTGGATTCATTTTCCTTAAAATCAATCATCTTTGTTTGATTGGAAATTATATTCTCGAAGATTGTGTTCTGATTTTTACATAATTGAAAGGGCAAAAATATTTCTCTTATAGAAACCATTTCGGTATTAATAAGAGCAAGTTGAGATTGAATCCAGCGATATATTTGCCGCCAAGCGATTTTTTTAGCTCGCTCTTGATAATCAGTTTTGTCCCTACATCTTTTTATTTTTGAAAGCAGAAGTTCATAAACAGCTTTCCATCTACAGGGCAATCTGAATGGAGTTTCCTTATTGTTTATATCTATAGAGAAAATCAGTCCTTCAGGAGAGCCATTTTCATAGTCAATAATTATCTTCTTAGCCCCATATTGAGCGAGTTCTGATTGAATTTCGCCAATAGTTTTATTGACTGAGATTCCTGTGGTCTCCATATAGAGAGTTTTCTTCTTCATTAAGCCATTTCCTCTTGGATTGCTTCAATTTCTTCGTCCTCTTCTTTATCTTCAAATTTATCGCAGTCACTTGCTAATCCATTATAAAGATAATCGTGTTCAAATATTTGATCTCCGCCTTCTTCTTGTAATTCCTCCATTAATTCTAATAAATTACAGTTGGTTTTGTTTTTGCAATCATAACAATTTATCATCTCGTTTCCTTTCAGATTGCTTTAAAAAGTTTATCTTCTATCATCATATTCTCTCCTATATTAACTAAAATCCTTATTAAAATCATCATTATAATCGTATTCTGTATTAAGGATGAACTCATAATTTTCTAATGTCTTAATTTTTGCTTTTTGTTCATCTGTCCATTCCGAAATTGGGTAATTTTCTTTGATAATTTTAACTTGTCTTTGCAATTCTGGGATATAAATCTTAATAGATAATTTTTTATTTTCTATTTGTTTGGCAATTTTGTATTGATTTACAGCCTTATCGCATAATCGCTGTGCATCTTTTCTCATATTATCAATCTGTTCTAAAGTCATTTCTTCATCTGAACTTAATGCAATTTCAAAATGACAATAATCATAAGAAAGCATTAGTTTTACTGAACCTTTTGACATAATTTATCTCCTTTATTTTATTTTTTCTTGTATTAATTTTCCGCCCCAAATCTCTTTGAGGTTGTCTTTTAAAAAGATTGGAATATTGTATTGCCTTGCCTGATTAACAATGCTTTCAATCCATTCACGTTTAGGGATAATCTTGCTTAAGCAATTTCCTGTCTCTGCACCCACAACTATCCAATCAAAATATTTCATTAATTTTAAATCTATCTTTACAAATTTATTATGCATAGGTTCTATGTTTAATAGGGTTTTATTAGAGCGATTTCTACAAAAATCCCTTACGATATTTCTATTCAACTTGTCTGTTATTGTATAACCCAAAATACAATTATATGGAAAAATATAATCAAAAGTAACAAGAGGTTCTTTTGATAGGAATACAAACTTATGCTGCTGATATTGCTTAATCTTGTCTAAAACTCGCTTCATCCATTCCTTTTCCCAATAGTTTATATCCGTCATAAATCCCACAAGAATCATTGATGGCTTTTTAGGAAATTCTTTTGCAAAATTATGCTCAAGAAATGTGGGTTTAAAATGTTTTAATTGATTTATTAGTGGTGCAAGTTCTAATAAAATACCATCCATAGAAACTATATTATTTTTAAAACGATATTCTTTATTGGCAATTATTTTCGCAAATCTTCTTGCAAACCCTCTTGCCCAGCAATATGGACATTTTCTTAAACATCCAATAACAGGATTGAAAATATAATCTCCATATTCTATTTTTGTTCTGCTGATTAATGTCATTTCTCAATCTCTAAGATTATCTCTTGCTCAGGCTTGATTTCCATCAATGCCCAAGCTGGTAAATATATTCTTTCATCACCTTCAATTTTTGCAACGGCATCTTTAGATACTTGCCACTTTCTCTCAATGGGAATAATCAAATATGTACATCCATTAATAGAGATAATGTTGCTATCAATTTTTGTATAAAAATTCAGTTTTGGTATGAATAAAAAACTGCCGACAACAATCCAGACAAGAATAGTTATTATGATTAACCATTTAGCTGAGATTAGATTTTTCATTTACAATTCTCCATTCTATAAATTAAAAGTATCCTTTGTATTCTTGATTGCAAGCTTTCTGCGATTAATTTCTAATTCGATTTCGGCTCTGTGTGCTTTGTCAAAGCCTTCAAGAATTTTCTGCGTGTCGGAAAGGGCAATATAAGAATTAATTTCCTCTTCGGTCTTGAAATTATTAATTTTTTCAATAACCATTATCATAATGCTTTTGGGAATAGTGTTGGGAATATCATTGAATTTTGACTCATCTTGGGTTTTGGCAGGTTCGGGTTCTGTTACATCCTTCGGAATATCAGGAGCGTCTGTTGACGAATTTGCCCAATCAGTTATATCTGGAAGTTCTTTTATGTCAGGCGAGATTTCAGTTTTCGTGGTTTCGTCTGTTGCCATCATTTTTTGGACTTCTAAAGATAGGGGTAAAAATTTTCCGTGTTTTTTTATCACTGTTTTATTGCCTTGTTCTTCATACCATTTTTTCCAAGGTGAATATGAACTATCTTTTGATGGCGAAACATTCATAACTTTATCAACATCCGCTTTACTAATAACCTTAAAAGAAGTCTCTCCGCTTGTAAATTTGGCTACGGAATAGAAGGCAATTATCTTGCCTCTGTCTCCCAATGTTGGTTTATGTTTTAGAAATTGAGTTGAACCATAACAGTAATCAAATTCATCTTTTTCATAAACAGGATTCGCATATACATCTTTGATTTCCCCGCTACGCCTTACAAGATTAATTACTCCCCTATAGTCCATTATCATTTGTGCAAAATACCTTTTTTTATCACTATCGTAAAACGGAATCAAATATGCGTGAATGTTTGGCTCAAGTCCTAATTGAATGATTTGCATAAATCCAGCTAATACGCTCATTGGTTCGCAATCTGCTAATTTCGGATTCTTTCTAAATAAAGAATAGAAATTAGCGATAATACGTTCGGGATTAATATGAGCAGGTAAAGATTTAACGATTTGTTCCATTCTCTTATCGATAAATTCTTTTAGACTTACAATAGCGTTTTTCTTTACATCGCTTTTTTTAAGTTCTTCTTTCAATGTCTTGGTTGTTGCCATAATGCTGTCTCCTTTTTATTTTGTTGGTTTAATGTTTAATCTTCGATATGAAGATTCTTTGAGATATTGATTATAAAGTTCTGGCTCTTTTGCCTTGAAGGAATCGGAATCAAAACGCTTTGAAGAAATATTCTTGTAAGTGATTAAGAATTGCCCCGCCAAGGCAGATTCGTTGTTGCCTATTTCGTATTTGAATTTGTTTTCAATCTCTTGTTTTTTTAATTCCAATTCCTTTATTTGCTCAGAAAGTCCCTCTCTTTCAAAAATAAGGGTTTCATAACTGATAGGCAATTCGATTTTGGTCCCAGGTTCGGCTAATGGGTATAATTGTTTGATTAATTCAATTGCGTCCTGAGAGCCATCAATTATTGGAGGCGTTTTGTTTTCGACCATTTCCCAGAATTTCTTCTCACCTTGAATAATGAAGTTAATCAGTTCTTCATCTCTCTCTATAAATCTCATCTCAAATTTATTGCCACCGATAAGAACGGCAATAATTCCCCAATGATAACCTGTAATTGCAAGATAGTGCTGGACTTGAATGATATATTCTTGAGGAGTATTGTCGTTTTCCCATTCATCTTTTTTGTAAACGGTAGATGTTTTGCATTCAAGAATACCGTCTTTGTTTCCATTGATTTTAAAGGCAGGATAAAATCCAGACAGATATACGTTGTCATTAAAAAAGATAAGCCTATCGACATTACCAAGCATAATAGGATTTTCAATAGATTGGAATATTGCCTCTGGATTCTTGATTATTGCGCCTGTTCTTTTTGCAAATTCTTGAGCAATTAAGTCTTCGTGTTTCGTCCCCCAATACATTGGTTCGGTTTCTTCAACTTCCGGAGCTTGTCCTGTTTTTTCCATCCAGAGTCGTAAAGGTGTTTTATATCGACTTAATCCAAGAGATGCTGCAGCATCAGAGCCACCTATTCCTTGAAGTCTCTGCGCTTTCCAATTTTTGATTTCTATTTCTTTATACATTTTGTTAATTCCTTTCCGTTTATTGCTGTGACCTCGCCTTCTTCAATGCAAATTCCGATTTCTCTTTTATCGTCGCTAACGATTTCAAGCCAGACCTGAAAATCATATTTGTCAGCCATCTCTTCGCTTATATCTTTTTTGCTCTGATTTTTGAGAGATAGATTCGGCGTTGGCAAATTGGCAAAGCGGGTTGTTAAAGATTTAAGTTCTCTGTTGATGTCAGTTCTATTGTTATAGGCAATCTGTCTTTTGTCGTCGAGTTTGGCAAGGATGTCGGCTTGACCAATGAGATTAATAAGGATTTGTCTTTGTTCTTGCGGTTTTGATAATGAGAATTCAAGTGGATCGAATGTAAGTTCACCAATAATTTTGTCAAGAAAGGCTTGTGGCGAGGGATATGTGCGACCTTCATTATCTTTGACAACAAGAGTCCCAGAATCGTTTTGTGTCCATTTGCGAGTGATGATATATTTTTCCGTTTCAATAGTTACAAAAGCCTTATCCTCGCCTTCTCTAATAGCCTTCTTTAATTCCTTAACTGCTTTTTTTCCTGCCATTGCGATGGCAATGGCGTCAAGAACTGATGTTTTCCCTGCTCCGTTTTTGCCTGTAATAATGATTGTATTGTTATTGCCAGGTTCAATTTCAACCGCTTTGAGAATCTTAAAATTCTCTGCGATGAGTTTAATAATTTTCATCTTCTTCGCTCCCTTCTTTTCTTTTATATAAATTATCGAAAAAACTTGATTCACCCTGTTGCATAGAGACCAAGAATGCATCGAGTTTGTCTTGAGTGTCTTGCTCAATAGTCTTGCCATTGACGATGATTATTGATTTATCTTCTTTTTCCATTATTCCATTTCCTTCTAAATTCTTCACCTCTACTATGACAACGAGAAACCATTTGAACTACCTCTTGGTCTATACATCCTACCATAAATCCCGTAACTCCTTCCGACTCCTGAGTCTTGATATCCTTCCCAATATTTGTTTCAGCATCACAAATAATCTTATTAGTATCAATGTCTTGGTATTCAGCAGTGTCCAGCAACCGCATTACTTCTCTTGCCACATCCACACAATATTTGCCATAGGGGTCATCATTGATTTTAATACAATTATTCCATTCATCTTCTTTTTCTTTAATTACTGGCATATTTTCATCCTCCTATAATATCATTCTTAAGTGTATATCGAAAGACGCAACCTCTTTTGTGGTGAGCGTCTTGTGGTGATTCAGTATCTTAATATATTGTTCGAGAATACGCTCAATCTTATGGTTAAGCATTTCAAATGCTTCTTTGTTAATGCGTTTGTTATGCTTCTTAAAATATTCTTTGACTGCTTTTTTTACAAGATACATCTTGTTCCCTATTCCGATTCTTTGATTTCGATTATTCCCAATGCTTCATTAAAGATTGCATTTGTGTGAAAATAATTTCTAAAAAGTGGCATTGCATTACAATATGCATTTAGGTTTTCAATTGATTTTTGAACCAATTTTATTATCTGCTTGACAACCTTTACTTCTTCTTGTCTTTTAATAATATCTCTCGTTTTTTCCTCATCTAATACTAAGATTTCTGCATTTCTTCTTATATTCATAATACCAGAATAGAAATCCTTCCAGGCTTTAGTATCAGTCATTTGCTTCATTTCAAGGACGACTTCCAGCCTTGTCTCATAATCTCTTAATGTTTCTTTCTTTTGCCTTTCCTTTTGTGTTTCTTCTTGTGTTTCTTCTGATTTAATTTTTTTTTCTTCCATAAATTTATTTCCTTTCATTTGATTTTTAATATTTGTCGTATTCCCCAAGCCATATATGTTTTATATGAGGATCTGAATAAGTAGCACAGGCTTTCCAACAATGCCCTTTTGGTGCTTTTGGTAGCCTGTTATTAATCAGCCAGAAAACAAATTCAAAAGTTGAATAAATTGTTGTCATATTTTGCTCCTTTCGTTTAATCCAATTTGTTAATTTGTAAATAAAATAAAAGACTGCCCACGAAATGCAGGCAGCCTTTAGTATAAGGAGAATTGTGGTTATGATAAGAGAAGATTTGTTTGTAATTAAAGAAGGCAAGGACGGTAAGAATTGCCCTAAATACTTAGGTGAGATTATGATTTCATCCTTGCCTTCCCGGGACGAATGACAAGAATTATGATAAGGCGCTATCTCTTTAAATAACTCCTTTGTTTTTTCGTTCTTGCCCATTCTTCACCTTACAAATTTAAAAATTTCGAGAGAAGATTACTATAGAAAATTTTAATTGTCAAGAGAAAAATGTAAAAATTTTTTACAGGGCTTCTTTGTTTGTTATTTCTTGACTTATAATAATTATTTAAAGATAATTTTTGTAATCATTGTGGATATATGTAATAAGAAAGTTTCAGGTTTAAAGGATTCAAAACAGAATATGGCTTTGATTTGTTGTCCCGAATGTCAAAAAGAGATTTCTTGTAAAACACAATCTTGTCCTTATTGTGGTTGCCCGATAAATGTCTATAATAAGTGGAATCTTGAATATTATAAGTCGCTTGATTTTGCCCGGGGAGTTAAGTGGAATCTTAATCCGATTGGACATAGTTGCGATGAATGTTTGGGTCTTGCAGGCAGAGAATATGATTTAAATAATGTCCCTGATAAGCCTCATCGCGGTTGTCGATGTTTTTTAACTTTGGTTATTGACAAGAATTATATGTATCAAAAATATGGCATTACAGATGGAATTATAATTGAGAAAACAGCCAAGAAATGGAAAGGATGGAAATTATTAGGTTGCTTGTCCTTGATTTTAGTCATTATTATAATAATGAAAACAATTGATAATAAAAAAGAAATTCAGATTGCTATTGAGCCTTCAAAAATAATAATGAAGTCTACAGAAACAATAATAAAGCCCACAAATATGGTTCGTGTTCAGGGAACTCCTGTTGAAACATCCAAAACAATAAAAAAATCTATTAAGATAATGATTGTCAATGATGATTTCAGCATGGTTTTGGAGGATAATAAGATAATTATTTTTAACAATGCGCTTTGGGAAGATGATAGAAAAGAAGAGATTGTAGAATTCTTAAATGAATACAAAGACAAAAAGGTAAGGATATATTTTGTCACAGAAAGAACATCAAGCATTGGTGATTATAAATTAAAACAGGATGGTCGCGGCTATTATTTAATAAAGGATATAAGAGACAATAGCAATAAAAGTGTTTTAGATGAACTCAAAAAACGAAATTTAATCAAAGGATCTGGAGAATAATGTTATGAGGAAAATTATTTTGTTGATGTTAGGAATATTTTTTATTTGTTATAATACAATGGCAGGATTTTTATTGGTTGATGAATATAAAAAATCTTTTGACATAAAGAAATTTGATGATTCATTAATGATAGACACAACTCATTTAAAATTCAATAATTTTAAACTAAAATATGATAATTATTTTCAAAGCTTTAATATTAGATGTACCGCTATTGCAAAGGAGCATACAGGTAAATATAGATTAAGTTTTTCAATGTATTTAGTATTTCTTGATTCGGAAAATAAAATAATCTGTTGTTGTAAACTTTTTAAGATTGGAACCTGGATGCAATCCGACGAAATAGAAGAAATATCAACAAGCGGAGACTTATCTGATACAGATTTTAATAAAATAAAAAAGATATATATGAAAATTATAGTTCAAAAAGTTGATTAATGATTATTTTTTCTTCTTGAATTCAGGATAGATGCGTTTGATGAGTAAGTTTCTTATATCCATAAGCGTTTCAATATAGAATTTTTTATTAAGTGACTCGCCATAGCGATAAGATGCGGTTAAAAGTATTTGTAGTTCCTCACCTGTCATTTTCAATGTGTCGACCATATTTTTATCTTCAAACAATTCCTTAATGGTATCCGGGATAGAATGCATTTTTTGAAAGTCTGGACTATTGTTAATCATCTCAGCAAGAAGTTTATAATCATCAATTTCCGTTAGTTTTTTGTTATAAACCACATTAACATAATTAAGACTTTTGTCATCGAGATAAAAATATTCCTCCGGACATTTGAATATCTTCGCAAGTTGCTTTACATATTCTTTTTTAGGGGGAGAATCTTTTTTAAACCAATAAATTATGGCTTGTGGTGTTAATGGGGGATTTAATAATCTTGCTAATTTTACCTGCGAAATTTTATCCAATTTCATTAATTCTCTAAGTTTTTCTCCGAATGTTTTCATATTGTTTCCTACATAAATTCAATAATTTTTAATTTTTTTCTTGACAAAGTAAAATTATTTTACTATAAGCAAATCATAAAAATTTAATTTTAAGGTATAAAATGTCTTTAAACTTCCGTCAGTTCTTAAAAAAATACAAGCCTCCACGTGAGATTTTTGCCGACGCAATTCCCTTAGAACAAATCAGTCCTTATGCCTATGGTCGTGCGTATATGTCGCTTGATAGGGCGATAAAGTTATCAGAGATTTCTGTCGTATGGTTAATCCGCAACGACCACGATCCAAAGGATAAGATAGACATAGCTACTCTGATTCATCCTAAGAACAGGGAATCGCTGGTACGGCTTTCTCATTTTTAATTATTATTGGGAAAATTTGATTTTAGGGCAATTATAATTACGAATTTTGATTAGCATAGTCTACTATAAAAAATCAAGAGATTTTATAAATGCTGGAAAAACGATTATTTGAGGTCTTCAGAGATGTGGTGCAGGAGTCGAAGATTTCTGTGGCGCAACTGGCAGATGAATTGTGTTGTTCGGTTTCGATGGTCTATAAGTGGATGGAAGACCCGCATCAAAGTGGGAACGGAGCTGAATTAAAGGCAAATCACATTCCGATAATCTGTAGACTTACTGATGATTATCGTCTCCTGAATTTTCTTGCCCATCGTTGTAATCATATCGCTTTAAAAGTTTGCATTCCTGAAGGTGAAAAAAATCTATCGTTTTTATCCAGGCAAAATACAAGGAAAGGAAACTATGTTGAAGAGGTGGTTAATAGCGACAAATACGAGTCCGGGGATAAGAAGGAGCTGCTAAAGACAATCGATGAGCAGCTGAATATCTTGGTGGCGATAAAGGAGATGGTCTTGAATAGGAAATAAGGAATTGATTAACGCAAAGCCGCAGAGACGCAAAGAGGGAATTTTATGAAATGGTTTAAACACATTTCTGATTCGTTAGATGACCCATTTATTTTTGATTTGATAGATAAATTTGGTGGGACAGGATACCTTGTTTTTTTCGGTACTCTTGAAATTCTTGCCCGAGAATTTGATGTATCTCGACCCGGGCTCGCCACATTCTCGATTCAATTTCTACAGCGGAAATTACAAGTGAGATACAAGCGAACTTTAATCGAGATATTAAACTTTTGTAACGAGAATAATCGAATCTTAGTCGAGATTGACAAAAATGATGATAATAAAATAATGCTTAACTGTCCTAAATTAAGAGCTTTATGTGATGATTGGACACAAAAACAAATAAGAGAAAACTCCGAAGTTAATCTGAAGTTGCTACGGAGAAAGTCTCCAACCAATAAGAGAGAGAGTAAGATTAAAGAAGAAGATAAAGAGAAAGAAAAGAAAGAGAGAGAAAGAAAAGAAAACGGCGAGCCTTTGGGAAAAAATTCAACTCTTCGGGATATCCCAAACTCTTCACTCTCTGAAATTCTATTAAAAAATTTCTTCAGAGAAAAGAAAATACAAATCACAGATGAGACCATAAACCTAATCCTCGAATATTACACACAAAAGCAGATAATAGTCGGTGAAGCAATTGAGAAATTTGTTCATCATAATCAAGGCAAAGATTATTTTAATAATTCAATAAGGGTTCACGAGGAAATAATACGATGGCTTGATAATGAGAAAAATTGGAACCTCTCGCACGGCATTGATAGAGGACTTATTGAACTCGGGACAGAGAAATTAGGTAATGGACAATTCTCTCAAGTTACAAAGAAGATTATCAATAAAAAATCATCGAATTTTCTCTGACGAAATAACGATAAAAGTGAAGGGATTAAAAAAAATACTATGTTGCCATTGTGATAGGACAAGGATTAAATCCTATCTGGGTACAACAAACGAATCAAGTCGAGGCTGTGGTATAAGACGGCAAAATCGTCTAAAGACTTTTAAGGGCATTTTATGAGTAAAATAAATAAGATTAATATTATTGTAAAAGGAGTGATATATAATGAATATTAAAAATTGTTTAAGATGTAATAATCCATTCTTGTTTAATCCCATGCTTCACGGTGATGATGTTTGTCCAACCTGTGAAAGAATGAACGATATAACCTTCTGGTATCCGAGATTGGCAAGATTGAACTTTCCTATGCCAAAAACAATTATCGTTCACACAAATTGTGATTTAGAAGAAATGTTAGATGGCAAAAATCCAAATGGATTCAAAGAATTTATCGAGGATTTAAAAACTGCGATTAATAGAATTGGATTACCCTGTTTTTTAAGGACAGGAATGGCATCGAATAAATGGGACTGGGAGTCTTCTTGCTTTATTACTGATTTAAAAAAATTGCCACAACACATATTCAATATTGTTGAATTCAGTGCTATTGCCACAATAGATAGATTTATGTCCTGTGATTTTTGGGCAGTTAGGGAATTAATAAAAACAAAACCGTATTTTTATTATTTCAAAAATATGCCCATCACAAAAGAGAGAAGATTTTTTGTTAGAAATGGTAAAATTGAATGCAGTCACCCCTATTGGGATGTCGAGAATTTGTTCAAGGGAATAGAAAAAGAAAAGTTAGAAGAGTTAAATAAATTTTCAATAAAAGATCAAAACCAACTTAATGAAATGGCACAATATATAACCGATACTTTTCAGGGATATTGGTCTTGCGATTTTCTTCAAGACATAGATGGAAAATGGTGGATGACAGATATGGCAATTGGTGAGAAATCTTTTCACCAACCACATAAAAAATAAGTAAAATAATAATCGGAGGATGCGAAGATGAGTTTATTGAATGTGATTAAAAAGTTTATCAAGGAGGGTATTAAGGCACAGAAAGAAGTAGACAAGGTCATTGCAAAAGGGCAAGAGGCGCAGATTACTCCGACCATAGCCATAGTTCAGAGAAAGCACAAGAACGGTCAACGCAGAATCAGGATTTTTAATATGCAGAAACAGATAGAGAATGCGATTAAGCAAGACCCGTTTTTACAGTATCGCATTGATTATCTTATGGGATTGCCACACAAGAAGCGATTTCCAACGGACCAGATTAATGCTATCGCAAAGCAGGCAGGGATTACAAGAATTCAAGTTCATAATTATATTAAAAAGCAAAGAGCGAATCGGAATAAGGCAAGAAAGCCTGTGGTGAATGGGGAGTTGTTTGAAGAGAAATCAAAAGCGATTGTAAATTAAATTTTAAGATTTAAGAGTGGAGCTAAAATGTCTTGCTACAAAAATGATTTAAAAAAGAAAAAATTTATTCTTGTTATACCCGACTTACCGCCTTCGTGGAATCAATTTTTCAATCGTAGGTTGAAGGATAGATTACATTTACAGATGTCGCACAAAAAATCTTTCGGCTGGTGGGTTAAGGTTCAATTGCTTGAAATGGAAAAATCAAAAATGGAAATACCATTCTTTGATAAACCATTCAAGATTATCTTAACCTTCACAGTTCCTCACGGTCTTTTCGATACAAACAATTTATGCGAGAAATATATCATCGACCTATTCAATGCAAGTTCCGAGAATTGCATCCGTCCTATTTATGCGGATGATAGGGTTTTAAACAATCCGCAAGTCATCAAGAATGCCGAAGTCCGCAAAGGCATTAAGCAAACTATAATCATAATCGAGGAGATATGAATGACAGACATAGAAAAGATTTCAAAGGAAGTTGAAGACAAGATTAATCACTGCATTAAAAAAAGAGAAGATGAAATAATTGGTAAACTCATCGACACATTAAAAACAGGAGAAATCTTGATTGAGGCTCAATGTCCGATATGCTTGCAGAAATCGGAGAAAATGAAGTGTATCTTTTCTTATGAGAACCTCTCTGAGCTTATCTTCAATGTGACAGGCGTGAAATTAGATGTTGATGCTATACGAAAAAGATTTAAGCGAAAGTATATTACAATCCCAGAAGACTCATCAATAAAGGGAATGGGATAGTCAGCGGACATTTCAAAAAATTTGTCCGTTGATAAGTTTTGCTATTTGAAATAATCTCTCTTGTGAAAAATTAAATTGAGAGAGTGCCGTGATATTAACCCTCCTTTTTCTACTCATATTTTTTGCTTCCATCCTTATCACGCAACCGCAACAACGGGTAGGGGTCTCCCCGCCCCTGCCCTCAATCTCTAACACAGGATAATGCTAATGAAACCTGGACGAAAGGATAAATATGATAGCAATGTCAAACCCTATCTGAATAAGATAACGGAATGGTGCAAAGAAGGTGCGACCGATGGACAGATATACAAGAAATTAGGAGTGGGGTCGACAAAGTTTTATGAGTATAAGAAGAAACATCCTGAACTTGTTGAGGCAATGAATAAGGGCAGGATTAATGCTAACGAGGCTGTTGAGAACGCTTTATTCAGATTGGCAACTGGTTATGTTTATAAGGAAACAAAAACAATTGAAGGTGGCAAGTATGGTGGACAGACAGAAACTTTTAAAAAGAATTTGCCACCAAACATCGCAGCGATTATTTTCTATCTATGCAATCGAATACCAGAACGATGGAGTCAAAGGCACAATGATAATGGCAATGGCAATGATTTGAACGGAGAAATTTTAAACGAAGATGTTAAAAGAAGCAAGGCAATACTTGCAAAAATCAGAACAGAAACTAAGCAAGGGAACGATTAGAGAGATAAGTTATTTAGACCTTTCTTATTTCGCTTCGTTCTTTTTTCCCGAACTCTGCTATTACCCGTTCAATCAATTTCACGAAGATTATTTTAATTTCAAATTGAGTTATGTGAATGATGATATTAAGAATAGGCAAGGAGACAAGGCTGTTTTTTGTGCTCCGAGAGATTCTGCTAAGTCAACAATCATTTCAAATATTGATGTGATTCACGACATTGTTTTTGGATTGGAAAAGTATATTGCCATTTTTTCCGCAACGGAATCACAAGTTGTCAAGCGAATCACAGACATCAAACATCAACTCATTCACAATTCTATTCTCAAAAGATATTTCAAACTTAAAGGCAATCCAAGATTCTGGACCGGGCATAAACTTATCGTGAATGATATTTGCATTGAAGGATTTTCCGCAGGCTCTGAAGTTTTGGGAATTAATTTTGAAAGTTATCGTCCCACGAAAATTATTCTTGACGATAGTGAGGATTTTAAAAAGGTCGACGTTCCGGAGCAAAGAGAGAAAAAAGAGAATTGGTTTAAGGAAGTTATTGAGGAGCTTGGAGCGAGTTATACAAATATTATCGCGATAGGAACGAACTTACATCAAGAGGGATTGATTGCAAGACTTCTCAAACGTCCAGATTTTAAGCATTTCTTTTATCAGTCTGTTTTAAGTTGGAATAAGAATCAGGAATTATGGGATGAATGGAAAAGGATTTATATTAATCTCGACAATGCGAATAGAGTTGAGGACGCAAGGGCTTATTTTGATAATCATAAAACGGAAATGCTAAAAGATACGAGTGTCTTTTGGGAAGAGAGCGAAGATTACTACACCCTTCAGGTGAAGTTAATAACACAGGGACGTAAGGCATTTTTTAAGAATAAACAGAATGACCCAAGACATACGGAAAAGAATATTTTCGTATTAGACGAATTGGAATATTTCACACTTAAAGATAATGCTATTCATAGAGATGATGGCAAAATAATTCCGTTAAAAGATTTATTTATTTATGGTTTTTATGACCCGTCAATGGGAGATACAAATAAAGGCAAAGACCCAGACTATCCTGCGATAGCAACAATCGGTAAGGATGGACACAGTAATTTATATTTGCTTGATTGCTGGTTTGAGCTTTGCTCACCGACGAAACAACTCGAAATGATTTTTAATTTGAATGATATTTATCATTTCAATCTCTTCGGCATTGAGACAAATAACTTTCAGAAAATACTTTTAGAACCATTCAAGATGATACAACAAAAGCGAATGAATGAAGGCAAATCTTATCAGATCGCAATCAGTGAAATTAATCATAGTAGTAATAAGATTGCGAGGATTGAGGCGATTGAGCCATTAACATCGAATCGTTGGCTAAAGTTTAATAGGAATATTAAGCAAGAGTTTTATAATCTTATGGAGCAATTTCCAACTGCAAGATATGATGACCCGCTGGATGCTGTTGAAGGTGCGGTGCAATTAGCAAGGACGAATATTGTTACTATGTCTGAAACCGAAGAGCAAGAAAACTTTTTGGGAGTTAGATAATATGAATTGCCCGGTTATCAAAACACAAATTTGTTTAAGGAGCGGATGTGAGTTTTTTGATAGTCATTCCGAGATATGCGAAATAAAACAAATAAAACAATTAAAGCCTTTTTTGGTAAGACAATTTGAATTATTGAAAGATATTTTGGAAAAGTTAGAAAAGAAAATTGATGAGAATTGAGATAATGGATTGGCAAGAAAAATACATAAATAAAATAGTTTGTGGCGATTGCCTTGAAGGAATGAGGGAATTGCCTGATGAGAGTGTGAACTCTGTTATAACCAGTCCACCATATTGGGGACTCAGAGATTATGGAGTCGAAGGACAATTTGGATTAGAAAAAACCTTTAATGAATATATAAATAAACTTTGTGGCATATTTGATGAAGTTAAAAGAGTG